>Ga0066652_100000131_pt1 | contig 42382 bp, 37 predicted proteins | sample GraSoiAngelo_101_FD_71413 | JGI IMG/M metagenome (GOLD analysis project Ga0066652, IMG submission 71413) | Grasslands soil microbial communities from the Angelo Coastal Reserve, California, USA - 14_0903_02_30cm | ecosystem: Environmental > Terrestrial > Soil > Grasslands | place: USA... | reverse complement strand
CTCACCGATTGCCGAATTAATTCAGCGTGATTTCAGTCCTTGGATTGAAGAGACTAAAAGCATTAATACGATACTTGATATTGGAACAGGAAGCGGTTGTATTGCGATTGCTTGCGCGTATGCTTTACCTGAAGCACATATTGATGCTGTTGATAATTCTAAAGATGCATTAGCTGTGGCCGCTATTAACGTTGCTGCGCATAGAGTACAAGGTCAAGTTAACTTAATACATTCCGATCTTTTCCAAAATCTAAAAAACCGAATTTACGATATTATTATTAGTAATCCACCTTATGTTGATGCTGAAGACTTTGCGAGTATGCCTCTAGAATATCAGCATGAACCCGTCGCTGCTTTGGCTGCAGGAGAGGATGGTTTAGATTTTGTTATTCAAATACTCAAGCAAGCTAAGAACTATTTGAAAGAAAAGGGAGTTTTGATTATAGAAGTAGGTAATAGTAAAAAAGCCTTAATCAAGCGTTTTCCGCAAATTCCATTTTTTTGGTTAGAGTTTGAAAAAGGTGAAGCAGAAATTTTTTTATTAACCCAAGAGCAGTTGATTCGTTATGAACAAGAAATTTAATTTAGTCATAGTCGGTGCTACAGGTTTGGTTGGGCAAGCACTATTAACTATTTTACAACAACGAAAATTCCCTATTAAACAGCTTTTTTTACTTGCCAGTGAACGTTCTTCTGGTGAAACCATGGAGTTTAATGGGTTGCCATTAATTGTATCTGATTTAAGTGAATTTGATTTTAAGAAAGCGGATATTGTGATATTTACTGCAGGTTCTGCTATTTCTGCAGAGTTCGCGCCTAAGGCAACCGAAAAGGGTTGCTTAGTTATTGACAACACATCGCAATTTCGTTACGACGACGATGTACCCTTAGTTATTCCGGAAGTGAACCCTGAAGCATTAGCGGGATATAGAAAAAGACATATTATTGCTAACCCAAACTGCTCTACGATACAAATGTTGGTTGCTTTGAAACCTATCTATGACGCGGTAGGCATCACCCGTATTAATGTTGTTACTTTTCAATCAGTTTCTGGAGCAGGGAAAGATGCTTTTAATGAGTTGATTAAACAAGCAGGCCAATTATTAAATGGCTTACCGATTAAGAAGCCAAAAGCTTTTACTCAGCAAATTGCCTTTAATGTTATCCCGCATATTGATGAATTTGAGGAAAATGGATATACCCGTGAAGAAATGAAAATGGTTTGGGAAACCCAAAAGATTTTTGCCGATCAAAAAATTCAAGTGAATCCTACCGCGGTAAGAGTGCCTGTGTTTCATGGGCATTCTGAAGCGGTTCACATTGAAACCAAGAGAAAAGTTAGCGTCAATCAAGCTAAACAGATCTTAAAAAAAGCGCCCGGCGTGTTAGTTGTCGATAGGCTTGCCAATAATGGTTATCCCACACCTATTTCACATCCCAATAGTGATAAAGTAATGGTAGGACGACTTAGAGAGGATATTTCTCATCCATTAGGTCTAGATATGTGGATAGTAGCCGATAATATTCGTAAAGGAGCCGCTTTGAATGCGATACAAATTGCTGAAATAATGGTCCAAGATTATTTATAAAATAAATTAACAAAGTGTTTTGCAAACTCATAAAGAGACTATAAAGCTAAGAGTTCTAGGGAGAGAGAATTTTATCGAGTCCAGTTATCAACGAAACTGCTAGCTAACCTAGCCCATTTTCATTAACTGCCTTATCTTGCAATCCTTTTTAAAGAATAGAGAGGTATTTTTAATAATATTTTTTTGTAGCGTTAGCTAATTTTAGGTTAAAATAATAGCATAATTGGGTATAGACTATGACTGATAAGCTAAATAGAAAAAATCCTCTTTTAGAAGAATATAATAAATTGTCTTCTATACCAGAAGTTATTGCTCATTCAAATCAAACGCTTCTTGTTACAGAGGGCGATAATGACGAGGGTGGGGTTGGAACGGCTACGCTGAGTGTTGAACAATTGTCTGCTTGGCAAGCACTCTTTAATGAAGATCGGCGGAAATACGAAGGACAAGGAAAATTTGCTTCGGGTCCTGATTCACTTAGTAAGAAACATTTAGGTTCTTCATGCGGTTTGGGTGGGTCGCTGCAAGCGCACCCTTTATTGTCACAAAGTCAGCAGTTTAGCGGAGATGATCCGGTGATAACTGCAAACCCTACCGAAAATTCTGAGGCAAGCGAACGATTTTTGGAGAAACGTCTAGAAAATCGACTTCGATTACAAAAAAATCTTGGTTTGGGTGCGAGCAAAAATATAGCGCCTGTTAGATAGAATGGTAAAGCCTAGTTTCGCTCAAGAAATTTTGTTTGGTACACTCAAAGGAGTAGAGCAATTTCTCGAAGCCGGTGCGGATATCGAAGCAACTGATGAGTATGGTTTTTCCCCTTTAATAGAAGCTGCTATTGCTAATAAAATAGAGATTGCAGCCTTATTGTTAGAACACGGGGCTGATGCTAATAATGCCGATGTGACGGGCCGTACCGCACTCCACTGGGCGGTCGATAATCATAATATTGCTTTATGTAAATTATTGCTGGACAATAAAGCCGATGCCAACGCCTATACCACATCAGGACAACCTATTTTAGTTTATCCTCTACTGAGACAACAAGTTGAATTAAAAAAATTACTCTATCAATATGGTGCTAAACTTCGTTTTGCTCAAGACTTTATTCAAGCTAAGTTACTTGGACATCGTTATGAATTAGCAGGTCAGGTCGATATTCTTAATGCTAAAGGACGTTTTGTAGAAATAAACTACGAAGGATTTTTTTTAGAATTTACTATCGATGTTATCCTCAATTCTTTACGGCGTTATCAGAATAATTTTTCGTCACGCCATTTTCGACCTTATTTCAAAAATCTAGAAAAATTGATTGCTGCATTTATTAATGCACAGGCCTTACTAAAATATCAACGTTACATACTGAATATAAAAGACTATACACAGCATATCGATGCCTTGCTAGATCAAGAACTATTATTATTACCAGTCGCTTATGAAGGTCATGCTATCGCATTGATTAAATATAAAAATTGGTTAGTTCGTTGCGATCGAGGTGAAAATAGTCAACGTGAAGGCAGTGTGGTAATTTATGAGTGTCAACGCCCTGATGCTTGGAATAAAGAATTTTGCAAACACTTAATTTATCAGCGTCAATCTCGCGCGTTTCTAACTCAAGGAATACATCGCCATTTAGGTTTAATAACCATCGCAAATCTACCTATCCATGGACAGATTATCGGTAATTGCTCTTGGGCAAATATAGAGGCTAGTATTTTAGCCATACTGTTTTTGTTATCTGCGGTTAATACTAAAGATCAATTAGTTTCTTCTGAAAAATATCAGCAACAAGCATCAGTGTTTTTTCAAGATTGGCAAACCTGGGATCAAGATCGTGCTTTGGAGGAGTGTATACAAGGATTTTATTATAGTAACAAGGCGCGAGGTGCCACTAAAGCGACTATTTTAGCAGCCATTTTATTCCAAAAAACACCACACCATCTTAATGATCTAAAACAAACAGAGGCTATATTAAAAATCTTAACCTTAGCTGATTATAACTATTTGCTAAAAAGTTACTTGAAGGTTTATTGGCAATTAACTAAGACTCCACAAGGAAAAGATTTTAAAAGCTTGTTAGATGTTTGTGGCGTTAGTCAGGAATTTTTATAATATAATTTGTATAATCGATTTTTTTTCCGCTTAACTTGCAATTCAGATGTAATTTGGACACACTGCAACGCCTTCATTTTCTTGGCGTTGCCAAAAATAGTTTACCGTGGATAAAAGTCGGTTTAAGGAATAATAAAGATGAATACGGAACTGTTAAGAATCCACCAAAGTTTTTTCCAGCCAAAAGTTACTAAAGGAAATGAGATAGAAAAATGGGTTAAAACGGTTAACCAATCCAATCTAAAATCCAACGATTTAAGCTGGCAAAGTTTTTATAAAGAATTACACAGATTAGGGATAAGAAAATTTTTAAGCCAATATGGATATTCACATAAGAGGAAATTACAGCTAGCCATTGCAAAATCCGAACTTAGTCAAAAAAACTAAGCTTATATGACTTTGAAACAAGTACACAACAAACGTTATTTGACCGTTTAGGAAATAGTTTTTTTGACAAAATTACTTTTTATCCGAATTTTAATCCAAAAAATCATAATTTATCGACCATTCATTATTATTTGTATGGTAATAGCTTATATTTTACTGCATTAAGTTTAGGCTTTTCTAGCAAACAAAATTTTCTTAATTTTTTTGCGCGCAGTGATAGGGCGAGAAATTTAAGAATGGGTATCCAGAGCTTGCATGCAGTGGATCCAGCCACATTGCGGAAAGAACTTGCTGGTCTTTATGATAAGCCCATACCAAAAAATAGGGACTTCATAAGGTATAATTATACCTTAGAAGAACTTAAGTTAGCGTTAGAGAATGAAGAAATTGCATTCGTGTTGGCTAGTTTAGCTGGAGGTAATGCTTATGCTGTCAATAAGAAATTGCGAACAAGGCCTTTGATTAATGTTAGTCTTCAAGCTTTAAAGGCCCAATCTTGGGAGTCTCTGAAGGGGAATACGTCCATTTTTATATGGAAGGTAAAGCTATATCAACTTTTCTTGGGACATATACCCTTATTAAAGCAGCAGGATATCGAATTATTTAGGCCTAGGGCTTTAGAGACTTGCCTCAGTTTTTATTGGCAATTTTTTACTCCCTATTCTACACAAGATACCAACGATGAGGAGGGACTATCGAATCTTCCAAATCTAACATCCTCTTTGTAAACGCGGGCATTGATATTTTTAAGGGCAGTAGAGGCACGTTATATCCCCAAGTTGGAAGAGAGGCCCTGACGCATTTTTTGTTTTTGAGATGCGGTCCATAAACTCCGAGCTTAGCTTCTTTTTAGCTAAACAAAGGTTAATTATTTAAGTAGCCAGAAAGCATAATTATAATATTTTATCCCATTGTAATTACGGTATTGAATGGAGTATACTCTGTGCCGCTATCGCGGGGTGGAGCAGTCTGGTAGCTCGTCGGGCTCATAACCCGAAGGCCGTAGGTTCAAATCCTACCCCCGCTACCAATTTACTGTGTGAGAGGCCCCTTCAAGGGGCTTTTTATTTTGATTAGCGGCGCTAAATATCAGCAGCTTTTGCTTTTTTGCCACAGTTAGTTGGTGGGATGGGTAATTTTATGTCCCAAAAAGCCCTTGTTGTGTAGGCAAAAATTTAAGTGCGTAGAGCATAGAAGACGATGAAGAACAATTCAGCGATAGAAGCAAAGTTATTACCGACGGTTGAAGCCCTGGGTTATGAACTATGGGCTTGCACCTATCTGACCCAAGGTCAGCAAAGTATATTACGTGTCACTATCGATAGTGAAAAGGGTATTACACTGGCTGACTGTGAGCGGGTGAGCCGTCAGATTAGTGCATTATTGGATGTAGAAGATCCTTTGCTAGGTCGTTATAACTTAGAAGTTTCTTCGCCGGGTTTAGATAGACCGCTTATTAAAGAGAAGCATTTTCAGCGTTATGTTGGTCATTATGTACGTGTTTCTACACAGTCGGCCATCGATAATCAACGTAAATTTAAAGGCTTATTACAGTCAGTAGGAGTCGCTGGAATCGTGTTGAACCAGGATGATGGGAAAGTAGTAGTTTTAACATGGGACAATATTTTGCGTGCGAATGTATTGCCTGGAATGAATAAATAACCGGAGGCAGGCTATGAAAAAAGAAATTTTATTAGTGGCAGAGACGGTATCTAACGAAAAAGATGTTGATAAAGAATTAATTTTTAAAGCAATAGAAGCCGCGTTAGCGATGGCTACTAAGAAAAAAGCAGGTGAAGATATTGATGTCCGCGTGGCTATCGATCGACGTACCGGTGACTATGATACTTTTCGTTGTTGGACAGTTGTTGCGGATGAAAATGATGTTAATAATCATTTGGAAGATGAACATGCCCCTTTTGATCCCTTAAAACAAATGTTCTTAAGTGAAGCTAAAAAGCGGGATGCAAATAGCCAAATTGGTGATGTGATAGAAGAGCATATGCCTTCGGTGGAGTTTGGTCGTATTGCAGCGCAAACGGCTAAACAAGTCATTATCCAAAAAGTAAGAGAAGCTGAACGCGCTAAAATAGCAGAGGCCTATACCAATCGTATTGGCGAGTTATTGTCAGGGATAGTCAAGCGAATTACACGAGAAGGTTTGATTGTCGACTTAAGTGCAAGCGTAGAAGCTTTTGTTCCACGTGAAGAAATGATACCTCGTGAAGAAGTACGATCCGAGGATCGTTTACGTGGTTATTTATATGCTGTAAATCCACAAGTGCGAGGGCCGCAATTGCTGATGAGTCGTACGCGCCCTGAAATGTTAATTGAACTCTTTAAGATAGAAGTTCCAGAGATTGGTGAAGAGTTGATTGAAATAAAAAGCGCAGCGCGCGATCCTGGTTCACGTGCAAAAATTGCAGTTAAAACTAATGATGGTCGTATTGATCCCATCGGTGCTTGTGTGGGTATGCGTGGAGCGCGAGTACAAGCCGTCTCCAGTGAATTAGCTGGCGAACGAATTGATATAGTGCTTTGGGATGATAATCCAGTTCAACTCGTTATCAATGCAATGGCCCCCGCTGAAGTTGCATCTATTGTGGTGGATGAAGACACTAAAGTTATGGATGTGGCTGTACAAGAGGAACAATTATCGCAAGCTATCGGTCGCAATGGTCAAAATGTTCGTTTAGCCAGTGAGCTAACAGGATGGATTATTAATGTTATCACTGTTGAAGAAGCGGCCAAAAAAGTAGTTAAAGAATCAGAAGGTTTACAAAACTTTTTTATGGAACGGCTTGCTATCGATGAAGCGTTAGCCGAGTTGTTAGCACGAGAGGGCTTTACCAGTTTAGAAGAAATTGCCTATGTAGCACCGCAAGAACTATTGGATATTGAAGATTTTGATGAAGAATTAGTAGAAACTCTACAAAATCGTGCTAAAGACGCGTTAGCGACACAAGCCGCAACTAAGCAAAAATCGACAATCTCTGAGCATGATAAATTTTTAGAACCACATCAAGATTTACTTTCCTTAGAAGGTATGACCGAAGAGATAGCAACCACATTAGCTAAAAAAGGGGTCTCTTCACGCGAGGCTTTAGCTGAATTGGCTGTCGATGATTTGTTAGATATTATCGAATTAGATCGTAAAAAGGCCGGTAAATTAATAATGGCAGCGCGTGCCCCTTGGTTTGAGGAAGAAAAAAAATAGAGCGTGTGAACTAAATTTACTATTTTCTGAGATTATAAGGATTGAGAATTTCACATAATGCAGGTATGTAAGTTAGTATGCAGCAATATATACTCAGAAAAAATTAGTAGGTTTTCGAAGCTGTCAAATATTGGCAGGAGAAGCATAGTATGACAGAAAGTATTAAAGATAAAACTGCAAATAAAGTTTCCACTGAGCTTGGAAAAGAAACTTCTGCGGATAATAATCCAAAAAAGGTGATTACCTTGACGCGAACTCGTAAAAGCACGAGTTTACTCAAAGTGAAAGATACCTCAGGTAAGGCCAAGACTATCAAAGTGCAAGTTCGTAAAAAAAGAACCTATGTAAAAAGTAATGAAGGCTTAATCGATGAAGAGACTAATCGTGCTAACGAAGCAAAAGAAGTAAAAGAAGCCGAAGAATTAGCACTTCAAGCAGAAAAAATGGCTGCTGAAAAAAAATTGGCTATACCGGATGAAACACAGGCGGAACCGATTCCAGAAAATAGCGTTGCGGAAGAACCCGTATTACCTAATGAACCGGTAGAAAAAGAGCAAGTACCGGAAGTTGATAAAAAATCCATAGCACCTGCAACCCTTCCGGAAAAAAAGCCTAAACCCACTAACGAAAAAGTGATTATTGCTTTACCTACTAATTCAGAAAGGATGGAGCGTGAGAAAAAGCATAAGAATCGCAATTTAAAAGAAAAAGAGCTAGCGAAATACCGACACAAAGCGATTTATCAACTTGAAGATGAATCCGATGAACAATTTCGTTACCGTAAAAAAGCCGGTAAACACAAACGACCCGATCAATTTTTACAACAACAGTTCGAAAAGCCAACCGTCGCTGTCGTATATGAAGTGGGTATTCCTGAAACGATCGCGGTGGGGGATTTAGCGCAAAAAATGTCGGTTAAGGCCGCTGAAGTTATAAAGACCTTAATGAAATTGGGTGTGATTGCGACTATTAATCAAGCTATCGATCAAGATACCGCCATACTTGTGGTAGAAGAAATGGGACATATTGCGAAGCCTGTGAGTGCGAATGCATTAGAAGAAGGTTTAGTAAATACCACACAACAACAAATGGGTGAATTACTGACTCGCCCACCGGTAGTTACTATCATGGGCCATGTTGACCATGGTAAAACTTCTCTTTTAGATTATATCCGGCGTACCAAAGTAACGCAGGGAGAAGCGGGTGGCATTACACAACATATTGGTGCTTATCATGTAGAAATTCCCAAGGGAGTTATTACCTTTTTGGATACGCCTGGCCACTCAGCGTTTACAGCTATGCGTGCACGTGGTACACGCGTCACTGACATTGTAGTTTTGGTTGTCGCAGCGGATGATGGTGTGATGCCGCAAACCATAGAAGCTATTCAACACGCCAAAGCAGCCAATGTGCCGATTGTGGTTGCCGTGAATAAAATTGATAAACCTGAAGCTGATCTCGATAGAATAAAGAGTGAGTTAGCCAAACAAGGTCTCAATCCCGAAGAATGGGGTGGAGATACCATGCTTATTCCTGTTTCAGCAAAAACAGGTGTTGGCATTGATGACTTATTAGATTCACTTTTGGTGCAAGCAGAAGTATTGGAGCTAAAAGCGCCTCAAGAAGGCCCTGGACAAGGGATCGTTATAGAATCGCGTTTAGATAAAGGGAAGGGACCTGTTGTAACTATCTTAGTGCAGCGAGGGAAACTACATAAAGGTGATCTTTTATTAGCAGGTACGGCTTATGGTCGTGTTAGAGCATTGCTTGATGAACGAGGCAAATTAGTTGAAGCCGCTGGGCCTTCTATGCCCGTTGAAGTATTAGGTCTATCCAGCGCACCAGTCGCTGGTGATGAAGCAGTGGTTGTTGCAGAAGAACGTAAAGCGCGTGAGATTGCTTTATTCCGTGAAGGAAAGTTACGCGAAGCTAAGTTAGCTCAACAACGAATGATTAAAACCGATGATATTTTTGGTCAGTTGGATGAAAATCAAGTTAAGACCTTAAATATTATTTTAAAAGCGGATATGCAAGGATCTGCTGAGGCCTTACAAGAAGCTTTAAATAAGCTTTCTACTTCTGAAGTAAAAATAAAATTGGTGTATGTCGGTGTAGGGGCAATTACCGAATCCGATGCGAATCTTGCTTTAGCTTCAAAGGCATTAATTTTAGGATTTAATGTTAGAGCGGATGTCACAGCAAAAAAGACTGTGGAAAAAGAAGGTCTAATAATGAATTATTATAGCGTTATTTATGACCTGATTGATCAAGTTAAAAATATTATGAATGGCTTGTTGGCTCCAGAAATAAAAGAAAATATTTTAGGTTTAGCCGAAGTTCGTGAAGTGTTTCGTTCTGCTAAGCTTGGCGTTATTGCCGGATGCATGGTGACAGAAGGGTTAGTTCGACGTAATGCGCCGATCCGCTTATTACGTGATAACGTTGTGATTCATGAAGGTGAATTACATTCTTTGCGGCGATTTAAAGATGACGCGGCTGAAGTTCGTCATGGTATGGAATGTGGTATCGGCATTAAAAATTTTACTGATATTCGCATAGGCGATATGATCGAAGTGTATGAACGTATTTCTATTTCTAGAACACTCTAATGCCAAAAGAATTTAGTCGCACGGCGCGTATTGCTGATCTGATACAGAAAGAATTAAGTAATACTATTCTGAATAAAGAAATAGCGGATACCCGTCTGAAATTTATTACCATTACTTCAGTAAAAGTTTCACGTGACCTTTCTTATGCAGATATATTATTTACACAATTAGATGTAGAAAATTCAAATAATAAACAGCAAAGCAAGGAATTAACGGTTAAATTACTAAGAAAGGCAGCTGCTCGTTTACGTTATGCATTAGCACAACGTTTACAATTGCATAAAGTGCCTAATTTACGTTTTTTTTATGATGATTTTATGGAAGAAAGTGATCGTATCCATAGCTTAATCGATAGCGTTATTGCAAAGGATAAGGCCAAGCGTTCTGAATAAATATTATTTTCTAAAAGAATAAGTTATGCACTCCCTAATTTCTAAAAAACGTTTGATCAATGGTATTTTATTGCTTGATAAACCTAAAGAGATGACATCAAATCAAGCATTACAAACGGTAAAAAAATTATTTTCGGCTAGTAAAGTGGGACATACAGGAAGTTTAGATCCTTTGGCAACAGGCTTATTACCATTATGTTTTGGGGAAGCAACAAAATTTTCTCAGTTTTTATTGAACGCCGATAAAACTTACTTTGTAAGCGCTTTTCTAGGAATCCGAACCAACACAGGGGACGCTGAAGGCGAAGTGATAGAGTCGCGGCCTGTTCCTAACTATTCAACTGATCAATTAGAAACGATTATATCTGCTTTCCGCGGAACGATCTCTCAGATTCCACCCATGTTTTCCGCATTGAAACATAAAGGTCGTCCTTTATATAAATTAGCCAGACAAGGTATTGTAGTAGAACGTAGTCCTCGAACCGTCACCATACACAGCTTACGTCTGTTTGAGAGTAATAACACAGAAAAAAATTCAACTGTAAATAGAATACTTAATTTCGAGATTAGATGTAGTAAAGGTACCTATATTCGTACCTTAATAGAAGATATCGGTGAAGCTTTGGAATGCGGTGCTTATGTCTCTGATTTACGCCGCTTAAGTGTTGCTAATTATCATGCGGAACAAATGGTGAGCTTGAAAGAATTACAAAGTTTAAGCTTAGCCGAATGTGATCAAAAATTACTGAGTTTAGATAGTTTGTTAAACGAATGGCCGGTTTTAAAAATTTCTCAAGCCGCTGCTTATTATCTATATCGAGGGCAAGCGGTATTACTACCAAATCTTCCCAAACAAGGATTGCTGCGCTTACTATTACAAAAAAGTGGTCAATTTATTGGCGTAGGCGAAATTTTAGAAGATGGCCGTGTTGCACCCCGGCGTTTAGTCGATTTGAATAAGTTAAGTATTTAGCTGACAACTATTGAAGATTATCGACACTACGTACTTATTATCTGCAATTAAGCCCTAAATTGTCTTTTCAATCTAAATTTAAGCTGTTTTTTTTTAATTTTATGCTTTACTTAATTTCGGGTATAAATTGATCATATTTTGCCCAATCAATAGTGATATTATGGTAATTAACGAGGTCTTTGCTAGGCTTAAAGGGAGAGACATACTTAATATGTTTTAATTTAGGAGCTCATATGAACAAAGGTAAATTTCCTCACGATAAGAAACATCAAAAACCACAATGGCCAGGTCATGCAGGCATTGGTCCACAAAAGCCTCCGCACCACAATCCTGGACACCCTGGACACAATCCACAAGGTAACCCAAACAAGCCAGAATGGCCAAATAAGGACAAACGTTAATAGTTGAGTAATGCTTTTGGATAAGCTTGCTAAGTTTTTTAGCAGTTGATTGGGGCAGGAGCGCAACTGAGATGGATGATTTAACGATCATCCATCTTTTTTTATACTGTACTCTTCGCACTAGAATTTTTGTTTGTGTTGCTGCTTAATTCGCAATCCTCATGTATGTTTATACACTCCAGGTGCTCATTTTTACAGCGCCTTGACAAAAATCCTATTGCTGTGAATATACCTAGAATCTTATGCTTTTATTCGGGAAAGATATTCGCCGGTACGGGTATCGACTTTAATCAATTCACCAATTTGAATAAATAAGGGAACTCGCACAATAGCGCCTGTTTCTAAAGTAGCGGGTTTCCCTCCTCCACCTGATGTATCACCGCGCACGCCAGGGTCGGTCTCCACTATTTTTAAAATAACAAAATTAGCAGGCGTAATGCACAAAGGATTGCCGTTGAATAAGGTCAGAGTACATGAGTCTTGTTCTTTTAGCCATATCTTGGCTGCTGTCACTGCAGCTGCATCAGCTGCGTATTGTTCGTAGGTTTCGGCATCCATGAAGTGCCAAACATGTCCATCGTTATAAAGATATTGGACTTCAATATCAAATACATCAGCCGCTTGTAAGCTATCTCCAGATTTTAAAGTGTGCTCAATAACGCGACCATTTTTTAAATTACGTAGCTTAATACGATTAAAAGCCTGGCCCTTTCCTGGCTTAACGTAATCATTTTCCAATATTGTGTAAGGGTCATTATCTAACATGACCTTCATACCGTTTCTTAATTCATTTGTTGTGTAATAAGGCATAAATTAATTCAAAAGTTAAAGTTTAAATAGATGTTCGCGATAATAACGTAATTCATTAATGGAGTCTCGTATATCTTCTAAGGCCAAATGCTTGGATTTTTTCTTGCAGCCTTCTAATATGCTTGGATTCCATCGATAGGCGAGTTCTTTTAACGTACTTACATCTAAGTTCCGATAATGAAAATATTTCTCTAAAACCGGCATACAGCGGGCCAAAAAGCGACGATCTTGACAAATACTATTACCACACATGGGCGATTTATTAGGGGGAACATATTCCATAATAAACTCTAAGGTGTGCTTTTCGGCTTCTTCTTCGCTGGTTTTACTCGCTCTTACTCTATCGAGTAAACCTGAGCCCTTATGTTGGCGTTTATTCCAATCATCCATACCGGCCAATAGTTGTTCATCTTGGAATATAGCAAACACAGGACCCTCCTCTATAATCTCTAGTTGAGAATCAGTGATAATGGTTGCAATCTCGATAATTTTATCTTGATTGGTATCAAGTCCTGTCATTTCGAGATCGATCCAGATTAAATTATCCGCTTTAGGCGTCATGTCAGGACCTTAAATATTATTACTATAAATTGGCTAATTGGTAATTTTCGGTCACGAAAATTATTTTTCATTTATATTATACCGTGGCCGCTATTCAAGATGCGAATATTTTAAAAAAGAGTTTACCTAGGAAAGTTTATGATACTACTACTACTTGTTTTTATCTTAATGGCTTATTTACTGGGCTCTTTGTCGAGTGCAATTATAGTGAGTAAATGTGCGGGGCTGCCTGATCCTCGTACGCAAGGTTCAGGAAATCCAGGGGCTAGTAATATTCTCAGGATAGGCGGAAAAAAATTAGCGATCATTGTTTTATTGGGTGATGTACTCAAAGGGTGGATCCCAGTGATGTTAGCTAAATTATGCGGCTTACCTTTCGCTTGGTTGGCATGGGTCGCTTTTTTTGCTTTTATCGGCCACTTATATCCCATTTTTTTTGGTTTTCGTGGCGGAAAAGGCGTTGCAACAGCATTAGGTGGATTAATTGCTTTAGCTTGGCCTTTAGGTTTAATCGGATTATTAAGTTGGGGTGTAGTGTTGTTTTTATTTCGTTATATTTCTGTTGCATCTATGTTGGCGACGATAGTGATGTTTTTGTATGTTTTTTATACTTATCCATTGCCGGTATATTTGCCGATCTTTTTAATGACAGTATTATTGATAGCTCGACATTTCTCAAATATTCAACGTTTATTTCAAGGTACAGAGCCAAAATTGACTCAATCTGAATTGAAACAGAAAAAATAATTCTCAAGTTAAACTATTGTGTTCAAAATTTTTTTTATGTTATGTTGGATAGAGGAGATTTAAGAATAAAAATATTTTATTTAATGGAGATTATTTATGTCAATTAAACTTAAAAATATTCCTGATATTAATCAGTTTGATCCTTTGCAAAAACATCTAGAAAATATTTTATCTCCATCTAAACAAAACATGGGATATGCTAAAAAAAGATTAGAGGCAGCTTGCATGGCTTCAGATTTAATTAAAAAGAATATTGATATTCCAGAAAAAATCTCTAAGGAATCAGATCCGCTAAAAACAGCCGAAGCTAAAGCTAATTTAATAGTGTTATCGACTGTTATCGATAACATTGGGCAAACAAATCTGGAAACTCAACAAAAAAGTATCAATGAATATTTGTCTAAACAAGCCGAGCTTAGAAACGAGAATCAATTGGTTTATGGAAAAAGTCTAAGTAATTCTAATTTAATTGGTTTAGGTATGGGTTTGGCTGAAACTCCCGAGAATTCTAACGGTGTTTTTTATAAAAAAAAGCTGATATCAACAGATACCTATACTTACCGGGGTGATCAATATGCCATTCAGGGTACAGTGGAATTTGGTATAACCTACGATAATAAAATTTTTATTGTTCCTAAGTTTGACGGCATTACAATTAATAATTTATATAAGATGGCTCAAGGGGTTTTTTTAAAAGCGGTTGGTTGTATACAGATTGGCAATAAAGAAATCGAGGAAAGTATGGTGGATGGAAAGACTTTTTCCAAGATATTAGAAGGACATGTAAAATATATTTCTATTTACAATCGTTTTTTTGATGCGCCAAAGGATAATATTGCGGTTTCTTTATACGCCTTAAAAGGCATGGGCATTGATCTGAGTGATGCTCAAGTCGTTATTCCGGATGATAAGGCCCCGTTAATTAGTCGTTATTCCGGCTGTAATATTACCATTCATGGTAATATAAAAAATGCTTCCTATTATTTAGATGAAGTCCGATTTCCAGGTGCTAAAGCGTTAGCTGAAAAAAAATCAAATTTTTCGGATAAGCTCGTCGAGCTTTTTTGTGCTATAGATGATGAAATTTTATTAACAAGAAATAAAAAATTAATAAAAGATATCATTGAAGAAAGAGCGCTTCTCAAATTAAATTTAATTAGGTTATTTAGTTGCACGGAAGGGCTTATCCAATCTCCTGAAAATAATAGCCAACGAGTTGAAGTTCCAGGTTTACTTAAGGATATCAATCAACCCTCCACCTCAAAATCTAGAGTTGAACAAGTTTCTGTATCCGCGATAAAGGCTGAAGAAACCGTAACAGGTACTTTTAATGATTATTGGCAGGCTATTAAAGCAAGTATGCAACTTTTTAAAGAAAAAAACATTGATCTAAGCTTTCTTGCTTCTGAAATCAATATGATAGTTGCTTATCTTTTGCAAAGTAGTTTAACGTCTGAAGAAAAACAGCAGCTTAAGGAATGGGTTATCTCAGTAAGCGTACCCGGCCGCAAATTTGAATTAGAACCGCTTTCTGACTATATCAAGTTCTATGAGCACGATCCGATAAAAACCTGTATAGCTTTATTGCAAGATTATTCGAAAGGTAGTGGTTGGCAGGGAATGATTTGTCGATTTTTCTCGGGTGCTTGGAACCGAAATTATAAGGACCCGGTTAATAAATTTTTATCGATTTATAAGAAAAATGAATTAGCTGATAATATAAATATTTGTAGTATTTATGATAAGTTAAAAGATTTAGGTTTAATATTTAACTATGATGCTGAAAGTAAAAGCAGCTTGAGAAAAATACTTTTATTTTGTGCCAAACTCAATAATGAAGAAGAGTCTTTACTTCATTTAATCCTTAATCTTTCATACACTGCATTTCCGCCGCTTGATTCCGATACGCATATTGAATGTTGTTGTTAACCAAAAATGCTTTAATCCAATTGATCCAAAGGGTAACGCGCCATCGTTTTTATACCTAGATTGTCACTTTGACCTAAGTTCAAACGTCGATAACCTAAATAAGCAATCATTGCTCCATTGTCAGTGCAGAAGCTGGGTCGCGGGTAGTAAAGTGTGAAGCCGTGCTTCGTTGCCATGTCTGCAAGTTCCTTGCGAAGCCAGGTATTGGCGGCTACGCCACCGGCGATGACTAAACGATTTAGACCTGTTTGTTTTAAAGCGCGCATGGCCTTAATAACTAAGGTATCCGTTACCGCGGCTTGAAACTCATGAGCAATATTGGCTTTAGTTTGCGGCGTTTGATCACTATTTTTTAAGGTAGTACTTACAAAGGTTTTCAAACCACTAAAACTAAAATCGCAATCGGGTCTATTGACCATAGGCCGTGGAAAAGTATATTGCTTAGCTTGACCTTGCTCTGCTAATGCAGCGATGGCAGGCCCCCCGGGATAATTCAAACCTAATAATTTAGCTGTTTTATCGAAAGCTTCACCTACTGCATCATCAAGGCTCCTCCCCAGAATCTGGTAATCGCCGATGTCATTTACTTGTGCTAACAAAGTATGCCCGCCCGATACTAAGAGAGCAATAAATGGGAATTCCGGAGGATGTTCTTCTAACATAGGTGCAAGTAAATGGGCTTCCATATGATGCACACCCAACGTGGGGATTCCAAGCGCCCAACCTAAACTACGTCCAAAAGTGGCGCCGACCAATAAGGCTCCTGCTAAACCAGGGCCTGCGCAATAGGCAATGCCATCGATGGCAGAGAGCGTAAGCTGAGCATTAGCCAGAGTTTCTTGAAGTAAAGGTAAGACTTTAAGGATATGGTCGCGCGAGGCAAGTTCTGGAACCACACCGCCATATTGGTTATGTAGATCAATTTGGCTATAGAGTGAATGGGCAATGAGGCCTTTTTGACCATGGTAGAGCGCGATACCGGTTTCATCGCAGGAAGTCTCAATACCTAATACACAATGTAAGTTTTTTGGATGGAAATCGGTTGGTTTTGAATAGAAACTTTGCATTTTTATGGATTGCTGGTTAGAATTAGCACCTATTTTAACTTTAATTGAGGAAGTGCACTACATGCCCGGCGTAATACTTAAAACCAGCGAAACACTCGAGTCGGCTATCCGCCGTTATAAGCGCGCCTGTGAAAAATCAGGTATTTTCGCTGAAGTGCGTCGTCGTGAATATTACGAGAAACCTACTGAAGCACGCAAGCGTCGTTTTGCTGCAGCAGTCAAACGCTGTCGCAAACGTTTGATGCGTGATAATCCTTGTTTTATCGCTAAAACCAAAACCAAGCGTAAACATTAATATCACATGACTACTTCACTTAAGCAGCAAATTCAGGAAGATATGAAAACTGCGCTACGAGCGCAAGATAAGCAGCGTTTGGGTGTAGTACGTCTTATTTTAGCGGCGATTAAGCAGGTTGAAGTGGATGAACGCGTTGAAGTAGATGATGCGCGTATCATTCCGATATTGAATAAAATGCTTAAGCAACGTCGCGATTCGATTGTCCAGTATGATCAGGCTAAACGTGATGATTTAGCCGAACAAGAGCGTTTAGAAGTCAAAATTATTCAAACCTATCTACCCGAGCCTTTAAGTGAAACAGAGATTGATCGTATGATGTCTGAAGCGATCACAAAAGTGGGCGCTACTTCAATTAAGGAGATGGGAAAGGTCATGGCAGAACTGAAAGACAAATTACAAGGTCGTGCAGATCTGACACAGATTAGCGCAAAAATTAAAACTCATTTAACTTAAAAGTTCGCTTTTTTTTCTTGAGCCAAAAATTCAAGGCTAACTGAATAATTACTCACAGCCAAAAGTTCCAGTGCGAAAAGTATACCAGGAATATATGTCACTAGCGCCTATACCACAGGAATTTATTAATGAGCTCCTAGCGCGAGTGGATATTGTGCAGCTTATTGATGCACGCGTTCCGCTGCGAAAAAAAGGTAAAAATTATATTGCCTGCTGTCCCTTCCATGCCGAAAAAACACCCTCCTTTACCGTAACCCCTGAAAAACAGTTTTACTATTGCTTTGGCTGCTCGGTCGGCGGAAATGCACTCAGTTTTTTAATGGAATACGAAAAATTGAGCTTTGTTGAAGCAGTGAACTCAGTAGCAGAACAAATGGGTATACAAGTTCCGCAACAAGCAAAACCTCAAGAATATAAAACCTCTGCAAATCTTTATAGTTTGTTAGAAGAGGTAGCGCAATTCTATGCCAAAGAATTACGAACAAATACGCTCGCTATTAATTATCTAAAACAACGCGGATTATCGGGGGAGATAGCTAAGAAATTTAATTTAGGTTATGCACCAGCTGCTTGGAATACACTACTTAAAAAGTTTGATAAAGAGATTGAAAATTTATTTGCAGCGGGTTTATTAGTTAAAAAAAATGAAGGTGGTCAAGCTTATTATGATCGCTTCCGAGATCGAATCTTGTTTCCGATACGTGATCGAAGAGGACGTATCATCGGCTTTGGTGGTCGTGTTTTAACGCAACAGGAACCCAAATATTTAAATTCGCCCGAAACCGTCCTTTTTCATAAAAGTAAAGAACTTTATGGTCTTTATGAAACATGTCAGGCAAATCGTCAGCTTGAACGTATACTAGTGGTTGAAGGTTATATGGATGTATTAGCTTTGTTTCAAGCAGATCTTCCTTTTGCAGTGGCTACGTTAGGCACTGCCACCAGCCGCGATCAAATAAGTCGACTCATGAGTTATACGCAGGAAATAATATTTTGTTTTGATGGTGATATTGCCGGAAAAAAAGCAGCATGGCGTGTACTTGAGCAAAGTTTAGATTTATTAACAGACGGTTATATACTGCGTTTTTTATTATTACCTAATGCTGAAGATCCAGATTCTCTACTACAAAAAAAAGGTCGTACTGAATTTATGGCGAGATTGCAACAAGCGCAATCTTTGGGTGAATTTTTATTTAGTTATTTGTTAGCGCAAGTGGATATAAATCAATTAGAAGGTAAAGCACGTTTAGCGAAGCTCGCTGTTCCACTGATTGAAAAAGTAGCAGTAGGAATTATCCAATATAAATTATTTGAACAATTAGCGGCTTTAGTTAATATGGATGTCATGACATTAAAAAAAGTGACGGTTACTGAAAGCCACTCAATAAAAACAATGCAAAAAAAAATAGCTAAACCCAATAAGAACAATCGTTCTTCGCCGATGCGGTTGGCGATTACCTTATTAGTACAATTTCCCCAAATTGTTAAATCACTTTCCGAAGAACAATGCCAGGCATTAAGCAGATTAGAATTACCTGGCAGTGATTTTTTAGTTCAACTCTTTTTACTACTCAAGCAAAATCCAGAACTAAAGAGTGCGATGTTACTCGAGTATTGGCGGGAAGATGAAGCTCGTCATAAAATTCTTAAGCAATTGATCAATGATCCCCTCACTATCCCCGAATCGGGAGTGCAAGCAGAATTCCATGATTTACTCAAGCATTTAAAAAAAGCAGCCGCAGAAGGGCAAATCGATAAGCTATTGCAACAAGGGAAACAATCCGGCTTAAATGAAGAGCAAAAAAAACATTTATATCATTTAATGTTAAACAAACTTAATGATCAATAGCCGCTCCCCTTTTAATTTTCATGAAAAAAACACTCTATATGGACTTTTTAAAAAACCTGTGTATTTTGTGATGGGTTCCAAGTGTAGTCCTAGCTGAAGGTGCTTCAAACAGCTTGTAGGCATCGGGTATGTAGGGATAGATTGACACAAGGAAAGTGATACACCCTGACAACATCCTTTAATGTGGAGTTAATATGCATATTGGCGTTCCTAAAGAAATTAAGAATAATGAATTTCGAGTGGCGATAGTCCCATCGATTGTTCGCGAATTGACGGATCATGGTCATCGAGTATTCATTGAAACGAATGCAGGCAGTGGAGTTGATATTTCAGATAAAGATTACCAAGAAGCAGGGGCGACCATACTGAATAGTGCACAAGAAGTTTTTGAACAAGGTCATTTGATCCTTAAAGTAAAAGAACCGCAACCACAAGAGTGTGCTTATTTAAATGAAGAAAAAACCTTATTTACTTTTCTGCATTTGGCCGCGGATAAAAAACAAACTGAATTATTACTTGCTTCAAACTGTACCGCTATTGCATATGAAACAGTGACCGATGCCAGAGGGGTGTTACCCTTACTAGCACCTATGAGTGAAGTGGCAGGGCGCATGTCGATACAAGCTGGTGCACATTGTTTAGAGAAAGCACAGGGAGGGCGCGGTATTTTATTATCCGGGGTTCCTGGAGTTTCATCAGCAAGTGTGATTGTTTTAGGTGGTGGAGTCGTGGGTAGCAATGCGATTCGTATGGCTTTAGGTTTAGAAGCGCAAGTGACGGTCTTGGATAAATCGGCTGCAAAGTTAAAAGAGTTGGATCTGCAATTTGGCGGACAATTAAATACCATTTTTTCGACACAAGATGCGATAGAAAAATATGTACCGCTTGCCGATTTATTAATAGGCGCAGTGCTCGTGCCTGGAGCGGAAGCGCCAAAAATTGTGACACGGGATTTGTTAACTAAAATGCGTCCAGGCTCGGTTGTTGTTGACGTTGCAATCGATCAAGGTGGTTGCTTTGCAACCAGCCGACCGACGACACATACCGATCCAACTTATATTGTTGACGATATTGTTCACTATTGTGTGAGTAATATGCCGGGCGCCGTACCACGTACGTCGACATTTGCTTTGACGCATGCCACACTTCCTTACATTTTGGCCTTAGCGAATAAAGGTATTTATAAGGCTTTAGCTGAAGATGTCCATTTACGTAATGGTTTAAATATTTCACGCGGTCACATAACCCATCAAGCTGTGGCTCATGTCTTTGATAAGCCTTATGTATCAGCACGGGAGGTTTTTTGAGTGTTTAATTGTTTTATTGATGAATCCTCGCGATCGATTCCTATTATTGCTGTTGTGCCGGAATTATGGTCGGCTTGGTTAGCAGAGCAAACAAAAGCCACTCAGCAATGGTTACAGTCTATTAATTTTATTGCTAAACCCGGAAGTTATAGTTTACTTCCTGGAAGCACAGGACAACTGCAACAAATTTTATTGATAGTAAATGATGATGCAGATTTTTGGACATTTGGATTGTTACCTAACGTATTACCCGCAGGACATTACCATATAGCCGCTAGCGATAAGCCTAAATTACTTGAACAGATTGCTTTAGCATGGGGTTTAGGTGCGTATGAATTTACCCGCTATAAAAAATCATCTCGGCCTTTAGCACAATTGTTTATTGCAAAAAAACATCGTAGCCAATTAATGATCAAGCTTGAGGCGATTTATAGAGTTCGGAATTTAATCAATACGCCCGCGGATGATATGGATCCAGCCGAACTCGTAGAGAATGTATTTGAGATCGGTAAAAAATACCATGCTACGGTGACACAAATAGTGGGCACAGATTTATTAACGGCTAACTATCCCGCAATCTATACGGTGGGTAAAGCCAGTTGTCATGAACCCCGTTTAGTTGATTTACGCTGGGGTGATAGCAAACATCCAAAGCTTACCTTAGTGGGTAAAGGCGTTTGTTTTGATTCCGGCGGATATAATTTAAAATCGAGCGGCAACATGTTGGCTATGAAAAAGGATATGGGTGGAGCAGCGAATGCGATCGGCTTGGCCGAAATGATCATGGCTCATCAATTACCAGTATGTTTGCGTCTATTAATTCCCGCAGTAGAAAATTTGGTTTCCGGTAACGCCTATAAACCCGGAGATATTATTCAAACACGACATGGTTTAACCGTAGAGGTTGGCAATACTGATGCCGAAGGCCGTCTGATTTTAGCAGATGCCTTGTGTGAAGCGGATAGTGAAAGTCCAGAATTGTTAATTGATTTTGCGACGTTAACCGGTGCGGCACGAGGCGCCGTGGGAACAGAAATCAGTGCTTTTTTCACTGATCAAGAACCATTAGCACTCGATATCATGCAACATGGTTTACAAGAGCAGGATCCAGTCTGGCGTTTGCCTTTGTACAAACCCTATCAAAAATTACTCGATAGTAAGTTTGCTGATTTAAATAATTGTGGATGTTCTCCATTTGCCGGTGCCATTGTCGCGACATTATTTTTGCGTAGTTTTATTAGCGAAGAAACAACTTGGTTACACTTTGATTTTAATGCATACAATGTGACTACTCGACCAGGTCGACCGGAAGGAGGAGAGGCGATGGCGATATTAGCAGTGTTTAGTTATTTAGCCTCTCGATATGCAGCTTAAGCAATGAAAAATAGATATAACAGGGAGTTAGCGTGAAATCAGATATTATTTTAAAAAAAAACCAAGAAACCAATCAATTAAATATCACCATAAAAACTGAAAGATTGTTGATGGAGTCTACCTATTCCACCCATTTTTGTCATTATAAAAAGCTGTTTATGAATTCAGAAAATATGCTTAAAGTAATGGATGGGAATCCTTGGAATGAAAATCAAATTGACAACCGACATCAACAATGGGTAGCACATTGGAATAATAATAATCCTTTTAGTTCTTTTTAGTTCTTTCGCCATTTTAAAAAAGATACCGATGAATTTATTGGGCATGTGGTGTTAGAAAAAACTGAACAGCCCGGTGTTGCTGAGTTAGCCTATGCGTTTGATAAAAAGTTTTGGGGACAAGGTTATAGTAAGGAAGTAGTGCCTATTATAGTACAAGAATATGCGCCTGAATTAGTTAAACGCGATTATAAATTGGCAGGAGAAAACTTCAAACGAATTGAAGCAACTGCCCGGCCCGATAATCCCGCTTCTATTAATTTATTAAAAGCGGCCGGTTTAAAAAAATTTTCTGAAAAACCTAAATGGGGACAACTTCGTCATTTTTTCTTTATTAATACTGATGGTTTAACAAAACTCTCAGGTCAGCAATTTATGCGACCTCATTTGGATTGATTAAATAATTTATTTATTTTTATTAATAATTTTCTTGTAAAAAAAATCCGTTATACTGTTTTTCTAATTTTTAAATTTGGAAAAATAAAAATATGCCAACAATGGAACAACTTCGTCAGGACATTGCAACCAAAACCACTGAGCTTGAAACCTGTAGTCGAAAGTTAAAAGAATTGGATACACAATGTAAAACCCAGCAATGTAAAGTAACCAAAAAAGAAAATGAAATTCATGAACTAAGTGCAAGATTGGCCAACTTACAGAGAGAGTTAAGCACAGATCAAGGAGAATTAAACACACGTAAGACAGAAAGGAGAAACTGTCCTCAAAAAGAAACGAATCTGATGTTTGAAATTGGTGCTTTAAAAAGAGAACTAGGGACATTAGAAAGTAGCGGAGCGATGGATTACAGCAGGGATAGTCGAAGGTATGGAAGATAGTTAGTCACATTTAATATAGAATGGGTTGGTTAAAGGATGGGGTGTCGGAAATGACCGAAAATATGACATATCGAACTCAAACAACTTCATATTAACATAAGGGCCTTTCTAAAATTCATTTTCTGTAAAGCTTCCATTTTTTTACTTATACTGAAAATTACTTAACTAAATTAAAATTTAAGGATAAGTTTATTTATGTTAACGAGGATTAAGCAGACTGCTTTTAATCTTAAGCGCTTTATTACTAAAAAAATAGCACCTACGAATAGTTTTCCATTTCCGTCAGAATTCGATGCCAATCTGTATAAAAAATTATATCATGATGTTATTCAATATAATCCTAAAGACTTATATACCCATTATTTAAATCATGGGATAAAAGAAGGCAGAAGGGCAAATGTTTTAAAAACTAAACTTGATTTCATAGATCTTATTCCTAAGGACAAAAAAATATTAGAAATTGGTCCACTTTGTAGCCCTTTAGTATCCGGTGAAAACGTTTTTTATTTTGATATCCAGAATAAAGAAGATTTAATGTTAAAAGCTAAGTCTTTTGGGCTTTCAGTTAAAAATGCTTCACATATACATTTTGTATCTCCAATAGGAAACTTAGAAATAGTCGATGAATGTTTTGACGTGGTACTTAGTAGTCATTGCATAGAACATCAACCTAATTTAATAACACATTTGAGTCACATTGAAAGATTACTCAATCCGGGTGGATATTATTTTGTATTAGCGCCGGATAAGAGATATTGTTTCGATCATTTTATTCCTGAATCCAGTCTAGCTCAGGTGCTAGAAATACAGATTTAGAATAAAGGATTTCATTCGCTGCGTACTTTTCTTGAGGGAGGGTGTTTAACAACGCATAATGAACCTTTAAGACATTGGAAAGGAGATCATGGGGATCCCTTCTCTGTCATTAAAGAAAACCTTGATAAAACTTTAAAAAAATATAATGAAGCTTTAAGCTTAAAAGAATATGTCGACCTACATACATAGTATTTTACTCCACATTCCTTTAAAAATATTATAAAGGGCTTAAATGTTGCATCTTATATTCAGCTTACGGTAGAAAAAATATATCCTACGCTTTATGGTGCTAATGAATTTTGGGCTATTTTGAGAAAACCTTTAAAGGGTCAATAATAAAAGGGATAGTTAACAATTGTTCAGGTTCAGGACATATCTTAGGCGATTATCAATGTGATATGCGAATGCGTCAACGGGCTCTACTTTTATTTTTTTACAATCTAAATACTAAGCTTGCAAGGAAGATTATTGGAAACCAAGTTTAGTTATTGATTAAACCTATATCTTTCTGAGATGAAAAAGCTATAATAGGTCCAGTTAAGTATTTTGGTAGGCATTTTACAATATTCAATCAAAACTTACTCTAACTTTTAAAAGCATTCTCATAAATCTAACAATAAAAGGAATATATTGTGCCCACTACAAAAAACACTCAATCCTATTCCCCAGAATATTTTTTATCTTTCAGTGATGGAACGCTTTCAAGAAAGTTACTTGAGTTTTCTAAATATTCTAAAGAAGAAAAATGGACACCTAAAAATTTAGATGAGCATATTTCTAAACATATTTATCATTCTCGAAAAGATGCTCCGCATTATTATCTAGGTTATTTTAATGTCAGGGATTTTCTCGAATTTTCCTTAACCAAAGAAGGCAAACAAGCGATTGAGTTAATTAAAAAAGAACTTACCGAGTGTTTTTCGCAATTAAAAAATTGGGCAAAGCAGCAACAATTGAAAGTTGATATTAGGCAGCGAGCATTTAGTGTAGAGAGTATTCTGATTCAATTTTATAAGCGATTAATCGACAATGAATTTTTTGGAAAAAACTATTTATTTTATTCAGATGGAAAAAAAGCAATAGAAGTTATTACTTTATTAGTTAATGATAATACGATCGATTTAACTTTTCGGCAAAATCAATTGCTGACTTTAACCGGCGATGAAAATTTAATGCATTGTGCCGAAGGCTGTTATACCCATATTATGAAAACAGCTCGAGCGTTACAAGATTATTCCGATATGAATCTTCCCAGTTTAATTAAAAAATTTATAAGAAATTTAGCGCAAGAAACCATATTGGGTAGTCCTCCCCTAGGAAAAGATACCTACCCGACCCGTTTATGTGTGGCTGCAGGAATTCCGATCGAAGCCTATGAAATACATGCGCACAATTATTTAATGAACCAATTATCAGGTGAAATAGCAATAAAAGAATTTGAAATCGAAGATTTTTATACACATTCTTTTGAAATACCCGCGGTGAGACCGATTTGTTTAGAGTTCATATCTGATATCAAACAACAGTTTCGGGCCAATACTTTAGTACAATTTATTATTGAACAGTATCTTCAGCAAGAAATAACGGCTTGGACAGTTGATTTTAAAAAATTAGATTATTTTTTAAATCTATTTGGTAAAGATTCTGAATTTAATTGGCATCAAATTTTAAATTTTATAGAAGAATCAAACAAAATTATATTAAAGAACCAGGAGTTATTTGCAATTACCATTGCTGAACGTCTTATCAATAGCCAATGGTTCAGTTTAGATAAGGATTCGCGTTTAACCGATCTATTTCATTTGATAAACCCTTATTTTATTCAAAAAAATATTCCTTATAATAATTTAATTGCTTTAAAGAATAGCGATTGTCGAATATTTACTGGAAATTTAGCATTAAGTTGGATAAAAAAAGAAGATGAAAGGATGGATATTGTCAGTATATTGGCTAATGAATCGAATCCGATTGAAATTTTAAAGAAATATATCCCCAAGGAACAATTAATGGCTTTACTGGAAAATTGGAATGATATTTTTTTATTTTTTTCAAAACTTTCTTATAGTGCGCATGGCCTAGCGATCGATTGGTTTATTGAAAGTGGTTTTGATCTTAGAGTTACATTTTTTAGAAAATTGGCGTTGCTTAAACAATTAAATAGTGTACCCAGTGAAATTGATAACGAAAATTATCAATTAATTTTTAATTTTAATAAATTATTTAGGATTTTAAATAGTGAAACATTAGAAAGTATATTATCAAGATTTAATTTAAACCCTTTTATACAAGAATTATTAATTGATAATATTAATGCTAGAAATTTAATGCATAAGCAATTTTATGAAATTTTATCACATTTTATTCAGAATATTGCCGCGGCTGGTTTTCAAAATTATAAGCAAATTATTTTTCACGATCCTACTAGCGATAAAGACAATACTTATTTAAGAAATATTGATTTTTTAAATTCATATTTTGAACATGTTTATTTTAAAACCTTTTTAGAGAATGTCAGTTTTAAAGAAAGCACATTTAAGTCGGTTTATTTTTATTCTCAACTTGAACAGATTAAGCTTGAGCAAGGTCAAGGCGATATTACAATTTTTGGTACAATACAACATAGTATTATTTCGAATTTTGATGGATATTTAAGCTTAAGTCATATTAATAATTTACAAATAAAGCGTTTTTTTGGCAGCATAAAAATTAAAGGTCAAATTAATGAGTTTTTTCTTGAAAATTCCTATTTAGAAAAAATAATTATCGAAGGAGATATTAGTAATAGTCGATTTTTTCAGGTAAATCTAAAACGATTGGAAATAAACGGAAAAATTATCCGCTCTTCTTATGCTTATTCTGATTTTAGAAATACTCGATTTTTACCCATTTTTCATGATAGATTTCATTCGTCATATCCACAGGTCAATATCGTTACCGGCGAATTTTATTTTCCGCAAGAGATTAATACTTTTTTTTACCGATCAAAATTTTCTACGCAATCAGTAAAAGATTTATTAAATTATCCAACTTTACAAAGTACTCATTTTTATTTATTTCGTTCGGCTGATTTAAGGGAGGTTGATTTTACTGACACTGAATTACAGTTTTCTTTAAATAAATATGAGACGGTTGATTTTAATCATGCTAATTTAGAAAAAATAAATTTTGATAATTTTATGCGCTTTCCCAGCAATACTATTATTAAGTTTAATCAGGCGTTGTTAAAAGCAGCTTCTTTTCAAGGAGCGAATTTATTAAAAGTCGATCTGAGTGCTGCAGATTTAACCGATTGTGATTTATCGACAGCTTTTTTAGATAGCGCAAAATTGGGAAAAGCCATTATTGTCAATGTAAAAATGCAAGTCGATCAGTTATTCCAGTTTTATGATCAAGGCCACCGCGATTTTTCAACCATACGTTTAGTAGGTACTTTGAGTCCGATTTATCAGAAGAAAGATTTGTTCTCTGCTTTTTTATCACCACAAGCATTTGAGTATTTAATTACTCAGGGATTTAAGAATTTTAGACAAACCAATTTACGTATTATTCCTAAAGAAATTTATATGCAATATCAGTTGCGCAAGGATTTAATCTTTAAATATGCGATATTACCTTTAAAGTTTAGTTATGAGCATTGCTTAGATATACGATCGAGAAATAAAAGGGAAGAAGTCTGCTTATTTGGCTGGGAAGATGTTGATAACTTTAATCTTGAAAAGCAAGAACTTCGTAATTTACATAAAGTACGTATCGATAGCCAACATTTTCTTAATTTTTTTAAAAAAGTCCCAGGAGAAAAACGTCAACAACTCATCGAATTTGCAAGCAATTACCCTCTGGTCGGCCCACATGAGCAAACGATGAAACTCAATCAGTTAATTCAATTATCGGCTTGGCGGGCTTACCTTAATAGGGTAAGTCGTATAGCTAATCAGGTGAATGCTGGTTTATTAGTAAAAGATACCTTGATTGATTTTCTAAAAGGCGACTATCCAGATACTGCGATAAATCTTGGTTTTACTGCAGCCGGTCCCGCACTCGCACAACTTTCGAAGATTTTACTGGAGCAAGCAAAATTTTTAGAATTAGAGGGAAAATTGCTATTAAGCAATGCATTAAAAATATCATCGCCTTTCTTAGCCCGTGGGACGTCAGCTTACATTATTTATGACCTGATTCAAGCGATTGATGGATTAGATGCTCAGGACGAAACTGCCTTGAGACGTGTTATTGATGATGTTTTATTTATCAGCATGGACTTGCTAGAAATTGGGGCGGAATACATTGAGGTTTATGAATTATTAGAAGGCGTAGCATCGATTACCGGAGAAATAGGCGCGGTTGTTAAAAGTGTTATTTTTATTCATGCAGAGATCTACCGAGCTGTCCAGCAAGTTAAACAAATCCATGCCTTGGTTCCGTTGACCCAAAAAGAAGCTTTTTACGAATTGATTCATGCTATTTTTAGAATGGATATTTCCCCTCATCTGCAAAAGACGATGCTAGAAAAGCAATTGGTTAATCAGCTAGTGGATCAAGCCTTTTTATTTTTGGAAAAACATCCTGAAATTAAACATTATGTCTTTACTAAAATTAAACGAGTTGAAAATTGTTTTCCTACTTCTATTCATAAATTCGATTTTCTAGGCCGTATTATTGTGGTGCCTAGTAAAACTTGTCAGCCCTATTTATCAAATAATCTACATAATTATATCGATTTGGCTAAAGAAAATTATTCTAAATTTTGGTCGCGTACCAGCCCGTTATTACCGTCCTGGGGTGGAAAATTACTTTGTTTTAAATCTGAACAAGAGGAAGAAAACAAATATTTAAAAAGCTTAGCTAATTTGGTGGAAGTTAATTATTTATGCACTCAAGCGATTGGTGTTACCGAGACTTATTATAGAACTGGGGATTATACGCTCATTGATGTGGCTGAAGGTTGGGATGATGTAGAAGGCTTTCCCGAAAGTCCAAATATTATTGTGGCACAAAAGGGCAAGAAAAGATTAAAGGGCGGGGAGAAAGATGATATATTTATTTTGCAAGGAGATGGAATTAGCGGTGTAATTGATGGGATGGGTGGCATTAATACTTTAGAATTAGGCCAATTTGAGCCTAACCAGACCTTATTATCGATAAATTTAATAGAAAATAGCCTTAGTTATAATGAGCCTAAATCCAACGCTAACGACCCCCTATTTTTTAATCATATACAACAAATATTAGGTCGGCAAACGAAAAACGATAAGATTATATGCGCTTGTGATACGCGTTACGTGGATGGCAGAGGTGGTATCCGCTTATTAGAAAAAGATAGCATTATTGTTGCCAATAATGTGAATTGTGATTATCAAATGCAAATAAAAGTTGAGCCGTTTACTGAAATTCTTAATGACGCCGAACGTGGAAATTTTTCATATTGGGTTGCTCGAGGAAACGGCCGATCCGACGTTCATTTACTCCAGCAGAACTCTTATCACCAAGTGTTTTTTAATTATAGTCTATCAGAAATACAAGAAATTAAATTTTTAAGTGATGAATCAGCAACCTTAGGCCAACAAATCAGTTTTTATTTTAACGCACCAGAGTTTAATAAAAATAGTAATCAGGGAATATTTCATATTTTATTTACATTTACCAATCAAACCGAAGTGATTTATTATTTAAAGGATGAAACTAATATTAAGCTAGGCCAAAAAAGGATTTATTTGGTGCAAAATAGTCAGTCAGCGCCTAGTAGAAATATTCCCTATTATCTTGAAATAGCCAACCGTTTAAAAGCGATTATTATGGTAAAGTCAGCGGCTGAGAGTTTATTGATAGGCACTTCTGAACAAGATATTTTACAAAATGATCCACTTTGCCCAAGTCATCTTGTCGGCAATGCCAATGAAAATATTTATAAAATTATACCTAAAACCGATAGTTATCGAATACCTGACGTTAACATTTATTACGCGCAAAATAGTACAAAAATCCAAACCCTGGATTTACGTGCAGTGGTCGATCAGTTTGAAAAACACAATGGCTGTCCGATCAACTTAGAAATTGAAGAAAGTAAAGGGAATTTACATCTATTCGTTAATTCCGCTAAAGAATGTCATCAGCACCAAAAAATACTGGAAATCATTTTTCACGGCGCTCATCATGAAGGCTGGTTTAATCAAATAAACATTATTGCACGTTATTCTTTTTCAGAAGTTACAAAACAAGAGAAGGATAAATTGACCTGGATTTTAAAACCGCGCCCTTTAATTTGGGACGAAACCAAACGCGTCCTGGTGATTAAAGCACAGGATGTGGAACCGTTTACCAGCGTAATAATACCGGAAAAAGCACCTATACTGCATTTTGTGCGTGGCGGAGAAAGTTTAGCCGATTTGGTGGTGGTGGCTAAAATGAATGAACCATTTTTTCATGCCATCATTTTTGAAGAGTTTTTTGAAGAATCAAAATTAGCACAACAGGTGCTAGGAACGGTATCTATCCAATACCATGATAAACTCATCGAAATAGGCAATTATGCGCATATCGACGCCGAATTTATACCCAGCATAACGGAATTGTATCGTAATATACAACGATCTATCTATCAATCAATAGGCCTGTCCACTAGAACGCGGCGTGTAACACAAGGCTTACCCAAGCTATCACGGCTAATTCCTTTTAAAAACCTTACCGTAAAATCAGTCCAACAGAATTGTGAAAATATTTTTAGGTTTCTAGAGCCGCTATACTCACCCTTTATTCAAGCCTATTCACAAAATGAGGATAAATGGCCGCATTATTTTTTAGAAAATGTATCGAAAGTTTGGATCGATGATAAGCCATCATCTTTTAAACCCAAAAATCTACCCCAAGATAAGCACTTAGTTGTTTATCAAGCAAAATTGCGAACTATTACTTTAGAATTTTCTTTATTTTCTGTAGTGTATGGTTCGGTATCGGCAAGCTTGGAAGAGATGTTACATCGATATCCATCTGCCGCTTTGAAAAATTTTTTTAATTACGGTATAAAACCGATTTTATTAGCCGCACCTAACGTCGACTTGGATGATCCTTTCCAACTTTTAATTTATCTATTAACGTATTTCATTACTAAACAATTACACGATTCGTTGCAAATTAAATTTTATGAGAAAATTCAAAATAAAATAATAAATTTCTTTTTGCCTTTAGTTCTCTCTATGTTTATATTTAATCCTCTACTCTGGAAGCAAGAAAATGCTTTTGAAGCGTATGTTTCATTTTTCTGTAATTCATTGCTTAATGGTTTGTTATTTAAAGCCGGCGAGTGGGGAGCGAAAAAAACCATAGGCCAGTTTTTTACTAGCGATCGAGTAAATAAACAAAGAATGAATGAAGAAGGCTTAATTAGCTCAGCAAATTTTTCCCCAACACTCATGCATGGATTCAATTAACTCGAATAAGAAAGGGTAGGTTCTCAATGAAGAGATTAAATGAGGTTTTTCTCGAGACAAACCGCTAAATTTATTATAAACTAAGCGAGTTAGATGGCGCGGGGTGTCGGAAACGGCTGAGACTATGACCCGTCGAACTTGAACTGATTCATATCAGCGTAAGGATCGCCTTCAAAAAATTCATTCCATACTTCTATGTGAATGTTTACCTTTTGCCATCTCCATTTTTTATTTATTAAAGTGAGGTTGGCAATGTCAGTATTGAAATCTAGAGTTAGCTTATTACTCAATTGGTATACTAATCCTTATCATGCGCCGATTATGGTCGCGCAACAATTAGGCTTTTATGCGCAAGAAGGGATTAAATTGGCGATACTTGAACCGAATGACCCGAGTGATGTAACAGAATTAGTCGGTTTAGGGTGCTTCGATTTTGGCGTGAAGGCGATGATCCATACGGTCGCCGCTAGAGCAAAAGGCTACCCCGTCCGCTCGATTGGTACGCTACTTGATGAACCTCCTACTGGCTTAATTGCCTTAAAATCCAGTGGAATTCGAAACTTTCATGACATAGTTAACAAACGTGTCGGTTACATTGGCGAGTTTGGGAAGAAAATTATTGATAATCTTGCCGGGCTTGCAGGGATTGATCCCAATAGCTATGAAACGGTACGTATCGGTATGAATGTGACGGATGCGATTTGTCGTAAGCTTATTGATACCGGTATCGGTTTTGTTAATTTCCAAAAAATTGAATTAGAGCACCTCCGTGGTGAAACGGTATTTTTGCGTATCGATCAACTTGCAGGTTTGGGTTGTTGCTGTTTTTGTTCAGTGCAATTCATCGTTCCAGAGCAAACCTTAGAAAAACCCGAATTAATTCAAGCGTTTTTGCGAGCAACCCAACGTGGCGCAGCATTGACTACCGAACAACCTGAAGAAGCCTATGAATGTTTATGTCAAGCAAAACCCCAATTACGTACACCGCTCTATCATAAGATCTTTATGCATAGCTTGCCATTTTTTTCACGTAATTTACTCAACGTAGAACGAGATTGGGATAAAGTAGGTCGTTACACTAAGCACTTAAAGATTGTCGACGAAAATTTCGATATAACCGATTGTTATACCAATCAGTTTTTACCTAAAGCACCTTATTCGGAAATAGCGGCGGTTGCTGATTGTCTGGCTTGTGAATGATATGCAAGCCGGTATTGTAGGAATGGGTATCATGGGCCGGTTATTGGCATTCGCATTACATAATGCCGGCTGGCAAGTCAGTCTGTTTGATGAGCATCAGGCGGATAATAATTGTAGTTCGACAGCAGCCGGCCTATTAACACCCTTTTCTGAATGTGATAAAGCCGATCCGCTGATTTGTCGTTTAGGTCAAGAATCGGTAACAACCCATTGGCCTAATATACTCAAACAATTAACAGAACCGATTTATTTCCAACAAGCCGGCTGCCTTGTTGTTCATCATCCTCATGATAAAGCCGAATGGCAGCATTTTTCTCAACGTATAAATAGTAAATTAGTAGCAAAAGATTATTTTCAACATTTATCAAAAGAAACTTTGATTGAACTTGAGCCTGAACTTAATAAATTTACGACGGCCTATTATTTTCCCGATGAGGCGCAGATAGATTGTCAATCGATAATGAATAGCCTAAAAAAATATTTGCAAGCACAAGGCATTACATTTTTTTTTAACACCCGAGTAACATCATTGGCCACTAGACAGATAGTGACACAGAGCAAAATCTATAAATTCGATTATGTATTTGATTGTCGAGGAATGGGTGCGCGCACAGTTTTTAAGGATTTACGTGCAGTGCGCGGCGAATTAATGCATTTATATGCACCTGAAGTGCAATTACAGCGTCCGATTCGTTTTTTACATCCACGTTACAGCTTATATATCATTCCAAGACCAGAAAATAACTATCTAATCGGTGCAAGTGAAGTTGAATCCGAGGATTATAGTCCGATTTCTGTGCGTACCAGCTTAGAGTTATTAACGGCTGCGTATTATGTCCATTCGGGTTTTGCCGAAGCGCGGATTATTGAAACTAAAACCCATTGTCGACCGACTTTAGCATCACATTTACCGAGTATAGATTACCAAGATGGGTTAATTGCAGTGAATGGACTGTATCGACATGGTTATCTGATAGCGCCGGCTTTAGTCGAAGAAATTTTGCGGGCCTTTAAAACTAAGCAACAGGATAGTTATTATCCAGAACTTTGGAAATCTTATGATCAATGTTTTTCTGAATAATAAAAGCCATAGTGTTGAAGCTGAAAAAAATTTATATGATTTTTTAGTTCAACATCATCAACTCAAAGAATATGTTGCTGTGACTATTAATAATAATTTGGTGGTACGTAGAGATTTTAAAACGACTTTATTAAAGCCAAATGATCGTGTCGATATTTTGGTTCCGATGCAAGGGGGATAATGATGTGGAATTTAATGGGAAAAAGCTTAAATAGTCGCTTGCTATTAGGAACTGCGCATTATCCTTCATTAGCGATTATGACCGCAGCGATTCAGGCTTCCGGCACCCAAATTATTACCTTATCTATTCAACGCCAAGCACCCTCAATGATGGGCGGAGAAGCTTTTTGGCAGGTCATAAAAAACTTAAATTGTCATCTATTGCCCAATACCGCAGGCTGTGCTGATGCCAGTACGGCGATTCGTAGCGCAGAAATAGCCCGAGAATTATTTAATACTTCTTGGATAAAATTAGAAGTCATTGGCGATGAATATAATTTACAAGCCGACCCCATTGAATTAATTAAAGCCGCAAAAATTTTAATTGAACAAGGTTTTGAGGTTTTTCCTTATTGCACAGATGATTTAGTGATCTGTCAAAAGCTCGTGGATGTGGGTTGTAAAATTTTAATGCCTTGGGCGGCGCCAATCGGATCGGGTAAAGGGGTATTAAATCCTTATGCCTTAGCCACTTTACGCAATCGCTTACCGAATATTACGTTGATTGTTGATGCAGGCATTGGTAAACCTTCGGATGCTGTGCAGGTGATGGAGTTAGGATTTGATGGCGTGTTACTCAATACCGCCGTTGCCCTTGCGCAGCAACCGATTGCGATGGCACAAGCCTTTCGTTATGCCATCCTAACGGGGTATGAGGCTTATCGCGCTGGAATAATGCCAGAAAGAAATGTCGCTCATCCCAGTACCTCATTAATTGATACACCGTTTTGGCAACAAGAAAATAAAGTATGAAAAAGCTAATTATTCTCAATTATTCCCATAGGCCAGAGAAGGGCGATACAGTCGATTTAGAGACATTGAAAAATTTTAATGTTCCAGCCGCTACAGCGATCAAGTACATCATAAAATATACTAAGCCTAACATGAGTGAGCTTATCAATTTATTTCCTGCTGCGGATCTTGTACTTTGCAATATAAGCGCAGTGGAAAATTTATTGCAGCGAAGTTTGAATACTTACCAAGATATACAACAAGCAGCACAAGGTTTATTAGCGTTAGGCGCTAAAAGTGTATTAATCCAAGCCAGTCAATTAAAAAAGGATTTCTTTTGTCAAGACTATTGGAGCAATCAAGAAGAATCATTTTGGATAGCCACTCCACGTTTAGCAGGATACGCTATTGATAAGAAAGCTATTTTTTCTACGGCGATAGTTGCCTGTTTAGTGCGGAATTATTCGCTCAAGGATGCTATCGTTATTGCCAGAATGTATTTGCAGCGTGGCTTACGTAAAGCTTATACAGAAAAACAAACCCAAAAATTTTTTCATAGCGGATGGCCAGAAGAGCAAGCTGATCTTCCTTATCTTTCTAGTAAACCTTTAGTAAAGTTACCACAAGTTTTTAAACCTTGTAAGACAAGTCTCTATCCTATTGTTGATAGTAGTTTATGGGTAGAAAGATTATTAACGCAAGGAATAAAATGTATTCAATTACGGATTAAACAAGCCGATGAACAACATTTAGCAAAAGAAATTAAACGTAGTATTGTTCTTGCTAAACACTATCAAGCTAAACTATTTATTAATGATTATTGGCAACTGGCAATTCAGTTTAATGCAACCGGCGTGCATTTGGGTCAAGAAGATTTACATGATGCCGATATCAACGCGATTCATCGTTCAGGTTTATATCTGGGTGTGAGTACGCATTGTTATTATGAAGTTGCGCGCGCTCATACATACAACCCATCCTATGTGGCCTGCGGACCGGTTTATTTCACCGACAGTAAACCCATGGCATTTCAACCGCAAGGTATTGAGCAATTAAAGCGTTGGCGGCGAACCCTCTGTTATCCATTGGTGGCGATTGGTGGGATTAACCTCGAACGTTTATCCGAAATTTTAGAATCGCAAGTGGATGGGATTTCAGTTATTTCAGCGATTACGCAAGCCAGGGATCCACCGGCGACCATTAAAGAATTTTTATTTCAAATAAATCAGACAAATTATGTCTAGTTTTCTTACGCCCGATGAAATAATGCGTTATACCCAGCAAATTAAATTAGCTGAGATAGGCTTAGAGGGGCAAAAAAAACTTAAACAAGCACGGGTATTATGTATCGGGCTCGGTGGCTTGGGTTCTCCTTTACTCCTTTATTTAGCAGCAGCCGGCGTGGGAAAACTAGGAATAGTTGACCATGATCAGGTGGAATTAACTAACTTACACCGACAAATACTGTATCGCTCGCAGGATTTGCATCAATCAAAAGCAATTTTAGCCAAACAACAACTGCTTGCACTTAATCCATCTATCCAAGTGCATGCTTATCCAGAAAAACTAACTCAACACAATGTGGATGAACTCATCAGTCAATATGACATCATTGCCGATGGTTCAGATAATTTTGCGACACGTTATTTAATTCATGATAGTTGTTTTAAGTTTAACAAGCCTTATATGTATGCGAGTGCAGGACAGTTTCAAGGTTATTGTTCGATATTTCATGCCAATGCTGAAAATCCATGTTTGCACTGTTTATTTCCGAACACTCCTTTCGATAGTAAGCTTAATTGCGTAACCGAGGGAGTTATCGGCGTGTTACCGGGTCTACTCGGTATTTTGCAAGCGACTGAAATAATCAAATGGATATTAAAGTTAGGGTCAAGCTTAGTGAAGCGTTTACTGACGGTTGATCTTTTAAGCATGACCTTTAAAGAAATTCATTTACGTAAGAATCCCGATTGCCAACTCTGTGGTCATTGTGAGTTTGTTGATGAACCGATTTCAGAAATTGTCTGTTCAGAAGTTTCACCATTAAAAGAGTATGCGATATCCGCCCAACAATTGATTCATTTATTACAGAAAAATAATACCTCCTTAATTGATGTGCGTTCTGCAGCGGAGCACAACGCTGAAAATATTGGTGGTCGATTAATTCCTTTAATAGAATTACCTGATCACTTAAACGAATTAAATCGTAATCATACGATAATTTTTTATTGCCATTCCGGGCAGCGAAGTCTTGCAGCGCTAAAACTATTATTAGCAGCAGGATTTACTTCAGTAAAATATTTAAAGAATGGAGCCGTTGAATTTTTTTAATTCAGAAATTTTATTAAAAATTTTTTAAATTAACATTTTTCTGAAATTCGATAAACTAAAAATTTGTTGATAAATTAATGAAAGTAAAATCATGGCAGGAAAAGATAAAGTCGTGATTAATCTCTATTGAAGTACAAAGACGTGCTCGTTGATCTTAAAACCAGCAGAAGATCTATATAACTACATTATGTTAACGTTGGTTTCTAAGATTAATGCAACGTATACCGACATTTCTGGATTTTGTAATCTATCCAGTTTCTATTGGGAAGATTTAATTAAAATAACTGCCGAGATACAAGATCCCAACGATGAAAATGCGGAAAATTTCAAATTGGGTATTTTCGAACTCAAAGAAAACATCCAAGATAAAGAAAAAAAAGCTCAAGAACTCGTCAATAAACTTGCTGCATTTAGAACCGATCTGGAATCTGATAATCGTAACTTGCAGACAATCGTTGCTGATGCGGATCGTATCTATGCTGGTAACGAAGGTGAAATCCAAACAACTCGAAAAAACATTGATGCAATATCAAGTGCCATCGATAAAGATATAGGGATTATTACCATTAGTGCAGTTACCCTGGCAGGGGGGGATCGTTATGATAGGCGTGGAAGCTATCGGAACTGTCGTCACAGCAGGAGCTGCTCCAAAATTAATTGTGACGGGTGTTTTTACCACATTAACAGGCGTCGCGATGGTAACAGCCGCCAGTATTGATCTGAAGAACAAACAACGCGACTATGGTGAAGCTTTGCAAAAAATGAAACAACTGCAAGATGAAATAGCGGCATTGGAAAATACTAAAAATCAATTTACTTCTCTCAAAGATAATAACGACAATGCTCATACTGCGGTAGAGGATATGCGAAAAACTTGGATTACGCTGAATAATAACTTTCAGGAACTAGAAAATTTAGTAAGTATTATTAATCCTGAAAGACGTTTCATGTTAGTCAATAGACTTAAATCTGCACAGAAAAATTTTGATGATTTAAAACAATTAGCCCATCAACGCACAAAAAAATGGTAGCTTAGAAGTGGTTGTGAATTCTGAATTAGCCAGCTCTCTTCGAATTGCCAAAACCTTCTATTCCATTCCAGCATTAAATATATCTACTAAGCGACTCAATAGCCCTAAACCTTGGATAATTCCGTTAGCTGAACTTCCCGATCTTACTTGTTAAAGCATCCACTATTATTTATAAGGATTTAAAAATGAATCATTTTATTTTCAAGGATACTCAAGAATCTATTAATACCATCGTACGAAAGGTGAAGTCCTTATGTCCTGCCGACTTCTCGATAGCTTTAGATCATTTCATGACCATGCAATGTTTAAGTCAAGCCAAAGCCATTGCTTTACTGTTACAAAAAAATATTGACTATAAATTAAAAGAAATAAAAATGTTACAAACAAGAATGCGTGGTATTGCTCGATCCTATCTTGACGAATATATACCTAAAATTTTGTCTCTTTTAACCGACATCAATAGTTTTTATAATTTTTTTTTGAGTTTTTATCGCGATATTTATGAGCTCATTCATTCACTCAATGAAATCAGTGATGAAAATGAGAAAAACGGATCAATAGATAACCTATGAATTTTAATGATTGCTAGGATTATTTTCTGCAGCAAATAAGGTATTTTCTAATAACATTGCGACGGTCATCGGGCCTACGCCGCCAGGTACTGGCGTAATGTAACCGGCAATTTCTTTAGCAGTTGCAAAATCGATATCACCATGAAGCTTGCCATTGGCGCCGCGGGTAATACCTATATCAATCACAATTGTTTTAGGTTTAATCCAAGCGCTCTGAATAATACCTGCTTTACCCATGGCACTGACTAACAGATCAGCTTGTTGGATGTGTTGTTGCAAATGACGAGTGGCACTATGACAAAGCGTAATAGTACAACCGGCATTGAGCAATTCTAAGGCCATCGGTTTGCCCACGATGTTTGAAGTTCCAACGATGACGGCATTTAAACCTTTGAGTGAAATTTTTTCATATTCTAATAAACGCATGACACCAAAAGGGGTACAAGGACGTAAAAAAGGACGACCTTGAGCCAACAGACCTAAATTACTGGGATGAAAACCATCAACATCTTTTTTTGGATCGATGCTCTCTAGGATACGAGCGGTATTGATAGAGGACGGAAGCGGTAATTGGATCAGAATACCGTGCACCTTGGGGTCGATATTGAGTTTTTGGATCAGTGTGAGTAACTCAACTTCAGTCGTGGAGCGTAAATCATAGGCAAAAGAATTTATTCCGACATCCTGACAGGCATCGCGTTTATTACGTACATAAATTTGCGAAGCGATATCTTCTCCGACTAAAATCACCGCCAAACCGGGAGTGATTAGGCCTTTTGTGTGTCGTTTTTGTAAGCGTTGTTTAAGTTCACTACGTGCTTGTTGTGCAATCGCTTTGCCATCAATGATATTTGCGGTCATAATTATCTTTAGCTTACCGTTTTAAAAAAGAGCAATCTAGGTCATTATATGTTAGATCCGAAGTATTTACGTAACGATATTCAAATTGAACAAATCGCCAAGCAATTAGCGAATCGCGGTTATCAACTCGATACGCGCTTAATATCGCGTTTAGAAACTCGACGCAAAGAATTGCAATCTGAAACTGAAACCTTACAGAATACCAGTAATCGCAGTGCTAAAGCGGTAGGTTTAGCAAAATCCAAAGGAGAATCTATTGAGGCTTTACTCGAAGAGGTGAATGGAATAAAAAAGCAACGAGAAGTCTGTGAAAGTAAACTCAAGGACATACTTGAAGAATTGTCGGCTATTTATTTGACTATTCCTAACTTACCCCATGAGTCAGTACCTGTTGGCCAAGATGAATCACAAAATAAGATCCTACGACATGGGGGCAAGGTTCCTCACTTTGCTTTTGCAGTCAAAGATCATGTTGCACTCGGTGAAGCCCATGGTTTTATGGATTTTGCGAGTGCTTCAAAAATTGCAGGATCGCGCTTTGTGGTACTCGCTGATAAATTAGCCAGGTTACAACGTGCCTTGGTTCAGTTTATGTTAGAGGTTCATACTAAAGAACATGCTTATCAAGAAGTTTATGTGCCTTATATTGCCAATACTGAAAGCTTAATGGGTACCGGTCAATTGCCCGGTTTTGCTGAAGATTTATTTAGTTTGAAAGGAGAACAAGGTTTTTATCTTATTCCTACCGCTGAAGTATCGGTGACTAATCTCGCTCGCGATACGATTTATAATGCGACAGACTTGCCTAAAAAATATGTTGCACATACGCCTTGTTTTCGTAGCGAAGCAGGTTCTTATGGTAAAGATACTCGCGGCATGATCCGTCAACATCAATTTGAGAAAGTAGAATTGATTCGTTTTGTTGAACCTAACCATTCCTATCAAGCCTTGGAAGAATTAACCCATGACGCAGAAGTTATATTGCAAAAACTAGAATTACCTTATCGAGTGGTATCCTTATGTACGGGAGATTTGGGTTTTAGTTCAGCAAAAACCTACGATCTCGAAGCGTGGCTGCCCAGTCAAAATACCTATTGTGAGATCTCATCCTGCAGTAATTTTGAGTCTTTTCAAGCGCGTCGTTTAGCAGCACGCTGGCGTAATCCCGAAAACGCTAAAATTGAATTGATACACACACTCAATGGTTCTGGTTTAGCGGTGGGACGCACCTTAGTGGCATTGATGGAAAATTATCAAACCAAAGAAGGAAAAATTCGTATTCCCGACGTGTTGAAAGATTATATGCAAACAGACTTTATTTAAATTCCTAGATTATGCAAGATGAGAGTAAACAGCAACCCGGCATTACCTTGAGAGTAATATTCTTAGGGATTTTTTTAGCCATACTGTTGGCTGCATCGAGTACTTATCTTGCCTTAAAAGTTGGAATCTTACCTTCTGCATCCATACCGGCTGCCATATTAGCGATGGCTATTTTGCGTTTGTTTCAAAATGGCAATATTTTTGAAGCTAATCTGATTCAGACTGCCGCATCTGCTGGCGAAGCCATGGCGGGCGGTATCGTATTTACTATTCCTGCCTTAGTTATTATTGGTTATTGGCATTATTTTCCTTATTTTGCTAATTGTGCGATTGCTTTATTAGGGGGCTTATTAGGTATTTTATTTTCGATTCCTTTGCGTAAAATTTTAATTAATACGCCGCAGCTATACTTTCCAGAAGCGCGAGCGATCGCTGAAGTTTTAAAGTTGAGTCAAAAACAAACATTTCCTATCAATAAAATGTTAGTCGGGACCAGTTTGGGCGCTGGTTTGGAGTTCGCACAAACCGGTTTGAAAGTGATTGCGGTAGCAACTGAAAAGTGGATAGTATTTGGGAAATCGCACATTATCGGATTTGGTTTAGGTTTTGCACCGGCTTTGATCGGCGTAGGTTATTTAATTGGTTGGAATGTCGGTCTTAGTCTGCTGTTAGGTGCATTTATTGCTTGGGGAATCGGTTTACCGTTATTAAGTTATTTTTCACCGATAACTAAAACATTTATTTTGGCCAAAAATTTAAGTGTGTATGCCAATGATATTCATTATATCGGTTTAGGTGCGATGTTAGCGGCAGGATTATGGACTTTATTACAGTTATTACGTCCTTTTTATCTAAGTTTGCGTTTATCATTACCAGGTTTATTCCAACTACAGCAAATTCGATTATCTCCTGCTGAACAAGATCTTCCACTGAATTATCTCCTCGCGAGTTTGGGCTTAATAATTATTGGTATTTATTTTTTATTCGCTTATTTATTGCCGATTCAAAGTTTATCCTTTAGGTTACCGCAATTATTTACGGTGGGTGCAGTTTTGTATGTGTTGGTGATAGGTTTTGTTTTTGCTGCCCTCTGTGGTTATTTTTCTGGTTTGGTAGGGGTGACAGCCAGTCCTGGGTCAGCCATTGTAATCTCAGGCTTGTTATTCATGGCATTAATTCTACGCGGTTTATTATTTTTCAAAGGCCATGAATTATTAAGTTCACAATTACTGGATGCTGCAACAATGACTATTATTATTGGTGCGGTGGTAGCCGGTATCGCTTGTATTGCAAATGATAACATTCAAGATTTGAAAGTAGGCCATTTAATTGCTGCGATTCCTTATCAACAACAGATTATGTTAATACTAGGTGTCATTGTTGCCGCTTTAGTTATTCCCTATGTCATGCAATTGCTGTTTAGTGTCTATGGCTTAGTCACGGTATTACCACACGCGGGTATGGATCTTCAGCAAACCTTATCGGCACCACCCGCGGCGATGATGGCGGGTTTAACTCAAGGCGTATTTCATCATGATCTTCCTTGGCTTATGTTAGGAATTGGTGCTGGCATCATGTTGATATTAATTTTAGTCAACAAAAT
>Ga0066652_100000130_pt1 | contig 42453 bp, 40 predicted proteins | sample GraSoiAngelo_101_FD_71413 | JGI IMG/M metagenome (GOLD analysis project Ga0066652, IMG submission 71413) | Grasslands soil microbial communities from the Angelo Coastal Reserve, California, USA - 14_0903_02_30cm | ecosystem: Environmental > Terrestrial > Soil > Grasslands | place: USA... | reverse complement strand
CCCGTACCGGGACGGCCCGCTGCTCGTCAGGGGCCCGGTGCGATTCGAGGACCAGGACGGCACCGAGATCGTCGTCGAGCGTCGGGTCGTCGCGCTCTGCCGATGCGGCAAGTCCCGGTCGCGGCCCCTGTGCGACGGGACCCACAGGCTGGTGCGCTTCAGGGCGCCGAGCGCCCTGGAGCAGGAGCCCTAGACGCCGGCTCCGACTGGCGCGTGTGCGGGCCGGAGCGAGCTTCGGCCCTCGCTCCAGGCATCGAGCATGAAGGTCGTCCACCGACCGTCGAGGAAGACGAGGGCCCGAGCGCCCCAGAGGATGTCCGCCGCGAGGTCGGGGCGCTGTCTGGCCAGGCCGCCGGCGAGGTCCACCGCCGCGATGTTCTCGTGAACCGAATCCGCGAGGACGTGCTCGTCGAAGAAGGCGGTCGCGGGGCCGTCGAACCCGAGGCGACGGATGCCGTCCCCGTAGCGCCGGTTCGGGATCGCGGAGGTGATCTCGAAGAGCGCCAGGTGACCGACGATCGCGCCAAGCCGGCGCTGGTGAAGCCCGCAGAGGCTCATCAGGTTGACCGTCGCCAGGGTCACACCCGGGATCCGGTCTAGGTAGACGCCGTAGCTTGGATCGAGCCCGAGCGCCGACATCGCGTCGGCGAACATCTGGGCATGGATCCGCTCCGCTCTCCCGCCGCCGTACTCATCCGCCTGGACCTCGACGATCGCGGCCTTCGGCGGGCCGAACAGGCGGGGGATCGCCCACGTGTGCGGATCGGCCTCCTTGAGCTGGTAGGCGGAGCGGTGCACCAGGAACTCGCGGAGCTGATCCACGGTGGCCTCCCGCTCGATGTGCTGAGAGAGCGAGGGCGCCTCGTCGGAATCGGCGATCGCACGCAGGGTCAGGTCCATGCGCTCCGGGCTGATCGGGCCGGGGTCGGCGCTCCCGACCTCCTCGGAGAGCGCGGCCTCGAAGGGGCGCTCGAGCTCGCGCCGAAGGGCGATCAGCGACGGCTCCCACTCCCACTCCGGGTCGACCTCGGCGAACCCTCGGTAATGAAGCTCGTAGCACGCGTATAGCGAGAGCTGAAGATCCTCGTCCGCGAGGGGGTCACCGGGCGAGACCGGAATGGGGTCCAGCCGGTGGGGCTCGCTCCGCAGCGCGGCGAAAAGCCGCTCGCCGATCGGGCCTCGCGGTTGCGGAAGCCTCGCCACCTGCACTGACTACCCCTCGTCGTCGAGACGCAAAACCGACTCGGGAAGCTCCTCGTGGTCGAGGAAGTGGTCGGCGAGCCAGGCGGCGAGGCCCTTGACGCCCTCGCGCCGCGCCACCTCGCGCTGCCGGATCGCCCCGTTCGAGCTCGCGAGCCGGGAAGCCCGAGCAAGGAAGGGGGACGAGCCGAGCCGCCGGCCAACCGGCTCGAGCTCGTCGAGAAGGCGCCGAAGCCGGTCGCGCGTGGGCTCGAGCTCGCCGGTCTCCAGGTCCGCCATCTGGCCGTCGACCCCGGAGCGAGCGGCCGACCAGCGGTTCTGGTCGATTCGCCACGTCTGCGCCGGGTCCAGCCGGTCGCCGTTTCGATGTCGCTCCGAGAGCGATGCCACCAGCGCTTGGACCACAGCGACGATGCCGGCAGCGTCGGCCAAGGTCGTCTGGGCGTCGGGGACGCGCACCTCCAGGGTGCCGAAGCCGGGGTGCGGCCGCAGCTCCCACCACCAATGCCGCGGCTCGATCACGACGCCCGCCGCCGCTCCCCAGCGAAGCTCCTCCGCGAAGCGCTCCCAGTTCTCGATCGCCGGCGGCATTCCCTGCCGGGGCAGGAGCTCGGCGATCTTCGGGCGCACGGAGGCAAGCTCGGTGTCGCCGCCCCGGTAGAAGGCGGCGTTGGCCGCCAGCGCGGCGATCTCGGGCAGATAGCTGCGGAGAGCGTTGTAGACCGGCAGGGTCTGCTCGGCGGCTCCCACCGCGACGTGGACCTGGAGGCTCGCCACGAGCTGGCAACGCGCGATCCGTCCGTACTCGGCTCGCACGAGGCCGTATCGCTCCGAGGAAGAGAGCTTTCCCTCGGCCGCGGCGAACGGATGAACGCCCACCGTGGCGGGCCTCGCGAGCCCCAACGCCGCTTCCGCGAGGTCGCGGCGCCCGCCGGCCAGAGCCCTGATCGCCGCCTCGACGCTGTCGGTGGGGTCGGTGAGGATCTCGACCTGGGAGGCGGGAAGCTCCGCTTTGAAGCGACGATCGCCCGCGACACGCGCGAGCACCTCCTCGGCCCGCGGCGCGAGATCGAGGCTCGTCGGGTCGAGAAGCATCACCTCCTCCTCCAGGCCGACGGTCAGCGGAGCAGGCGAGTCGAAGATGGCTTCGAGCCGCTCGGCGCTGAGGTCCGTCATGTCGAAGCCACGGGTGGCGCTCACGGTTCGGCACGATACGGCGCATGCGCACGGTCACCCTGCCGGGGGTCTTGAGGCCGCCCAGCGACTGCTGGCTCCTCGTGTCCGTGGTGCGGGAGCACCGGCTCGCGCGGGACGCCACGGTGCTCGACGTCTTCACCGGCAGCGGAGCGCTCGGCGTCGCGGCGGCCCTAGACGGCGCGCGAGCCGTGACCGCGACCGACGTCTCCCGCCGCGCGGTCTTGAACTCGCGGCTCAACGCGCGGCTGAACGGCGTGCGCATCCGCGCACTGCGCGGAGATCTGTTCGAGCCCGTCCGGGGCGAGCGCTTTGACCTGATCCTCGCCAACCCGCCCTACGTGCCCGGCGAGAGCGACGAGCTCCCGACGCGCGGGCCCGCTCGCGCCTGGGAGGGGGGCGTCGACGGGCGGGCGCTGCTCGACCGCTTCGGGGCCGGGGTAGCCGACCACCTCACCCCCGGCGGCAGCGTGCTGATCGTGCACTCGTCGCTGGCGGGAGAGCGGGCAACCGTGGACTGCTTGGCCGGGTCAGGGCTAGAGGCCGAGGTGGTGGCCCGCCGGAAGGGGCCGCTGGGCCCGATCGGTTCCGCGCGCGCCGAGCTGCTCGAGCGACGAGCGCTGCTGGCGCCCGGCGAGCGACGGGAGGAGCTGGTGGTCATCCGCGGCACGGCGCGTCCGTAGGGGCCGCCGGCAGCGATTCGGACCTGAGGACCAGTCTCGCGGCGACCTTTTGGTTACGCGCCGCCATGTCGATAGGAGGGAGAACGCCCGCGGTACCTGATACCGCCGGAAGCAAAAGGAGTGCAGATGACGAAGCTACGCACCGCTGCGGCGACCCTCGCCGTTACGGCGCTGGTCGCAGCGCCGATGGGCATCGCCTCCGCCTCGAGCTCCCAGGCAGGCCAGCACGGCAATCACTGTGGACTCGGACATTCAAAGCACGTCAAGGGCCAAGGTGGCCTGAGGAGCGGTCAGACGTGTCAGAAGGCCCACCACGGCGGAGGGGACGCAAACGACTCGGACGACGCAGGCGAGTAACTCGAGTCTCAACAGCTGACGCGCGAGGCCCAGGGCTGGCAGCCCTGGGCCTCGTTCAGTCCCGGGGGTCCAAAATTTGCTCCCATCGGCGAGGAGCTCGCAGGCGCCCCCGGCAGGATTCGAACCTGCGACCCTCGGATTAGAAGTCCGACGCTCTGTCCACTGAGCTACGGGGGCCGGGAGCGGAGCGTAGCGCCGCGGCCAGCGCGCGATGGGGGTGTGTGCGCTACTAGGCGAGCGACCGTTCGAAGCTCGTCTCGAGGCGATGCTCCTCTTCGTCCCCGGGGCGCGTCTTCTCGAGCTTGAGCTGGGCGGAGCGGCCGCGAAGGGTGAGGCTCGCGACCTGGTTGTCGAAGTAGGGGCCCTCGACGAAGCTCCACTGGAAGTCGGGATCGCGACCGCCCACCGCCCGGGCGAGCGCACGGGTGAGGCGCCACGCCGGGCGAGAGGAGGCGAGCTTGGCCTTGCGACGCTCGCTCGCGTCGAGCGGGTTTCGAAACGGCGAGCAGACGGCCTGGTAGGTCTCGCTCTGGACGCCCGCCGATTCGGGGTACTCGATCTCGCACAGGTACGCGTGGTGGACGTCGCCGGAGAGGAGGACGATCGAGGCCGGGGCGTTGCCGCGCTCGCCCGCGCCGACCTCGCGGAGAAGCTCGGCGACGAGGTGGAAGGAGTCCTGGAACGCGGCCCAGTGGTCGAGGTCGACCGCGCGGCGAAGCTTCTCCGCGCGCTTCGCGACTCGGGGCCCCCAGGCGCCGTTGCAGACCTGCTCGCTCCACACCTCGGCGTAGTGCATCCCGTGGGCGAGGAGATACGGGTCGGAGGTCGCCAGCAGGAGGTGGTCGAAGTCCCCGTGGGCCTGCTCGCGGATCCATTCCCACTCGTCGTCGTCGAACATCGAGCGACGCCCCTCGTGGAGGATCCGCCCGGCGCGGGAGTCCATCACGATCAGGCGGTTTCGCCCGAGGTCCCGGTGGAAGGACCACCGCACCCCCTCGCGGTCCTCGTCGCAGCGCATCGCGTACTCGCGGACGATCTCTCCCGCGTCACCGTCGGCCTCGATCACGCGATGGTAGGTCTCGGTCTCGGCGAGCTCGCGCGGCGAGAGGTTGCCGAGGTGCTGATAGAGCCAGTACGACATGAAGGCGCCGATGATCCGCTCGCCCCACCAGGGGAGGGCGCGCATGTCCTCCAGCCAAGAGCGCGAGATGTTCCAGTCGTCTCGCACGTCGTGGTCGTCGATCACCATCGAGGTGGAGACGGTCGAGAGCAGCCAGCGGACGACGGGCTCGCGCCACGACTCGCGGTAGAGGTGCGTGTACTCCTCGAAGTCCGCGACCTCCTCGTGGGGTGGCTGGGAGGTGTCGCGGCGCCTGCGGATGAACTCGCGCGTCTCCGGGGCCCCCTCGTCTGCGTACACCTGGTCGCCGAGGAGCAGGAGCAGATGCGGCCAGCGCTCGTCCGGGTTTCGCAGCATCTCGGTGGCGAGGACGTGGAGGGCGTCGAGCTCCTTGCCGCGCGAGTCCTGGTCCTTGCTCAGCGTGTAGGGCGGCTCGTGCGGGAGGGCGACCCGGCAGGATCCGAACGAGATGTCGAATGGGCCGTCCTCCGAGAACGTCCGGATCCGGCTCGCCGGCAGGTCGCTTCCGGCTTCCGGCCACCGTCTCTCACCGTCGAGCGCCACCTCGTACTCGTAGGTCGTGTCGGGCTCGAGGCCGTCGATGCGGACGATGGCGTAGTGGTGGCCGAAGACCTCGAACGTCTTCGCCCGATGGCCGAGCACCCCGACCTCGCACGCCGCATCGGTCTCCACCCACACCGTCGCCTCGATGTCCGCCAGGTAGCGCAACAGCGGACCTACGACGATCTCAGCCACGGCGTTTCCTTCTCGCTCCCCTCACGCATCCGCTGGTGCCCGCCTCTCCCGGAGCGAAACCAGGCCCGCGCCCGCGAGCCGTGGATGGATAGCACGCAGGACCGGTGGTTAGACTCGATCTACCTCGGGGTGTAGCTCAGCCTGGTCAGAGCGCCGCTTTTGGGGAGCGGAGGTTTCGGCGGTTCGAATCCGCCCACCCCGATGCTGGACACGGAGACGCAGGCTTCGAAGTTGTTCCCAGCGTGTAACCGGCGCCTCTTCGCCAGTCTTGTTCTAGCCTCGACCCGACTGAGGCGAGAGCTCGCGGGTAAGGAGGAGGCCGTGGGGGGCACTGAACGGCGGAGGCATGCAGTCCGAGCGGCTGCGTCGATCGCCGCGCTGGCGGCGGCGACGCTGTCGGTGAGCGCTTCCTCGGCCGCCGCGCACCCGCCCAATGGGACCGTCGTCGAGAAGCCCGTCTTCCCGAAGCCCGCTCGCGCCCACGGCGTGAAGGAGACGTACGTCCACGTCTACAAGCCCCTCCCGAAGTCCGTCGGGCCACACCCCGCGCGGTGCGACTGGATCGGCTACCTCCGCTTCCGCCACGCGGGCGGGCCCGCCAATCCCTCCCGCGCCGACGCGATCTTCGTCAGCATGCCCGGGATCTTCGCGGGCGCCTCGATGCACGACCAGGTGGGCCGAAATGTCGTCCGCCGCGCGGCGAAGCAGGGCAAGGACGTGGAGTACTGGGCGCTCGACCGCCGCTCCAACTGCCTCGACGACCACCGCGGCGTGCGCACCGCCGCGAAGCACCACAACCCCAACCTCGCCTTCGGCTACTACTGGCGCAATCGCAAGGTCCACGGCCATCGCTTTCCGGGCTTCGTGAGCGAGTCCCAGGCCGCGTTCCTCAAGCACGTCGGGGTCGCCCGCACCGTGCGCGACGAGTACGCGGTGCTTCGCACGGGTGTCCCGAAGCTCTCGGTTCGACGCCGGAAGGTGCTCTGCGGCGGCCACTCGCTGGGCGGCCCCCTGACCACCGCGTTCGTCGACTGGGACCTCGACGGCAAGCGCAAGACGAAGCGCGACGCCGGATTCCGGCAGTGCGCGGGGTTCTTCGGCCAGGACACCACGCTCGGGTTCTCCGGCGGCGGCGGCGACGTCGGCGGCGCGACGGCGCTCGCCCAGGCGAGCGGCGGCTCGCCGTACCTGAACGCCCCGCCGTTCACTCCCGAGACGATCCAGGTCCTCGGGCCCCTAGGCGTCGGCGCCTACTACCACCCGCAGAGGACCAACGTGATCCGCGAGATCCCGCACAGCACGAACATCGATTTCTCGCAGCGGTTCCTCTTCTCTCGAAACGCCGTCAACTTCGCCACGGACGACCCGGACATCCGCGACTTCCGCCTCACCAACGAGGCCGTCCTCGCGGGCCTCTTCGACGACAACTCCTCGCCGATCTCCATCCTGCGGACGAGCCTGGGAACGATCGTCGGCGGCCCGGTGGCCCAGAAGGACTTCCCCACGCCCGCCGACCTCGGATCCTTCCCGGGCGTCAGCCCGCAGCTCGTCAACAACGCGTACACGATGATCCCAACCGCTCCCCACGGGCCCATCTACAGGTGGCTGGACTACGAGCGGATGCGCCACGCCCCGCACCAGGTCAACGACCTCGGCCAGCGATTCACCTCGGCTCGCAGCGAGTTCGCAAACCCGCGGGACCTCGCACGCGAGGTCGCCACCTCTCCCGCCGACTTCGCCGAGCAGTACTTCCCGACCAGGATCGTCACCGACATCAGCGCCGCCGAGAGCGGCGATCGCAGCGGCAACCTCAGCCACATGATCTACGACGGCGTGCCGAAGCGCCCGGGCTTCCTGATCGACGCCGGCGACAGCAGCGCGAACTCCGGCGCCAAGCCCGCGAAGACGCCGAACGCCGATCCGCCGAACCACAGGAAGCTGAGCGGCGTCGTGACCCTGCCGGGCTACAACCACATCGACGTCGTGAACGCCGCCTGGCGCCAGAAGGGCGGGCGGCCCGAGCCGGCAAGCGCCCACCTGCTGCGCTTCGGCCTCCGCGTGCTCGCCGGCCGCCGCTAGTCCCTAACGGCCCTTCGGGAACGTGTAGCGGTAGACGCCCCGCCCGAGGCTCGCGACGACGATCTGCCGGGGATGAGCCGGCACGCGGTCCATGCTGAACACCGGCGCCGGCGGCAGGTTGCGCCCGAGGAGCGCGTAGTGGCCGCCGGACTTGCCGTGCGAGGCGAAGACGCCGACCGTCGTCGCGACGATCAGCTGGCCGCGCCGCACGATCGACCACAGCGCCGGAAGCCGCTTCACGTTCCCCGAGATGTCGTGGAAGCTTCGGCCGCCATTCGTCGACTTGTAGATGTGGCCGCCGTGCGCCGACTCGCCGCTTCGCCCATTCGCGTTCGGCGGCGCGTAGGGCCGCAGGTCCGACGCCCCCAGCGTGACGTAGACCGTCTTCGGGCGGTGGGGGTCGATGGTCACGTCGGAGATGAACCGCTGCGGGAGTCCCTTCGCCTTGACCTTGTGCCATCCGTGCCTGGTCCCAGGCTTCGGCGGTTTCTTTCCGCCGACGTTGGTCGCCAGTCCCGAGAAGAACTTCTTGTGGTCCCGCACGGGGTCGCAGTCGCCGCAGTAGCCCGCATAGACCCGCTTGCCGCGCACCGCGATCGCCGACACCTGGTTGTCGACCTTGCGCTTGCTCTTGCCCAGGTTGAACACGGTGCGCCAGTCGTTCGAGTCGTCCGTGGGGTCGGCGCCGGGGGAGGTCGTCTTCGCCCCCTTCGTCGTCTCGACGATCTCCCTGCCGCCCGTGAGCAGGTGACGCGGGTTTCTCGGGTCCATGACCAGCGGCGCGTAGAAGGACGGGTTGTCGACCAAGGGGTCGATGTCGTTCCACGTCTTGCCGCCGTCAGTGGTGACGTTCGTACCCGCGTCCGGCAGCTCCTCGTAGGCGATCCTGCTGTGCTTCGGGTTGACGCGGGTGAAGACGCCGTCGCCCCCGAACACCTCGTTCTGGCGGCCCTTGCGATTGATCCGCATCTCGCCGTTGTCCTGGGTGCCCGCGTAGACCACCCCGTTCCGGGCCTCGCTGATCCCGTACGGGAGGAGGGTGTGGAAGCCACCCTGCGCCCCCTTGCCGAACCCCTGGCGCGTGAAGTCCCCGGCCTGGCCGACGTGCTGCGTGTAGTTGCCGCCGTCGTTTCCGACCACCAGCGTCACCCCGCCGTGGCGGTCGGGGATGAACGCCCCGCCGTGCTGGTCGGGGTGGGTGGTCGTGTTGCTCGGGTCCGCCTGCTGGGCCTGCGAGCAGGCGTCCGAGGCGATCACCAGCAGGCACTCCCCGCCGTTGGCGTTGTAGGGCCCGATCGCCTTGAAGTCGGAGTGGCCGTTCTGTGGGGTCGGGAGCCGGTTCTCGAACAGCTCCTCGAGCCCGAATACCACGCGCGTGGGAACCCCGTTCAGCTGCCTGGTGGGGTCCGGCTTGATCCACTCGTCGTACCAGGACTGGATGCCCGGCCCGAAGCTGAACGGCAGGAGCTGGGCGAGCACCGAGCCGCTCGTCGGCGAGAGCATCTGGTTGCCGTCCGCCATCAGCGTCCAGGTCTTGCCGAAGTCGCTCGAGACGTAGACCCCGTTGAGGTAGGTGGGCGTCGCCGTGGGGGTGGCGCCGAGCACGTCCTCGTTCGGCACGTCGAGGCCCTCGATCGTCCCCTGGTCGAACAGCTGCGCGTCCTGGACCTCGGCGTAGACGTAGCCGTGGTCCTGCTGCGCCCCGACCGCCGCCCCCATCTCGACCCGCCCAACCCGATCCTGAGGCGCGAAACCGTCCGAGTCGACGTCGAGGCGCCTGAAGCTCCCGGGACGGCCGTTGGCCGATCGGTAGAGCCCGTTGTGCGGCGCTTCCGGCACCCCGTTGAAGTTCTTCAGCGGGCCGTCGCGCCAGCCCACCGCCGCCAGCACCGCCCCGCCCTTGTGGCCGAAGTGGTCGGGGGACTGGACGACGACGTCGGTCACCACGTTGGCGAAGAAGCAGTTGGGGCGATGGAAGCTGTTCCCGCGGCAGCGCTTCCCGGTCGGCAGGTTCACGTTGCGAAAGCTGCGCCCGTCGTTCCGCGAGCGAAACAGCCCCGCCCCGGTCGCCGCGTAGATCACCCGTGGCTTCGTCGGATCCACCGCCGCCTTGAAGCCCTGGGCGCCCCGCGGCACGCCGCGCGAGCGGTGCCATCTTCGGCCCCCGTTGGTGGACCGAAAGATGCCAAGCCCGCCGTAGGTGTTGCCCCCGAACGCGTTGTCGCCCGTGACGGCGATCAGCGTCCCACCGGCCGCCTTCGAATAGGCGATCGAGCCAACGGTCTGGGTGGGAAGCCTGTTCCCGATCGAGCGCCAGGTCCGGCCCTTGTTCTTGGAGACCCATACGCCCCCGCTCGCGACCGCGGCGTAGAGGCGGTCGTGCTTCGCGTCGTAGGCGTAATCGGACACGCGCCCCGCGAGGTCGGCGAAGCCGTCCCCGAACGTCGACGAGTAGGTCGGGTCGTCCGCGTGCAGGGGGCCCTTGCCCACGGGACGCCAACGGCCGCCGGTGCCCCGAACCCTGTGCGATTTGGCGCTGGCCAGCCGGGCGCGGGTGCGCACCGCCGAGGCGTACGCGGCGGTGGAGTCGGCGGCGACCCGCTGCGCGACCCCGTTGTTCAACCTCGCGAGATCCTGGAACGTCTCCGGGTGAAGGCGTAGCGCGCAGGCGGGCGCAGAGGAGTCGGGATCCGCGGAGCCGGAATCGGGAGCGTCGGGGTCACCCGCGGCACGGGAGCCGACCGCGTCGGGATCGGCCGAATCGGCGCCGGCCGCACCCTCCACGTTCCCGTGGTCGAGGCACGCCTCGAGCGCATCGGCGGAATGGCCCTCGAGCCTCGGAAGCCCGATCACGAGCGCGACCGCGAGCGCCAGCGCCGCCCCGAGCGCCAGGGTCAACCCGCCCCGCCGCCGGCGCAACCGCCTCCTCCAGCCTGTCACGAGCGCGATCCTAGAACCGCGCCCCCTCCCGCGTCGCAGTTCCCCGACACGTGCATCCCCCGGGGGCGCGGTTAGGGTTCCACGCCCATGGCCGACGTCAAGCCGCTCTACGCGGTCCACTACAACCTCAACGCGATCCCTTCCCTGGCGGACGTCACCGCGCCGCCCTACGACGTGATCGACGCGGACCAGCGCGCCGCGCTCCTCGCGCGCTCATCGTTCAACGTGGTCGAGGTCGACCTGCCGGAGGCTCCCGGCGATCGCGACCCATACGAGCACGCCGACGAGACGCTCGAGGCGTGGACGCTCGAGGGGATACTCGCCGCGGACCGCGAGCCGGCGATCTGGGCGCTCACCCAGGACTACACCGGGCCGGACGGCGCGACTCGCACCCGACGCGGGTTCCTGGCCCGGGTCCGGGTCACCGACTACGGCGCGGGCCTGGTGCGACCGCACGAGCGAACCCACCCCGGGCCCAAGGAGGACCGGCTGCGGCTCACCCGCGCGACCCGCCACAACCTCTCGCCGATCTTCGCCCTCCATCCCGGCGCGGTCTGGGATCGGATCGAGCCCCAACTGGGCGGCGCCCCGTGGGGAGAGGTCACCGACCCCGACGGAACGGTGCATCGCGTCTGGCGAGTCGGCGATCCCGAGCTACACGAGTCCGTGTCAGCGGCGCTCGCCGACGCCGAGCTCCTGATCGCCGACGGCCATCATCGCTACGAGACCGCGCGCGCCTACGCCGAGGAGGTGGGAGGCGACGGGCCACACCGATACACGCTCATGGGCTTGGTCTCGCTCGAGGATCCCGGGCTGACGGTATTCGCCACCCACCGGCTCCTCGGCCGGCTCGACCCGGACGCCTCCCGTCGGTTGGCGAGCGCGCTCGAGCAGGACTTCGCGGCCGAGGAGGTGCCCGAAGCGGAGCTCGACCCGGCGGCGAGCGAGGGGATCGGCGTCTTCGGCTACCTCGGCGCCGGATCCGAGCGCCCCCTGCGGCTCCGCCTCGCCGACACCACCGCCCTCGACGACGCGCTCGCCGACCGTTCGGAGGCATACCGCCGCCTCGACGCCGTGATCCTCGAGGAGCTCGTGCTGAAGCGCGCCCTCGGCATGAGCGACGAGGAGATCGCCGCGAAGCGGGGCCTGGGCTACGCGAGCGACGCGCGGACGGCCCTTCGGCTGCTGGGCGAGGGCGCCTTCGAGCACGCTTTCCTGCTGCGCCCCACTCCGATCGAGCAGGTGCGAGCGGTCGCCGCGGCCGGGGAGACGATGCCGCCGAAATCCACCTACTTCTTCCCCAAGCTCCTCACCGGGCTCGTCCTCAACCCCCTGAGCTGAACCGGCGAGGTAGGGTCGCTGCCGTGACGCGGATCTACACGAGGAAGGGGGACGACGGGACGACCTCGCTGTGGTACGGCGGCCGCGTCGCGAAGACCGACCCCCGAACCGAGGCGTACGGGTCGATCGACGAGGCCGTCGCGGAGCTCGGCGTCGCGCGCTCGCTCTGCGGCCCGGCTGACTCCGAGCTCGCCACGGACATCCTGCGTCTCCAGGGCGAGCTGTTCGTCGCCGGCGCCGAGCTGGCGACCGCTCCGGACGCGAGTGGGCGACTCGAGAGCGGGATCAGCCGGGTGACCGACGAGATGGTCGAGGCTCTCGAGCCGCTCATCGACGGCTACATGGACCGCGTCGAGCTGCCGCCGAAGTTCGTGATCCCGGGCGGAACCTCGCTCTCGGCGCAGCTCGACGCCGCGCGAACCGCGATCCGCCGCGCCGAGCGGCGGGTGGTGGCCCTGCGGGATGCCGATGGGCTCGCGGCCCGGGCGGTGCTCGGCTACATCAACCGCGCGTCGGACCTCGCCTACGCAATGGCGCGGTTCGCCGACGTTGACAACCCGAAGCTGTTCGAGGGACGCGACGCGGAGAGCGACGATGGTTAAAGCGACCGCCCGTCGCCGCCAGGGCTTCACGCACGACGTCGAGGTGTCGGGCCATCGCCTCGTGATCGACGAGCCGGAGGAGGCCGGGGGCGCGAACCAGGGCCCCTCCCCCACCCGGACGCTCGCCGCCGCGCTCGCGGCGTGCACGGCGATCACGATGGAGATGTACGCCGAGCGAAAGCAGTGGGAGCTCGGGGAGATCGAGGTCGAGGTCGCGATGGAATACGGCGAGGCGAGCGTCCCTAAATCGTTCGTGGTCACACTCCGCCTACCTCGAGCGCTCGACGCGGATCGCGTGGACCGCCTCAAGGTGATCGCCGGAAAGTGTCCCGTCCATCGCGTGTTGAGCCGCGAGCGCGAGGTGACGGTCACCGACCAGGTCGAGCTGGTTTGAGGGTCTCGATCGCCTCGTCGCGCTGATGGACCTCGGCCTCTCGGGCAAGGCCTGCGCGGTCACCGGGGCCAGCCGCGGAATCGGTCGCGAGGTGGCGCGGCGCCTCTGCGGCGAGGGGGCCGACGTGATGCTCGTCGCGCGCTCCGAGGACGCCCTCGCGGAAGCCGCCGCGCAGTGCGCCGAAGTGGGGGGGCGCGCCGAGACGCTGGCGCTCGACGTCACCGATCTCGATGCCGGGGAGCGCCTCGCGGCCGCCGCTCACCGATCCTTCGGGAAGCTCGACGTGCTGGTCAACAACGCCGGAACATCGAGCCGAGTCTCGCTCGAGGAGACCTCCGACGAGGAGTGGCAGGCGGCTTGGGAGCTGAACGTGATGGCGCCGCTCCGCGCGATGCGCGCGGCGGTTCCCGGGATGGCCGAGCGCGGTTGGGGGCGGATCGTCAACCTGAGCTCGAGTGCCGGCAAGCGGCCCTCGGCCCAGATGCCGGCCTACTCGGTCGCCAAGGCCGCCGAGCTGTCGCTCTCCCGCCTCTTCGCCGACCGCTACGCCGCCGACGGGGTGCTCGTCAACGCCGTCTGCCCGGGCCCGACGAAGTCGGAGCTCTGGATGGAGGCGGGCGGCCTCCTCGACCAGTCCCGAGAGCGCGAGGGGCATGCGAGCCGCGAGGAGGCGCTCGAGGCCGCCGCCGCGGGGCGCCCGATCGATCGGCTCGCCGAGGTCGACGAGATCGCCGACGCGATCGTCTTTCTGTGCTCCGAGCGAGCCTCCTACGTCGCCGGCGCGGCCTGGAGCGTCGACGGCGGCACGGTCCAGGTGATCATCTAGTGGAGGGGCCGGCGGGCTCCCTGCGGAGCGCGCTGTTGACCCCCGAGGAGGCGCGGACCATGAACGCGCCGGGGGGAACGGAGGCCGCCGTGCTCGTGGCGATGTACGGGCATCCCGATCGCCCCGGCCTCGTGTTCACCGAGCGCCGGGCGGAGCTGCGCCGGCACGCGGGCGAGATCTCGTTTCCGGGCGGCCGCCAGGACGACCCGGACGAGGATCTGCTGCGCACCGCGCTCCGCGAAGCCGAGGAGGAGATCGGCTTGGCCCCGGATGAGGTCGACGTGATCGGGGCCCTTCCGCCGGTGGGGACGTTCGTCACCGGGTACAAGGTCCACCCCTTCGTCGGCCTGATCGCCGAGGGGATGCGCTTTCGCCCCAACCCGAACGAGGTCGCGGCCGTGCTCCTGTTCGGCATCGACGAGCTTCGAGCAGGCTTCGCGATGCGGCGGCTCGTCAGGAGGGGGATCCCGATCCGCACCCCGACGTACGAGGTCGGCGAGCACATGATCTGGGGCGCCACCGCGCGGATCCTCGGCGGCTTCCTGGAGCGCCTCGAGCCCTCGCGCTAGGCGTCCTTCTCGATCGGAACGCTCACCAGGCTGCCCCATTCCGTCCACGAGCCGTCGTAGTTCACGACGTCGTCGACCCCGAGCAGCTCGTGGAGGACGAACCAGGTGTGGGCGGAGCGCTCGCCGATTCGGCAGTAGGCGATCACCGCGTTGCCGTCCTCCAGCACGCCCTTCGAGGTGTAGAGCTCACGCAGCTCGTCCGCCGACTTGAAGGTCCCGTCCTCGTTGACGGCCTGCGCCCAGGGCACCGAGATCGCGCCGGGAATGTGACCGGAGCGCTGCGCTCCCTCCTGCTCGTAGCCGGCCATCGCGATCAGCTCCCCCGAGTATTCCTGCGGGCTGCGAACGTCGACGAGGGTCGTCCCTGTGTCGAGCGCGTCCATCACCTGCTCGCGCCGGGCGCGGATCGACTCGTCGGGCCCCTGCGCCTGGAAGCTCGCCTCGGGGTAGCTGGGGACCTCGGTCGTCGTCGCTCGATCCTCGGCGATCCACTTCTCGCGCGGGCCGTTGACCAGCTTCACCTTGTCGTGCCCGTAGTAGAGGAAGTACCAATGCGTGTAGGCGGCGAACCAGTTGTTTCGGTCGCCGTAGAGGACCACCGTATGGTCGTTGGAGATCCCACGGCTTCCCATCAGCGCGCCGAAATCCTCGGGCGAGAGGAAGTCACGCCTGACCTGATCCTGGAGATCGTGCTTCCAGTCGAAGCCGATCGCTCCGGGGATGTGGGCCTCGGCGTAGAGCGCCGGGTTCTCGTCCACCTCCACGATCCGGATCGAGTCGTCGTCCAGATGGTCGGCGACCCAATCGGTCTCGACGAGCACGTCGCGGGCGTAGTCCGCCATGTTGCCACCTCCGTGGTCGAATTTGCCCTAATCCTTATCCGAGTTTAGGGTATTAGCCTCGGAACCTGGCCTCGTGGCGGCGCGTTCGGCGCCTCCGCCGCCCCGGCACGCGCGCCGCGTACGGTTGGGGGTGGCGGGAAACGCCCGCCGTGGTTAAGGTCTGATCGATGGGAGAGGAGGGCCAGAAGCCCCCCGGCGCCGCCGGTTCGCGCGAGCGCGCCGATTCGCGGAGCGACGGCTCGCCGGACTCCGAGCCCGACGCTTCGGCCGAGGCCGAGTCGAAGGCATCGGGCGGGCCCGAATCGGACGCGCCCACCAAGTCCGAGTCGAACGGCGCCGACAAGTCGAACGGCCGCGGGAAGGCCGAGAGCCCAGGCTCTCATCCGACCGCCCCCTCGCTCGGACCGAACACGGTGATCGAGCGCGAGCCGGTGGAGGAACGGCTCGCTCGGCACGAGCAGTCCACCGAGGACGCGATGGGCAAGGACAAGCGTCGCCCGGTGGTCGGCCAGAGCTACGGCCCCAGCAAGACGCGACAGCTCACCCTTTACGGGATCTTCCTCGCCGTCGTCGCCGCGATCCTGATCGGCGGAGCCCTCCTCGTCAACGCTCTCGACACGCCGGTCGGGAAGCAGATCCCCCAGAGCGCGCCGTGGGCGCAGCCCAACGCCAAGCAGCACCCGCCCAAACCGCTGCAGTAGGAGGGCGACTGAGAGCGGCGGTCCGGGGCCCAGGGCGGCCTGAACTCACCCGGTCAGGAAGATCTCGATCTTTGGTGCGGGGGCGTAGGTGATTGCCGCCACGTCTCGAATTCCATCGCCGTTCAGACCCCCAACAGCGAACCGTCCGCCATCGCCGTCGAGGATTTGGCCAGCTCAGCTTGTTTTAGCAATCGCGCCCTCCTAGGTCGCAACCGAGGTAACCAAGGGCGGGCTTCGGAGTGAGATCCTGATGCACGACACCCATGTGCCCAAAAATATCGGTGGTGTTCGCGTTGGGCGAATTCGTGTCCTGATACTGGTGAATTAGGAACACCTTCACGTCGCTTCCGACATTTCTGTAGAGCGCGGCCAGGGTGGGACCCTGGTCCGTCTCTGAAACCGCGCTTCCCGCGTTCGAAGCGGTGGAAACGCCGACCTCGGTGACCCAAATCTGCGAGGACTGGTTGTTGTATCCGTCGCGGACGCTACGAAGCTCATTGATCGTCGCAGCTTGAGCGGTCACCCATTGCTGCTGGCTCGCTGCTCCTCTTGGGTAGACGTGCTCGCCAATCCCTGTGAAGTCGGCGGCGCTCCCGCGCTGGTAAAGGGCAGTGAGGAAGTCCGCTTGCGCCATCTTGTTCGGAGAACCTAGCCCCGGCGAGAGCCCGCCAGTGATGACAGGCACGGAGGTCCCGGCATCGCTTGCCCCTAGACGGGCGGCGTGGAGGACGTCTGCGTAGCGGGCGACGTCGGGGATCGTGTTCGGCGCCGAATACCAGAACCGATTGAAGTTCGGCTCGTTCCAGACCTCGATCGCCAAGGCCTGCGGGAACTGGGTAATTGCCTGATGGACGAACTCTCGCCAGTCGCCATCGTGGGTCGGCGCGGGCGGGTATTCACACCCCTCGGTGTATTCGGGACAGCTCTGCCATCCTGGAGCGCGAGCCCAATCCGGCGCCGCCTCCAGGGTCAGCACCGGTGTCTCTCCGGCGCTCAGCATCGCGTCATACGCCGCACGCGGTGCGCTCCAGTCGTAGCTATGGACGCTACCTCGAGGAGGGTCGCGCTCAACGTCCCGCCAGCGAACGATGAGTCGATTGGTCGTCGCGCCGATGCCATTGGGACCCTGGCCGGTCTTGGAGACTTGAGTCGGGTCGGCTACCCAGTCCTGATTAAAGCCCCAGTCAGGGTCCTGGGCTTGGGTGCCGGCCACCCCCCGAAGTCCCAAGGAGAGGGCCAACGCAACGAGCCCAGCGGCCGCAAGGGTCGCCAGCGCTCTAGGAGCGGTCATGGACCCGTTGAAAGCCCGGCGGAATCGACGCCCGAGCAATGAGATACGGAACAGCGCCGGCTCCTTTCTCGGCCGTCCCGCCCTCGCGATTGACTCAGCCGCGCGTCGTTTACCCCCGGCGGGAGCCGTCACACGCCAACCAGCCGATGAGACGCCGCGAGCATCGCCTCGATCCAGGCCTCCGGGTCGGCGGGATCCGCGGCGACCACCTCGACCGGGATCCGCCACCGCTTCGCCGCAGCCCGCACGATCGCGGCACCGCCCTCGAGCTGCTCGCGCGGAACCCGCCCGGCGCCCTCGTAGACGAACCCGCGGACCGGCGTGTCGACGAGCCGCTCGAGAAGCCGCTCGAGGCAGGGACCATGGATCGCCGCGAGCGCCTCGGGCTCGCCTTGCGCCGATCCCAAGAGCCAGAGCACCAGGGTCACGTCGCCGACGTGATCGAGGACCGTGACCGCACGGTCGGGGTCGGCGATGACCGGCTCGACGCCCGCGGCGAGGATCTCCTCGCGGTTGGCGGGATCTCGGGTCGTGCCGCGGACCCTCCAGCCGGCGGCGCGCAGCCGCCTTCCCAGCTCCCGTCCGCGACAGCCGCAGCCGACGATCAGCGCCCGCGCCACGGATCGGATCTAGACGCCCAGCTCGTCCTCGAGCTCGTCGAGCCGATCGTCATAGGAGCGACGCTGTCGCTCCCGGATCTCCTGGTCCTCGCGCGCCATCCGCGACGCGTCGGCCGCGGTGAGGTCGGGCTTTCCCCGGCGGCGTCGCATCTCGTTCTGGGCCGCGATCATCTGCTGGATGTCCTCGCCCTCCAGCTGCGCTTCGTCCTCGTAGGAGCGGGTCGGTCGCCAGTCGACCAAGTCCGCGCCACTGCCCGGGTAGGCCCGGGCGAGGAGGACGAGGACCAGGACGATGAAGCCAACCATGCCCGCGCTTAGGAGAATGAAGTCCATCGACTCGCAAAACACCATAGACGCTCTGATCGTCGACGCGGTGCGGACCCCGATGGGCCGCTACCGTGGCGCGCTCGCTGGAGTCCGGCCGGACGACCTGGCGGCGCACGTGATCTCGAAGGCGGTGGAGCGGACGGGAATCGAGCCCGGTGAGGTACGCGACGTGTACCTCGGAGCCGCGAACCAATCCGGCGAGGACAACCGCGATGCCGCGCGGATGGCCGCACTCCTCGCGGGCCTTCCGGTCGAGGTGCCTGGCGTGACCGTGAATCGGCTCTGCGCGTCCGGCCTCGAGGCGGTCAACCAGGCCTCGCGCGCGCTGCGCCTCGGCGAGGGCGACCTCTACCTCGCGGGGGGCGCCGAGTCGATGAGCCGCGCGCCATGGGTGGTGCCGAAGCCCGAGGCCGGCCTGCCGCGTGGACCGCAGACCATGCACGACACCGCGCTCGGGTGGCGCCTGGTCAACCCGCGGATGGCGGAGCGCTACTCCACCGAGTCCATGGGCGAGACGGCCGAGAACGTGGCCGAGCGCTACGGCGTCTCGCGCGAGGCGCAGGACCGGTTCGCGCTTCGAAGCCACGCCGGCGCGGTGGGCGCGGCGCGCGAAGGGCGGTTCGCGGACGAGATCGTCCCGATCGATGCTCCACCCACCGGGGGCCGGGGGGAGCCGGCGACGATCGAGGCGGACGAGGGGCCCCGCGCCGACACCTCGCTGGAGAAGCTCGCCGCGCTGCGTCCCGCCTTCCGCGAGGGCGGCACGGTCACGGCCGGCAACGCATCGACCCTGAACGACGGCGCCGCGTGTTTGGTGCTGGCCTCGGGCGAACGGGCGAACGCGCTGGACGCCCGGCCGCTGGCGAGGATCGTGGCGGTGGGCGTGGCGGGCGTCGACCCCGCGTATATGGGCATGGGACCGGTGCCGGCGATCCGGCGCGCGCTCGACCTCGCCGGGCTGTCGCTGGACGAGCTCGATCTGATCGAGATCAACGAGGCGTTCGCGGCGCAGGTCCTCGCGTGCATCGAGGAGCTCGGGATCGATCCGGAGCGCCTGAACGTGAACGGCGGGGCGATCGCCCTCGGCCATCCGCTGGGCTGCTCGGGGGCGCGCCTCCTCACGACCCTCGTCTGGGAGATGCGAAGGCGGGGCGCCCGCTACGGGGTCGCCGCCCTCTGCGTCGGGGTCGGCCAGGGAGTCGCGACGGTCGTCGAGAACCCCGAGACCGTCTGAGGGTCGACCGATCGCCCGACTCGCCTCGGGGAATCGGCTGGGGCGAGGCGGGCGCCCAGACACCCGCCGGCCCCAGCGGTTCGTTTGTCAATCAGACAGTCGGCGAAGGCCCGCAGCGAGGCCCATCGCCATCAATCCCGCCAGCATCACGCTGAGCGCTACGAGGGCGAGGACGGGAAGATCCACGGTCACTGTTGGACTATGTGTACCACAAAACGGGGATGTATACGCCACATTCATCCCCGTATTAACGTAGACGCAACGATGGGCACGGCGCAGCCGCGCCCGTTATCAGATCGCTATCCAAGGCCCGCCGTGGCCCGGGACGCGCGCGGGCACCGCCTCGGATAGCCTCGCGCCGGTGACGAGCCGGGACCTCGCGAGCGTGGATGGATCGATCTCGGCCACCCCGGAGGCGACCCTCCCCCTCCCCGACGACGGCCTCTATCGCGGCGACGGCGTGTTCGAGGTGATCCGCCTCTATCGCGGGCGCCCGTTCGCGCTCGGCGAGCACCTCGATCGCCTCGAGCGGTCCGCGGGCGCGATCGAGCTGCCGATCGAGCGCGAGCGGATCGAGCGCGAGCTCGACGCGCTGCTCGAGGCGCTCGGGCCCGAGGACGCGCAGCTTCGCGTGGTCATCACGCGGCGCGGTCGTCGCATCCTGCTCGCGGAGGAGCTCCCCTCCCAGGGCGCCTCGGTGCGCCTCGCCAGCGTCACCTACTCGCCGAGCGTGATCCTTACCGGCGTCAAGTCGCTCTCGTATGGGGCCAACATGCAGGCGACGCGCCTCGCCAAGGGCCGTGGGGCCGACGAGGCGGTGCTCGTGCGGCCTGACGGGATCGTCCTCGAGGCGCCCACCTCGGCGATCTTCTGGGTCTCGCCGGAAGGCGGCCTGCGCACCCCCTCGATTTCGAGCGGCATTCTCGAGTCGATCACTCGCGCTCGAATCGTTCGCGCCCTCCACGTGGATGAGGGGGAGTTCGGGCTCGATGACCTGCTCTCCGCGCCGGAGGCGTTCCTCGCGTCCACCACCCGCGAGGTGCAGCCGGTGGCCGCGATCGACGATCGCGACCTGGAGGCTCCGGGACCGCGGACCGCCGAGGCCGACCAGGCCTTCCAGCGCTCCGTCGAGGCCGGACTGGACTAGCCTCCCGGCGTGGACCTCGACCTCAGCGACGAGCAGCGCCTGATCCAGGAGACCGCCCGCGACTTCGTGGACAGCGAGATCGTGCCGCGGGCACGCGAGAACGACCGCGCGGCGCGCTTCGACCTCGAGCTGGCTCGAAGCCTCGGCGAGATGGGCTATCTCGGCGCGCCCGTCGACGAGGAATACGGCGGTCGCAGTCTCGACTACGTCAGCTACGGCCTCATCGTCGAGGAGGTCGGGCGCGGAGACTCGTCGGCGCGAACGGTGGTCTCGGTGCAGACCTCGCTGGTCTGCGGGTCGATCGAGCGCTGGGGGACGGAGGAGCAGAAGCGCGCCTGGCTTCCCCACCTGTGCGCCGGGGAGGCGTTCGGGTGCTTCGCGCTCACCGAGCCCGACGCCGGGTCGGATCCCTCATCGATGCGAACCCGCGCGGAGCGGGTCGACGGCGGCTGGAAGATCAGCGGCCAGAAGATGTGGATCTCACTCGGGAACGTCGCCGACGTGGCCCTGGTGTTCGCCCAGACCGATCCGTCGCAGCAGCACCGCGGCATCGCCTGCTTCCTCGTTCCCACCTCGGCGTCCGGCTTCTCCACCCAGGAGATCCATGGAAAGCTGGGCCTCCGGGCGTCGGATACCGCCTCGATCGCGCTGGATGAGGTCGAGGTCGCGGAGGACGCGCTCCTCGGGGAGGTGGGCGACGGCTTCAAGGTCGCGATGACCGCCCTCGACGGGGGGCGCTACTCGGTCGCGGCGGGGTGCGTGGGCATCTGCGAGGGCTGCGTCAACGCGTCGGTCGAGTACGCGAAGGACCGCCAGCAGTTCGGGGTGCCGATCGCGAGCTTCCAGCTCGTGCAGGAGATGATCGCCGAGATGGTCGTCAAGCGGGACGCCGCCCGGCTACTCGTCCGCCGCGCCGGGATTGTCAAGGACCAGGGAGGCCCGAGCACGGCGGAGACCTCGATCGCGAAGCTCTACGCCACCGAGGCGGCGGTGGACTGCGCGAATCTCGCGATCCAGGTGCACGGCGGCTCGGGATACGTCGACGACTACCCCGTGGAGCGCTACCTCCGCGACGCCCGGGTGACGACGCTGTACGAGGGCACGTCTCAGATCCAGAAGCTGATCATCGGCCGCGAGGCGACCGGCGTCAACGCGATGACGCCGCCGAGGGCCAAGTGACGCGCCCCTCCCGAGCTACGCCGTCTTCGACGAGCGGCGCCACCCGCCGTGCGCGAGGCCGGCGCTCCGCCCGGGAGACGCGGCTGCGTGGCTGAGCATCTGGAGACCTCGGTCGACGGATCCGTGGCGCTCTGCCGCCTCGACCGCCCCGAGGCCCGAAACGCCCTCTCCCCCGAGCTGATGGAGGAACTGGCGTCGGCCGTCGAGGGCCTCGACGGGGATCCGGAGATCCGCTGCATCGTGATCGCCGGCTCGGATGAGGCGTTCGCGGCGGGCGCCGACATCGGCGCGCTTCGCGAGCGCACCTTCGCGGAGTCGCTTCGCCACCCCGCGGCGGCGTTCTGGCGGCGCCTCGCGGCGTGCAGGACGCCACTCGTCGCCGCGGTCTCGGGGTTCGCCCTGGGCGGGGGATGCGAGCTGGCCCTGCTGTGCGATCTGATCGTCGCCGCGGAGGGCGCGGAGTTCGGCCAGCCCGAGATCACGCTCGGCATCATCCCGGGAGGCGGCGGGACCCAGCGCCTCGCCCGGGTGATCGGAAAGCAGCGGGCGATGGAGCTCGTTCTGACCGGGCGCCGGATCGACGCCCGGGAGGCGGAGCGCCTCGGGCTCGTCAACGTGGTCACGGCCGACGGCGAATGGCTCGAGCGGGCGCTCGAGCTCGCCCAGCGGATCGCGAGGCGACCGCCCATCGCGACGCGGCTCGCCAAGCAGGCGGTGCTGGCCGCCGACGAGACGAGCCTCGGTGCCGGGCTCGAGGCCGAGCGCCGCCTCTACGAGCTGGCGATGGCGACCGAGGACCGGATCGAGGGCATGGACGCCTTCCTCGAGAAGCGCCAGCCGGAGTTCAAGGGCAGGTAGGTCCGCGCCGGACAGGTGCGCCCGCCCCGGGCAGGTAGGTCCGTCCCGAACCGTCGCTGGTCGAGTTGCGACGACAATGTCAATGGAAGTCGACCAGCGATGAAGAGAAGGTAGAAATCGCCGCGTGATCGCACGGGTGGGAGTAGTTGGGGCGGGGACGATGGGCGCGGGGATCGCCCAGCTCGCGTGCCTGGGGCGCTTCGACACCTACCTCCACGATCCCGTCCCCGACGCCCTGCGCGCGGGAGAGGAGCATCTGCGCGCGGGGCTGCTCCGGGGCGCGGATCGCGGACGCTGGAGCCGCGGCGAGGCGGAGGCGGCGTCGGCTCGGCTTCGGGTCGCCTCCCGAATCGAGGATCTCGGCGAGTGCGAGCTGGTGATCGAGGCGGCGCCTGAGGCTCTCGACCTGAAGCGCGAGCTCTTCGCGCGACTGGCCGGAATCTGCGACCGCGAGGCCGTGCTCGCGACCAACACGTCCTCGCTCTCGGTGACCGCGATCGCCGCGGGCGTCGAGGGGCCGGAGCGGGTCTGCGGCATGCACTTCTTCAACCCGCCCGTCGCGATGCGGCTGGTCGAGACGGTCGCCGGCGACGAGACCTCCGAGGACACGCTGGAGGCGGTCACCGAGGTCGCGCGGGCGATGGGTCGCGAGCCGATCCGAGCCGCCGACGCGATCGGCTTCGTGGCCAACCGCGTCGCCCGCCCCTTCACGCTCGAGGCGCTGCGGCTGCTCGGCGAGCGGGTGGCGCCCCACGACCAGATCGACCGGATCGTGCGGATCGGCGGCGGCCTCCGGATGGGCCCGTTCGAGCTCATGGACCTGGTCGGAGTGGATGTCAACTTCGAGGTCGCCAAGTCGTTTTGGGAGCAGAGCTTCCACGAGCCTCGCTGGCAGCCCCACCCGATTCAAGCGCGGATGGTCGCCGCCGGGCGCCTTGGCCGCAAGGCCGGGCGCGGCTATTACGACTACCGAGACGGCCCCCATCGACCCGACGATCCCGAGCGGCCGCCGGCGCAGGCCGAGCCGGCGATCGAGCCGCCCGCGCCCAGCCGGCTCGAGGAACCGGGATTCGCCGCCTTCGATGCCGGGCTGGGCGGCGCCGAGGAGCTCGATCCCACCGGAGCCGGGATCGGGTTCGTCGCCCTCCCAACCCTCGCCAAGGCGAGGCTGGTCGAGCTCTCGCGGGGCCCTGCCGCGAGCGCCGACACTCTCGGCGCCGCGGGACGCCACTTCGCCTCGCTCGGGAAGCACGTCGAGTGCGTGGTCAACGGCGCGCCGGGCCTCGTGCTCGGCAGGATCCTCTGTCAGGTCATCAACGAGGCCCATTTCGCGGTCGGCCAGGGGATCGCGAGCGCCGAGGACGCCGACACCGCGATGCGGCTCGGCTTCAACTGGCCGCGCGGCCCGTTCGAGTGGACCGCCGCGATCGGCGCCGGGCGGGTGCTCAGCGTCCTGGACGCGCTGCGCTCGGAGTTGGGCGAGGAGCGCTATCGCGCAGCGCCGCTGCTCCGGGCAGCCGGCCGCCGACCGCAAGCCACGAGCCCGCGACGATGAGCGCCAGTCCAAGCGCGGCCCCGCCCGTGACCGACTCGCCCAGCAGCGTCACTCCGTAGACGACGGCGAACCCGGGGGCGATGTAGGACACGGTCATCGTGCGCGCCGGGCCCACGCTTCCGATCAGGGCGTAGAAGATGACGAAGCCGGCGCCGGTGGCGAGCAGGCCGAGGGCGGCGAGGGCCGCGACCGGGCCCGCGCCCGGCGCCGAGGAGGGCGCCGTCGCGAGCGCGGGCGCGAGCAGGAGCGCGGCACTCGCCGTCATCACCGTGGCGACGACACCCAGCGCCGGCACGTCGGAGAGCCGATGCTTGACGACGAAGCTCCCGACCGAATATCCGACGCTCGCACCGATCACTGCGAGCCCGCCGAGCAGCGCGGACCCGGAGCCGCCGAGATCGAGCCCGAAGAGTGCCACCACGCCGACGATCCCGATCGCGATCCCGGCGAGACGAAGGCCCTCCGAGCGCTCCTCGCGGTCGACCCGGATCGCGAGGAGCGCGGTGAAGATCGGAGTCGTGGCGACGAGGATCCCGGCGAGCGACGAGGAGATCTCGCGCTCGCCGAGCGGGATCAGGAAGAACGGTCCCGCGACCTGCACCGCCCCGACCAAGGCGACGACGCCGGCGCGGCGCCCGAGTCCCCGCAGGACGCCCTGGGCCGCCGCGATCGGCATCAGCACGGCCGCCGCCAGGGCGACGCGCGCGAACGCGATCGCCTCCGGCGAGAAATCGCGAAGCCCGATCTTGATGAGCATGTAGCTCGCGCCCCAGATCGTCGCGAGCACGAGCAGCAGAAACCAGGAGCGCCTGTCCACCGCCCCCGAGGTTAGCCGCGGGCCCTAGCGCGTCTCGATCACGCCCGAGTCGATGCCGCCGTAGACGAAGGTCGGCACGGCCGGCCACTGCCGCTTCCAGCTCGCGAGCTCCGAGGAGGGGAAGACGTTCAGCCAGCGCGGATCGCGGCGATTCGGGTCGGCGAGGGCCTTCTCCTTGATCATCGAGTCGTACTGGTCGATCGAGTCCTCGAGCGTGTTGGAGTTCAGGATCACCTCGCGGCCGAAGAACTCGGCGGTCCGGCGGACGCCGGGAATCTTCGAGAGGAGCGGGTGCCAGGAGTCGGCGGCGACGCCGTTCTCGGAGGAGACCCAAACACCGTCCTCGGTGTTGATGCAGAGCGAGTGGTTTCCGTCCGTGTGCCCGGGGGTCCAGACCAGGGCCACGCCATTGCCGAGCTCAACGTCGCCGTCGACGAGCACGACGTTGTCGGTGATCAGGTCACGGATCCCGTCCTCGACGTACCAGGCCCACTGCATCGGATGGAGCGCCGCGAACGTGTCCCACTCCCTGCGCTGCGCGATCAGCTTCGCGTTCGGGAAGAGCGGCGGGCGCGGAGCCGCCTCCCCGGGGATCGGCTCGGTGGTCCCGAGCACGAACCGCAGGTCCTGGACGTGCAGGTGGTCGAAGCTGACGTAGTCGACGTCCTCGGGACGCAGGCCCACCTTGGCCAGCGCCTCGTCGGGGTGGTTCCAGATCGTGGCCAGGACCTTGTAGGAGAGGAACTCGCCGAGCCTCTCGATCTGCTGCGCGTAATAAGGCGCCTCCGCGGGGCCTTCGGGCACGGTGGGCTCGTAGGCGAGGGTCCTGAGCTCGCCGTCGAAGTCCTCGAACTGAACCACCTGGAGGCGGTTGATGATGTTGATGAAGGGATTCGGGGCCTTGGCGGCGCCCCCGAAGGCGAACTTGAGCGGATACCCGGCCGATGCGATGTCCACCGTCCGGACGGCGCGCACACGGTTCTCGGGCGTCGCGAAGCGGGCGCGAAACTCGGCCGCGGCCTCCCGGATCGCGGCCGGCCGATTGCCGCGCGGCCAGGTCTCGTTGGCCGCATCGAACTCGTGGAACGGCTTCAGGCCGATCTTTTCGACCTTGACCTTGGGAACCTCGACGACCGCCATCGCGCACCTTTCTAATAGCTCGGATCCGGGCAGCCCCAAGACTAGATGAGTGATTCACCACATCGTCCACGCGGGTGATGCACGGACGGCGGCGGGAGCCGCCCGAATGCCGGGGCGGAGCCCCATTCCGCGCCCCCGGCGGGTAACTTGAGCAAGTGGCGCTCTCCCAGGCAGGCGGCCGTCGCGCCCTCGGCGGGGTCCTCGCGGCCGCGTTCGTGTTCGCGCTCGCCGCGCCGGCCGGCGCGTTCGCGGCGGAACCGCTTCGCCCCGATCTGGTGACGATGCGGCTCGAGCCGGGGGACCTGGTCGTGACCCATGACGGCAAGGAGACGCAGTTGGAGCTCTCGAACCGCCTCGCCAACAAGGGCCGGGGCCCGCTCGAGATCTTCGCGAGCGCGACCTCCAACAACTGCGACGGAAACCCGTCCAACGACGACCGCGACGCCTTCCAACGGGTCTTTCAGGACGCCAACGGAGACGGGGTGTTCGAGCGCGGGACCGATACCGGCTCCCAGGTGATCAAGTTCGGCTGCGACCGCTACGACCCCGCCGCGGGGCAGTGGGACATCTTCGATCTGGCCCGGTACAAGCTCCGGCGGCTACACCACCGCCGGGTGCTGGCCAAGTCGACGAAGGTCGCCTTCTGCACGATCGACGGAGTGCACTCGTTTCCCGGGATGCCCGGGTCCCCCCCGGACCGCTACTACCCGACGCACGGATGCGAGCCGAGCTCCACCCTCGGCGTCTCCGTCGGCTGGGCGGACGAGTACTACTACGGCCTACCCGGCCAGCAGCTCGACGTGACCGGGGTCTCTCCCGGCCGGTACTGCCTGATCTCGACCGGCGACCCGCACAATCTCCTGCGGGAGTCCGACAACGCGAACAACACCCGCAAGACTCCGATCCGCCTGAACCCCGCGAAGCAGACCGCGAGCGCCCTGAAGGGCGGCTGCCGCCTGAGGAGGCGCTGACCCCGGGCCGCTAACGCGCCGCGGAGTCGGAGACGACCTCGACCGGCTCGCCGCCGGGCGCCCAGTGGGCCTCCGGCGACGGCGGCACGTCGCGCAGGTACCACTCCGCGTCGAGCGCGCCCATGCAGCCCGTCCCGGCGGCGGTCACGGCCTGGCGGTAGGTGTGGTCGACGAGGTCGCCGACGCCGAAGACGCCCGGGAGGTTCGTTCGCGTGGAGCCGTCGCGGGTGATCACGTAGCCCCCGTCGTCGATATTCACCTGGTCCCGAACGAGCTCGGACCGCGGCGTGTGGCCGATGGCGATGAAGGCCCCACCGACGTCGATCTCCTCGGCCTCCCCGGTATCGACGTGACGAAGGCGGACGCCCGCGATCCTGCCGTCGTCGCCGGCCACGAACTCCTCCGGCACGTAGGGCGTCTTGAAGGTGATGTTCTCGCGTTGGCGAGCTCGCTCGAGCATGACCTTGGAAGCGCGGAACTCGTCGCGCCGGTGCACGATCACGAGCTCGGACGCGAACTTCGAGATGAAGATCGCGTCCTCCATCGCGGAATCGCCGCCGCCGATCACGACCACTTTCTGGTCCTTGAAGAAGGCGCCGTCGCAGACCCCGCAGGTCGAGACGCCGCGGCCGCCCAGCTCGACCTCGCCCGGGATGCCGAGTCGCTTGGGCTCCGCGCCCATCGCCAGGATCACGGTGCGGGCGCGGTGCTCTTCGTCGCCCACCCAAACCCGGTGGACGCCTTCGCCGTCGTCGGCAAGCTCGATTCGAGTCGCGTCGTCGCTGATGAACCGGGTCCCGAACCGCTCGGCCTGCGCGCGGAACATGTTCATCAGCTCGGGGCCCATGATCCCCTCGGGAAAGCCCGGATAGTTCTCGACGTCCGTCGTGTTCTGGAGCTGCCCGCCCCACTGGAAGCCCTCGATCACGAGCGGCTCGAGTTGAGCGCGCGACGCGTAGACGGCCGCCGTGTAGCCGGCGCAGGCGCCGCCGACGATGATCACGTTCTCGACTCGGTTCTCGTCCACAATGCCCTCCGTCTCGCTAGGGCCCGTTCCGTTTCGTCGGGTCGACCGGCATTTTGTCCCGCCTGACGGACATTATACTTTACTTTCTGAAGTAATGGCCGCCTCGGGCGCGAAACGACCCGTCGGCGCGGCGGTGGGCTGGCGCGCGCGGTCCTCCTCCCAGCGGGCGACGGTGCGCCGGAGCTGGATGAAGGCGACGATCCCGGGTGGGATCGGAAGCCAGAAGGCCAGCAGGCGGTAGGTGAGCACGGCCGCGAAGACCTCGGTGCTCGGGAGCCCGAACAGGACGAAGGTCCCGATCATCCCCGCGTCCACCGCCCCGACCCCGCCGGGGGCGAACGGGATCAGGTTGGCGACCATCCCGACGAAGAAGCCCTGGACCACGACCCCGAGCGGAACGTGAATGTCGTAGGCGTGGAACGAGGCCCAGAGAATGCCGATGTTGGCGGCCCAGAAGCCGATCGCGCCGCTCACGGCCAGGCCGCCCCGGGATGGCCTGCGAACGAAGTCGATCGCCGTCCGGGTGCCGCTGGCCAGGGTCGCCGGAGCCGTGGCGATGCGGTGGGCGAACCTCGCGAACCGGTACCCCTGTGCGAAGCGGTCGAGGCGGCGCTCGAAGTCATCGGGAATCAACGCGATCAGGAGGAAGACGACGATCAGCGTGAACGCGAGTGCGGCCGGGACGATCGTCAGGCCGACCGGGTGCTCCCCGCTGAGCACGCCGACCCGCAGCAGGATCCCGAACACGACCAGAGCGACCATGTACACGGCGTAGAGGAGCACGAGGAAGGCGACCATCCGGCAGGCCGTCTGGCGCCGCTCCATGCCCGCCTTGCGAAGCGCCCAGTAGGTGAGGACGATCCCCCCGGCGCCGCCGGCGGAGAAGAGCCGCGTCGCCGCGAGCCCCGCCATCGTGATCTGGTACGACTCGCGCCACTCGAGGTGGACGATCCGCTCGCCGACGACGCCGCGAAACAGGGCGACGTACGAGAAGAAGGCGAGCACGTCGAACCCAAGCGCGACGACGACCCACGCCGGCGTGGCATCGCCGAGCTTTGCCAGCGAGTCCTGGATCCCGACCACCCTGGGCAGCAGGACGTAGATCGCCGCGATGAGCAGCAGGACGATGACCAGGGTCTGCGCGATCCGCTTGGGGTCGGCGAAGAAGGAGGGCTCCGAGGTCTCGCCCTCCTCCTCAACGAGTCGATCCCGATCGACCGCCTCCAGGTCGCTCCCCATCTCAAGGGATTCTAGGCGGCCGCATCATCAGTTCGCGAGCCGTTCGAGCCGCTGCGCCAGCGCGTTCACGCGCCTCGCCAGCGGATCGGCGAGCGGCTCGCCGCCCCGAACCAGCGCCACGAGCGCCGCGCCCGCGACCAAATCGATCGCGTAGTGCTCGCCGAGGTAGACGAGGGCGAACCCGAGGGTCGCGGCGTACCCCCATCCGGCCACCGCGGGGAACGGCCCGCTCTCCGCCAGCAGGATCGCCGCGAGCACCGAGGTGGCGAAGTGAAGCGAGGGCATCGCCGCCCAGGGATTACCCCCCAGCGAGTCATACAGCCTCGGCCACGCGCGGCCCCAGGTCCGCTCGCCGACCTCAACCATCATCCGCCGGAGCCTCGGGGGCGACGCCTCGGCGACGAGCTTGGCGCCGCCGCGGCCCGCCTCCTCGCTCAGATAGCTCTGCTCCGCGGCCCACCAGGGCGGGGCCGTGGGGATCAGGTGGTAGATCGCGCAGCCGAGATCGAAGGCGGCGGCCATCTGCCTCGCCGCGCGCGCGAACCGCTCCTCGCGCCTGATCAGGATCCAGACCAGGGCGAGGTGGGGCGCGCAGAACCAGGCCCAGTGGACCACCGCGAGCACGCGGTCGAGCGTCGTCACCTCCCCCCGGCGCGAAAAGCGGCGCTGCAGGCGGACGTTCGGCAGCTCGCCGAGGCCCAGCAGCGTGTCGGCCCGAATCGGGTACCTGACTCGCAGACGGCGCCGGAGGCGCTCGGGGTCGTCGAACGGCAGCTCGTGGATGACCGTGAACGCCCACATCTGGAGGCCGAACAGCGCGGCGTCCCGCGCCTTGGTGCGTGGACGGAGGCTGGCGAGCGCGAGCGGGCCGGACGCCGCCGCGGCGACGGTCCCCGCCGCGGGCACGCCCAGCCGGCGGCGGGCAAGCGGAACGGCGAACGCCGCGGCGAGCGCGGCCAGCGCGGCGGCGCGAACCATGGGCTTGAGCGGCGAGTCTCGCGGCGACCGGCGAGGGCGGAAGCTCAAAGCGGGGCGAGTATAGGCTGAGGCCCGGTGGGCGACCGGGGACGATTCGAGGGCCGCACGGTGGCCGTCACCGGGGCCGGAGGCTTCATCGGGAACGCGGTCTGCGCCCACCTGGCGGACGGCGGGGCCATCGTCAGGGGGATCGACCTCGACGCCTCCACCGCGGCCCGGGTGGAGCGAGCTGGGGCGGCGTTCGTGGCGGCAGACGTCCGCGATCGCGACGCGATCGAGCGGGCGCTCGACGGCGCAGACCTGGTCGTCCACGCCGCCGCCCTGATCCACGAGTGGGGCTCGATGGAGGGGTTCGTGCGGGTCAACGTGGGCGGCACCGCGAACGTCCTCGGCGCGGCGGGCGACGCCCGGGTGGTCCACGTGAGCTCGGTCGTCGTCTACGGCTATGACGACCCGTCCGAGCAGGATGAGGACGCGTTCCACCGCGTCCACGGCATTCCCTACATCGACACCAAGTCGGCTTCCGATCGTCTCGCTCGGCGCCTGGGCGCCGTCGTCGTCCGCCCCGGGGACGTCTACGGGCCGGGCTCGATTCCGTGGACCGTTCGGCCGATCGAGATGGCCCGCGCCGGACAGCTCGCGGTGCCGGGACGCGGCGACGGAAGGATGCTGCCCGTCTACATCGACGACCTGTCGGCGGCGATCTCCCTCGCGCTGGAATCGGGCACGGCGGGTTCCGGGTACGCGGTCTGGGACGACACCAGCGAGGTCACGTTCGAGGAGCACTTCAACCGCCTGGCGCGGATGGTCGGCGGCCGAGAGGCCCGCCGCCTCCCGCGCCCGGTGCTGGAGCTCGCGGGCGCGGCGATGGAGCGGGCCGCGAGGTGGCGCGGCAGGTCGCCGGCGTTCAGCTCGCGCACCGCCACGTTCATCGATCGCCGCGGCACGGTCTCGACGGCGAGGTCCCGCACCGAGCTCGGCTGGCAGCCGCGCGTGTCGTACGAGCGAGGGATGCGGCTGACGGAGGACTGGCTGCGCTCCGAGGGCCTCGCCTGAGCCATAGAATGCCCGCGCCTTGGCGCCGCTGCGGACGACCAAAACCGGGCCCTCCGCCTCCTCCGCTTCGCGTCCCGGGACGGTGAGGAAGGCACTCGGCTCGCTCGCCGCCGCCTGCTTTGCGCTGGCCGCCCTCGCCGCCCCGGCCCAGGCGACCATCCTCGGGCCCCGGGCCAGCCACTCGCCGAACGCCCACGACATCCGGGTCTCCTACTGGGTCGCGCTGGTCGTCGCGGCGCTCCTGATCGTCGTCATCCACGCCGCCCTGATCGTCGCGCTCGTTCGTTTCCGCGCGCGCCGTGGACGATCGCCGCGGCGCCTCGGCGCCCGGCCGCGGGCGTTCGTGCGACCGGGGATCCCGCTGGCGGCGATCGCTCTTGGCCTCTTCGTCTTTGGGATCGTGATGGCCTCGAAGACGCGCGACGTGCGCGCGACCGCCACCGGGGGCCTCGGCGCGCAGAGCGACCTGGTCGCGCAGGTCGAGGGGCTCAGCATCCCCCCTGACGCGAAGCCCCTCAACATCAACGTGATCGGCCAGCGGTGGCTGTGGCGCTTCGAGTATCCGGGGGGACGGCCGGGCAACCGGACGTTCTCCTACGGGCAGCTGGTGGTCCCGGTCGACACGACGGTCCTCCTCCACATCACGTCGACGGACGTCACCCACCGCTGGTTCGTGCCCGCGCTCGGCGGCCAGGTCGACGCCGTCCCGGGCCACAGCGCCGAGACCTGGCTCCAGGCCGATCGCGTGGGCACCTACGAGGGGCAGACCACGTCCTACTCCGGCACCTCCTACGCGACGATGCGCGCCTGGGTCAAGGTGGTGAGCCCGAAGCAGTACACGCGGTTCATCCAGCAGAAGCAGAAGCAGCTCGCCGCCGCCCAGAACTTCGTCCAGAAGCAGGTCCAGAAGAAGGCGGCCCCGCCGGAGGCGCTGCCGTGACCCACCCAACCCCGATCGCCCCCGCGCGCCCCGAGGTGGTCAGCGAGCGCCTCCCCACCCGGCGGCAGGCCTGGATCGAGCGCGCCACCAGCACGGACCACAAGTCCGTCGGCCTCATGTACATCGCAACGTCGCTCGCCTTCCTGGCGGTGGCCGCGGCCGAGCTCGTCCTGATCAGAGTCCAGCTGATCGTCCCCGAGAACACCGACATCCGGCCGGAGATCTTCGACCGGATCATCTCGACCTTCGGGGTCACCGCCGTCGTCCTGTTCGCGATTCCGCTGGCGCTGGGGCTGATCGGATACCTGACGCCGCTTCAGATCGGCTCGCGGGGGGTCGCGTTCCCGCGACTCAACCTGCTCTCGTTCTGGCTCTACGTGGGCGGCGCCGTCGCGATCTACGGAAGCTTCCTGTGGCGGCCGTCCGAATCCGGCGTCGCGGCGCTGCCGCCGCTCTCCGAGAAGGTCTTCTCGAACACCCACGGCGTCGACGCCTGGATCGTCGGCACCGCGCTCGCGGTGCTCGGCTTCGTCTGCTTCGCGGTGAACATGGTCGTCACGCTCCACAACGGCCGAGCGCCCGGCATGGCCTGGCGCCGGGTGCCGCTCTTCTCCTGGGCCGCGGGCGTGGCCAGCCACCTGCTCCTGGTGATCGGCCCGGTGATGCTCGCCGCACTGACGATGCTGTTCATCGATCGCCACTACGGCGGCGTCTTCTTCAACCCGGGCGAGGGGGGCGCGCCGCTCCTCTACGAGCATCTCGCTTGGTTCTTCTTCACGGGGGCCTACGCCCTCGTCGTGATCGTCGCCGGCGGGGTGATCTCCGACCTCCTGCCGAGCTTCGCCCGAAAGCCGCTCTTCAGCCACCGGGGGGCCATGGGATCGCTGCTCGCGATCGGGGTCCTCGGTCCGCTGGCCTGGATGCAGAACATGTACTCGGCGCCCATGGGCGCCGGGTTCGAGGTCTTCGCGATGCTGATCGCCCTGGCGCTCGCGATCCCGATCGGGCTGCTGATCTTCAACTGGATCGCCACCGTGTGGGACGGCGCGCTCCACACGCGGGCGGCACCCCTCTTCGCGCTCGGCGCGATCAGCGCGATGACCATCGGCCTCGCCGGAGAGCTGGCCTGGTCGGTCATTCCGGTCGGCTGGCAGATCGACAACACCACGGCCGCTCAGGGGTCGACGATCGCGGTGCTCGTCGGCGGCGGTGTGCTCGGCGGCTTCGCGGCGCTCCACTACTGGTTCCCGAAGCTGAACGGCCGGTTGATGGGCGAGGGGCTCGGGAAGGTCGCCCTGGGGAGCATCCTGGTCGGGCTCTACGTCTACGAGCTGATGTCGTTCTTCGCCGGGGTCAAGGGCCAGCCGGTCGACATCTACAAGTTCTACGGCGGCACGGGCCTCGACGGCTACAACCTCGCCGCCTCGATCGCGGCGTTCGTGATCGTCGTCGGGATCGTGCTCGAGCTCGTCAACGCGGCGTACAGCTTCGGCAACGGCGTCCGGGCGGGCCATGACCCCTGGGGGGCGGCGACGCTCGAATGGTTCACCCCCTCCCCGCCCCCCGCGCACAACTTCGACGTCCTCGTCGACGTCCGCAGCGCTGAGCCGCTGTATGACATCCGCCGCGCGATCGAGGAGCGCACGCGGGCGTGGCGCCCGCGGCGCTCGCCCGGGGACGACGATCTCCCGGCCCCGCGCGAGCCGGTGGCGGCCGAGGCATCCTCCGCCGAGGGGGGCGCCGGCGCCGGAGGGGGCGGCCCCGGCGGTGGCGACGCCGGCGGGGACGGTTCCAGCGGTGCCTCTGTAGCCTGAACCCGATGCCTCGGCTCGCCGTTCGTGGCGAAGCGGACGACCTCGCTCGCTTCCGCCGCCTGCTCATCGCGACCATCGCCGCGACGTTCGCGCTGATCGTCCTGGGCGGGGTCGTACGGGTCAGCGACTCGGGGCTCGGCTGCGGCGCCGCCGGCACCGGCACGCAGGGCTGGCCCCTCTGCGGCGGACGGGTGCTGCCGTTCCTCCAGGAGCACCAGGTGATCGAGTTCAGCCACCGCGCGGTGGCGACGGTCGTGGTGGTCTTGATCGCGGCGCTGGCGATTCAGGCGTTCAGGCGCCTTCGCGACTCGCGCTGGCTGGTCCGGGGGACGGTCGCCGCCGCGGTCCTGGTCGTGGCCCAGGCGGCGCTCGGCGGGCTCACGGTCGAGCACGGTCTCCACTCCGCGCTGGTGGCGGCGCACCTGGGGCTGGCGATGCTCCTCCTCGGGCTGCTGATAACCCTCTACCGGCTCGCTCAGCCGCCCGGACGCCCCTCCGCGGTCGCCGGCTCCCGCGCCGTTCGGGCGAGCGCGGCGGTGGCGACGGTGCTGTTGCTCTGCACGATCGTCGCCGGCGGGTACGTCGCCGGGACCGAGGGAGAGGGGACGCCGGATCAGCCCGCGCTGGGCGCGCATCTCGCGTGCGGGACCGAGTTTCCCACCTGCCTCGGAAGGTTCATGCCATTCCAGTACGGGCGGCTCGTCGACATCCAGCTCACCCACCGCCTGTTCATGTACCTGACCGCCGTTGCCGTGGTCACGATGAGTGCCCTGGCGCTGCGACGGGGGGTTCGCGACCGCGCCTTCTACGTCGCGCCGTTCCTGCTCGTGGGCCAGATCCTGCTGGGAGCGATGAACGTCTGGCTGGGCAAGCACCCAGGGCTGATCGTCGCTCACCTGACCCTCGCGACGGTGCTCTGGGCAACGGTGGTCTACGCCGCCTCGTCGCTCCTTGTAGCGCCGGCTCGGGCGAGGCACCGGGTCGACGGCCAGCAGCCGAGCGAGACGCAGGCGGTCACCGCCTGAGGCGATGGAGAGCGCGACCGACAACCCTCGGCTGGTTCCCGGCGGGGCGACGGACGGAGGCGCGGTGGACCCGGGCGGGACCACCCTCGCGCGGCCTGCGGACGCGCCGATTCGCGGCGGACGAGCGCTCCGCGAGCTCCTGCGCGATTACCTCGCGCTGACGAAGCCGCGGATCATCGGGCTGCTCCTGGTGACGACGGTGACGACGATGTTCGTTGCGGATCCGTCCGGGCCCTCGCTGGCGACGATCCTGTGGACGATGCTCGGGGGCTACCTGGCCGCCGGCGGCGCCGGGGCGATCAACCACTACCTGGATCGTGACCGCGACGCCTTGATGGCGCGCACGTGCGCCCGGCCGCTCGTGGCCGGGCGGATCGAGCCCGCGCACGGACTGGCCTTCGGGCTCTCGCTCGCGGCGCTCGCGACTGTAGAGCTGACGATCGCCGTCAACGCGCTCGCCGCCGCGCTGGCCGTGGCGGGCCTGCTCGGCTACGTGTTCGTCTACACGCTCTGGCTGAAGCCGCTGACGCCGCAGAACATCGTCATCGGCGGGGCCGCCGGAGCGGTGCCGCCGCTCGTCGGCTGGGCCGCGGCGACCGGGGGGCTGAGCGCCGACGCGCTGTATCCGTTCGCGATCGTCTTCCTGTGGACGCCGCCGCACTTCTGGGCGCTCGCTCTGCTGGTGAAGGACGACTACGAGCGCATCGGCATCCCGATGCTGCCGGTCGCGCGGGGAGAGGCGGCCACTCGCCGCCAGATCCTGGTCTACGCGAGCGCGCTGGCGGCCTTCACGGTGATTCCCTACGCCACCGGACTGTTCGGCGGGCTCTACCTCGGCGCCGCCCTGGTGCTCGGCGCGGTCTTCGTCGGGCTCGCGGCAGATCTCGCGGTCCGCCCCTCCCGGGGGGCGGCGGTCCGCCTCCACCTCGCCTCGCTCGCGTACCTGGCGCTTTTGTTCTGCGCGATGGCCGTGGACCATCTGGTCTGATACAACCGCGGGCGTGGACCGGCGGCTCGCGCAGCGGAACCTCACGGCGGGGCTCCTCGCGGGCGGGCTGGCGCTTCTCTTCTTCGGCTTCAGCTTCTTCCTCGCCGTCATGTACATCACTTGACCGACGGCCGCGAGATCCCCCAGCCGACCGAGCTGGTCTACGTCCCCGACCCCTCGTGGGCCCCCGCTCTGATCGCTGTGGGAGCCACTGCCGTCGCGACCGGGTTGTTCGCCGGGTGGCCCTACGCGGTCGTCGGCGCGATCATCGGGCTCGCATCGCTGCGGGCCTGGATTCGAAGCGCGGGCGCCGACGCCGACCGCCTGCCGCGTAGGCAGCGTCCGAGCTCCGCGGTGCTCCCGGCGGTGCCCCTACGCTCCGCGGGCGACGGCCGCACGTCCGAGGAGTCCTAGCGGACGGTCCCCCCGTGACCGGCAGAGGAGCGGCTAGGGCGGAAGGTTCAGCGGCTCTGACTGCGGTGATCGTCGCGGGGGCGCTGGCGCTCGGCGGGTCCGCCGGCGCGACCTCGCGCAAGGTCCTGCGCGGGAGCGTGCCCCCATACGCGACGAGCGCCGCCTGAACGCGCTCCGGCGCTGACGACGTAGCCGCGGCCCCGGGAAGCGCGGCCGGAGTCCCCGCTGAAGCGCGCGCCGCGTCCCGGCTGCGAGGGCTGGGCCGGGAAGACTCGAGCGTCAGGCCGCCGTGGCCTCGTTCTCGGGCGAGGTCATCCCGGAGGTCGCCCCTTCGGAGGTCCACACCCGGACGATGTCTCGCATCGAGAGGATGCCCCTCAGCTCACCGGTCTCGACCACCACGAGGTGGCGGATGTGGCGCTTGGCCATCTCCATCGCAGCCCGCTCGAGGCTCCACTCGGGCGCCGCCGTGATCAGCGTGTCGCTCATGTGGTCGCCCACCCGCTCGGAGTCGGGGTCCTCCCCCCGGCCGAGCGAGTTGAGGATGTCGCGCTCGGAGATGATCCTTGGACCGGGGTACTCGTCGTCGATCACGACCGCGGCGCCCACGGACTTCTCCGTCATCAGCTTCGCGGCCTCGCGGAGGGTGTGCCCCGGACCGACGGTGAGGACCACCTTCGACATGCCTTCGCGTACTTCCATCCGGCCTCCCCGGTCGACGCAAGTGCGTATTGAGGCAACCCTATCGAAGCCTCCCGACCCCGACGATCCCGAATCCGGCGCCGCATGCCGACGATAGGATTCCGGCCCCGTGGCGAGAGGTAGGCTCATCGCATCGCGCGCCGTGCGGCGGGCGGCGCTCGTCGCTCTGGGGGTGGCCGTGGTCGCCGTCTCCGGCTGCGGCACGGCGGAGAACGGCAGCTTCGACCGCGGGCGCCAGCTCTTCGTCGCCAAGTGCGGCACCTGCCACACGCTGAAGCAGGCGGCCACCACGGGGACCCAGGGCCCGGACCTCGACGCCGCGTTCGCGCAGGCGCGGGCCTCCGGCATGGACCCCGACACGGTCGCCGGCGTCGTCAGGGCTCAGGTCGACAACCCCCGGCCGACCACCGCCGATCCGAACGTGTCGATGCCACCGCACCTGGTCACGGGCGACGACCTCTCGGACGTCGCCAACTACGTCGCGCACGTCGCCGGGGTGCCCGGGATCCAGCCCCCGACCTTCGCGGGCGGGCCCGGCGGTCAGGTCTTCGGACAGAACGGCTGCGGGAGCTGCCACACGCTGAAGGCCGCCGGCACCACGGGGACGGTGGGGCCCGACCTGGACAAGGTCCTACCGGGGATGAGCGCTGCACAGGTCAAGCAGTCGATCGTCGACCCGAACGCGAAGATCACCCCGGGCTTCCCGCCGAACACGATGCCCCAGACCTTCGGGCAGACGATCAACCCGAAGGACCTGAAGACCCTGATCAACTTCCTGCTCAGCTCGACCAACAAGGGAGCGGGGCCCGCCGGACAGGGCAAGTAGGGCTGGGTCCAGGAAGGGGGGCCGGGTAGGAGAGGCCTCCGCCCGCTTGAGGGCCGCCTCAGGCGGGGGACTGCGTTGCGCTCGAGGTATCGCGCGCCTCCGCCTCGAGGTCGACGACCACGTGGGTGATCGGCAGTGGGATCTCCTCGCGCGCCCGCTCCACCACCCCGCCCTCCAGCCATCCCGATCGGTCGGGCGGATGAGTCGAGATGATCACCTCGTCCGCCGCGAACGTTCGGAGCGCGTCCTCGATCGAGGCGTTTGGCTCGTGGTGGTCGCCGACCAGCCCGCGGGCGTCGATCCCGGCGGCGTCCATTCGCCTCAGCGACTCGTCTAGGCGGGTCCTCGCGTCCTCGAGCGCCCGATCCACGTCGGACGCCCAGTGCTCGAGCGCCGAGCTGGTCAGGGCGGGGACCACGACGAGGATCTCGCTGCGCCTGCCGCTGCCACGGTTGCGGATCTCCTCAAGCAGGGCGGCGCCCCCGACCGTCTCGTTCGCCACCACCAGGACCCGGTAGACGGGGTCCCCGCGGTGAGCGATCTCGGCCTCGTGCGGAAGGTGCCCCTGCGCCCTTCGCGAGAGCGCCCACAGCCCGGCGACCACCTCGACGGCGAGGAGGATGGCCCCGAACAGCGGCCTCGTGAGGAGCGTGAGCCCGATGACCGCCGCGGCGCCGACACCGATCACCACGACCGCGCGAAACACGTCCGTCTCCGAGCGCAGCGGGTTGTGCATCTCGACCCCTTTCGCAGTACTCGGGTGAATTATGGACCCCGCGATTCATCGCGGGTCGAGTTCCGTTGTCATTTGTCGTCGCAACTCGACCAGCGATGGGTGCGAGCCCGATGGGCGCGGTCGCCGGCTAGAGGATGTAGACGGTCGTGAAGACGATGATCCACATCACGTCGACGAAGTGCCAGTAGATCCCGGGCACCTCGACGCCGAGGTGCTTCTTCGGCTCGGAGGTGTAGTGGCCGCGCCAGGCGCGGATGTTGGCGAAGGCCAGCAGCATCAGGCCGACGGTGACGTGCGCTCCGTGGAGGCCGGTGAGCCCGTAGAAGATCGAGCCGAAGGCGGTGTCGCGGGCGCTGAAGCCGATGTGAACGTACTCGTTCATCTGGATGAAGAGGAAGGTGAATCCGAGGAGCCAGGTGGCGGCGAGGCCCATGATCATGCCCCGCCGGTTGCCGCGGCGGATCGACTCGAGAGCCCAGTGGACCGTGAAGCTCGAGGAGATCAGGATCGCCGTGTTGACCCCGGCGACGGCCTTCGGGATCTCCAGCCCCTCGGGCGGCCAAGGCCCGGTGCTGGCCACGACCCGGAGGAAGAAGTAGGAGGCGAAGAACGCCCCGAAGAGCATCGTCTCCGAGACGATGAAGAGCAGGATGCCGAGGGTCTGACGGTCGATGCGCGAGCTCGCGTGGGCCTCGGGCGGCCCGTGGTGCTCGTGCTCGGCGGTGGCGCCGATCGCTGCCGATTCCATCACTCACCCCCCTCGCTCACCGCGACCGGCGCTTCCTCGGCCTCGGGGGTCGACGCGGCGGACACGTCGCCGCCGGACTCGACGTGCTCCACCGGCTTGTCGGTGAGCCCCCGGACCCTGTCCACGAGCCCCTCTTGAAGCCACTTCGACTGCTCGCCGGCCAGGGTCGAGATGAGGATCTCGTCGATCCGATAGTGCTCGATCGCGTTTCGCACCGCGGCGAGCGGCTCCGGGCTCATCGGCTGGCCCGTGGCGTCGATGTCCGAGCGATAGAGCTCGGCCAGCGTCCGGGCGAGCCGCTCGCAGGTCTCCTCGCGCGTGGCCTGGCCCGACGGCGGGCTGATGATCGTGTAGCGGTGCGGCTGCTCGGCGGCCCTTCCCTTGAGGCGCGAGATCAGGTCCTCGCTCGCCACGGTGCGGGTGGCGACGACCAGGGTGTGCGTCACGTCCCACCTGACCGCGTCGTCCTCGATCCGCACCGGGATGTGGGTGATCGGGACCTCGAACCGCTTCTTCGCCCACTCCACCAGGTCCTTGCGGGTGAACCCGAACCGCGTGTCATAGAGGCACGAGAGCAGCACCTCCTGCGGGGCGAAGGCGCGGATCGCGTCGTCGAGGGCGAGCGCCGGGTCGGGATCCATGACCGCGCCGACCGAGTCGACCCCGAACTCGCGAAGCACCGCCTGCGTCACCTCGACCCGGCTTTGGGCCGCCTCGCGGACCTCGTCTCGATCGACGATCTGTCCGGCGAGCGGCTGGTTCTGCGGGGCGACGAGGGCGATCTCACCCACCCCCTTCTCCACCCGACCCCGGATCGTCTCGAGCAGCCTCCGGCCGCCGGCCACCTCGTTCAGGAACGCCAGCACGCAGCCCCGCCCATCGGCGGAGGCGTCGGCGCCGCGCCCCTCGGCCGTATCGGTTGGACGGGCGGCCTGGCTCACGGGCTCCGTGCTCCGGCGGCTCCGGCGACCGCGGGCGTCGGAGCGCCGACCTCGGCCTCCGCGGGGCCGACGATCGCGTGACGCGCGCCCGGGACGCCGAACTCATACGGGCCTCCGACCACGCGCGGGATCTGGTCGAAGTTGAACACCGGGGGCGGCGACGAGACGAGCCACTCGATCGTCTTCGAGCGCCAGGGGTTGTCGCCCGCCAGCGGCCCCCACTTCCAGCTGACGATCATGTTGTAGAGGAAGATCAGCTGAGCGGCGCCGAGCAGGAACGCGAAGCAGGAGATGGCGAGGTTCCAGTTCCCGAACTGCGCCGAGTAGTCGGCGACCCGCCGCGGCATGCCCTCCATCCCGATCCAGTGCATGGGGACGAAGGTGCCCAGCATGCCGACCAGGGTCAGGTAGAAGTGAAGCCGGCCGAGCCGCTCGTCGTACATCCGGCCGGTCATCTTCGGGAACCAGTGGTAGATGCCGGCGAAGATCGTGAACACCGATCCGCCGAAGAGCACGAAGTGGATGTGGGCGACGACGAAGTACGTGTCGGAGACGTGGATGTCGATCGGCACCATCCCCAGCATCACGCCGCTGATCCCCCCGATCACGAACGTGACGATGAAGCCGAGCGCGAACAGCATCGCCGTCGAGCGCAGGTGGAGCACGCTGCCGAAGAGCGTCCCCAGCCAGGAGAAGATCTTGATCCCCGTCGGGACGGCGATCAGGAGCGTGGTGATCATCATCGGGATGCGCAGCCAGCTGAACATCCCGGAGACGAACATGTGGTGGGCCCAGACCGTGTAGCTCAGGACCACGATCCCGATCAGCGCCAGCGCCATCAGCCGGTAGCCGAAGATCGGCTTGCGGGCGTGGGTGGTGATGACCTCCGAGATGATCCCGAAGCCCGGCAACATCATGATGTAGACCGCCGGGTGCGAGTAGAACCAGAAGATGTGCTGGTAGCTCAGGACGTCCCCGCCGTTCAGGGCCTGGAAGAAGTTCGTGTGGAGCGCCCGGTCGAAGAGGACCATGAACTGGACGCCGGCGATGAACGGCGTCGCCGCCACGACCAGCAGCGAGGTCGACATGTTCGCCCACACCAGCAGCGGCATGCGCCAGAAGTTCATCCCCGGCGCGCGCATGGTGATGATCGTGACCAGGAAGTTAAGCGCCGTGGCCACCGATGAGGCGCCGGCGAACTGGACCCCCAGGTTGAAGAACGACTGGCCTAATGGCGCACCGGTCGACAGCGGGGCGTAGCCGGTCCAGCCGGCGTCGAAGCCGCCGCCGGGGCACAGGAAGCTGCCGACGAACATGATCCCCGCGATCGGGAGCATCCAGAAGCTCAGCGCGTTGAGCCGCGGGAAGGCCATGTCCGGCGCGCCGATCATCAGCGGCAGGACGTAGTTCGCGATCCCGGCGAAGATCGGGATCACGAAGACGAAGATCATGATCGCCGCGTGGGCGGAGAACAGGCTGTTGAACGTCCCCGGCTCGACGATCTGGGTGCCGGGCTGGGCGAGCTCGGCGCGCATGATCATCGCCATCAGCCCGCCGATGAAGAAGAAGACGAAGGTCGTGCAGATGTACTGGATCCCGATCACCTTGTGATCGGTGTTGAACTTGAAGTAGTCGCGCCACGAGGAGGCGCCGTGGTCTTTGTGCTCGAGCTCCGCCGGGTAGGTCGGCCTGCCGGCGGCCCAGCGGAACCAGTAGTCAAAGGCGCCGAGGCCGATGAAAAACCCGAACGGCGCCGTGATGGCAGGCACGATCACCTGCGGGTAGCCGGTCTGCTCCGTCTGGAAGGCGGGCAGCCCCGAGAGCTTTCGCAGGAGGACGACGAGGCCAAGGCCGAAGGCGGCGGCGAGCACGGTGCCCACGGCGCCCCGGCCGAGGCCAGGCTTCTTCAGAGCCGCTACCAAGTCCTACCTCCGGCGGAGAAGCCTACCCAGTCGACTCGCTCTCCCTCTCTGCGTCGCGCGGTCAATCCGTCGTCTCCTCGGACGGGGCGCCGGTGGCGGACCCGGTGGGGGTCCCGGGGACGGCCTTCACGCGCGGCTGCTTCTTGAGCCAGGCGTTGAATTGGTCCTCCGGCACGACCTTGACTAGGGCGCGCATCGTCGAGTGCCCGTAGCCGCAGAGCTCGGTGCAGACGACGTTGTAGGTGCCGTCACGGTCGGGGGTCACCTCGACGGTGTTGTCGACGTCGTTGCCACCGGGGCCGGAGGGCACGAGGTCGCGCTTGATCCGCCACTCCGGCACCCAGAACGAGTGCA
>Ga0066652_100000129_pt1 | contig 42552 bp, 28 predicted proteins | sample GraSoiAngelo_101_FD_71413 | JGI IMG/M metagenome (GOLD analysis project Ga0066652, IMG submission 71413) | Grasslands soil microbial communities from the Angelo Coastal Reserve, California, USA - 14_0903_02_30cm | ecosystem: Environmental > Terrestrial > Soil > Grasslands | place: USA... | reverse complement strand
CAATTATCATTAGCAGAAGCAGAACCGAAGTTGATGCTTGCTGGGTTACAACCTGGATTCAGGTTGCCACCTGTGATAGTGATAACTGGTCCATCAACATCTACAGTCCATGTAGCAGTACGTGAAGTAGATGAAGAATTATTACAAGCATCACTTGCATTCCATGTCATTGTTTGTGTTCTTGTACAACCAGTAGTAGTGATCGTACCGGCAGTAGAAGTAACAGCACTTGCACCAGAACAATTATCATTAGCAGAAGCAGAACCGAAGTTGATGCTTGTTGGGTTACAACCTGGGTTCAGGTTGCCACCTGTGATAGTGATAACTGGTCCTTGTGTATCCACAGTCCATGTAGCAGTGCGTGAAGTGGATGAAGAATTATTACAAGCGTCACTTGCATTCCATGTCATAGTCTGTGTTCTTGAACAACCAGTAGTAGTGATCGTACCGGCAGTAGAAGTAACAGCACTTGCACCAGAACAATTATCATTAGCAGAAGCAGAACCGAAGTTGACAGTTCCTGGATTACAACCTGGGTTCAGGTTGCCACCTGTGATAGTGATAACTGGTCCTTGTGTATCCACAGTCCATGTAGCAGTACGTGTAGTAGATGAGGATTGCAGACATCCATCAATAGCGTTCCAAGTCATGGTCTGTGTGCGGGTACAACCACTTGTCGTGATCGAACCGGCAGTAGAAGTAAGCGTAACAGCACCAGCGCAGTTGTCAGAACCAGAAGCAGAACCAAAGTTGATGGCTCCTTCTGGATTACAACCTGGGTTGAGGTTACCGCCTGTTATAGAAATAGTCGGAGGCGTTACATCTACAGTCCATGTAAATGTTTGAGTACATGTTTCAGTATTACCACAACCATCTTCAGCTAAATATGTTCTTACCTGTGTTCTTTGACATCCATTTTCCACAACCGCTCCCTCAGAAGAAGAAACAGTAACAACACCGCAATTATCTGTAGCTACAGCACCAGCAGGTAGAGGCAGACCAACAGGGTTACAACCTAAATTCGATCCCGCAGGGCAAGATGTAAATACTGGTTTAGTACGATCAAAACAAGCATTGATCTGAATGGGTTCAATAAAATCTTTTAAATCTGCAGTTCTTTCAGCAGAAGATTTTGTTTTGATAAAAAGTGATTTGAAAGGCAATCTTGCGCAATCTGCAGGATCAGATATTGCACCAAGCATTCTTGTAATGTCTATTGCACCTTCTATAAATTGTAAAGGTTGATATGTATTAAGTCCAAATGCACCATAAGGTATAGGGATATTTCCTCCGTTAGCTGCGGCGTATGCAGAACCGGTAGGGGGAATTGTATCCACATAGTCAAATGTAGTTTCGCTTGTATTTGTCCATTTTAAGAAAGAAACAGCTGCAAAACTACCACCAGCCGTATATTGTAATGTGATACTTATATCACCAATAGTTCTACCACCATTAGGACCGGTAGAATTAAAACCACCGGTTAAAGGACCGCCGGTTTTAGTGATCGTATTCTTGTATAATTCAAAGTCCAGGTAACTGGTACCGTTTGTTGACATCCGGTCTCCTGCAATAATAAGCCAGATATGGCCATCACTTGGAGCCATTGTTAACAACGCAGCCGCATTGTTCATGTCATCTTTTGCAGGGGGTTTCTGGCTTCTCCATCCCCAGGTATTCGGGTTTTGGAAAAGTTTATTACCACCATCAAAGATGTCATCCAGATCCTGATCGTTGTAACGATCAAATAAGCGATAAGCCATTACGATCAACGGAGCTCCGGTTGTGGGGTTAAGTACATAAGTATTGGGTGCCTGGGCACCTGTACCTGTCCAGTCGCCATCTCCGGTTGCACGCACCACATTGCCGTCGATAGCAAAACCACCGAATGGTGGATTAACAGGAGCAGTTCCTGCTAACTGACCGCTGGAAATAATAAATGTACCTGCAAGCAGATACATCACCATCAGCAATCTGAGGGATAAAGTTTTTGTTGTGCCTGTGATCTTTGTTACAGGGCTACAACAGGGTAGATCTTTTCTCATACGAAAAGTTTTGTTTTAATGATGAAATATAAAATAAGAACGTTGAAAGCCTTTGTGGGCCTGCGTTTCAAGGGAGGGGGATTAATTAAGATTTGCTAATAAATCAGAATCAAATAGGAGATGTGGAAGATTAACTTGTGGTTTTTGGTAGGATTAGAGGCGTTAAAGCTACGTTATTTCCCCTCACTTCCAAATATTTATGGAGGTTTTTTCGATAGTAAATGTACGACACCCAAGCTTGTTCAAACAATTAACTGTCGTTTATATAGCTGAATTGCATTTTCAAAACCCAGATAAATGGCATCGCAAATTAAGGCATGCCCAATGCTTACTTCATCTGTCCAGGTTATGTTTTGATTAAAGTATTTCAGGTTATCCAGGTCAAGATCATGCCCTGCATTGATCCCAAGTTGCAGATCTCTTGCTTTTGCTGCGGCATTTATATAAGGTTCGATTGCCTTCGCTTTATTTCCTTTTGAAAATTCTTTTGCATAACCTTCCGTATACAATTCAATTCTGTCGGTTCCTGTTTCTGCTGCCCCTTCAATGATATTTATTAAAGGGTCACAGAAAATAGAAGTCCGTATTCCTGCTTTTTTAAAAACTGAAATGATCTCGATCAAATATTTTTTATTCGCAATGGTATTCCAGCCATGATCAGATGTTAATTGTCCTTCTGTATCAGGAACCAGAGTTACTTGTGTAGGTTTTACTTCCAATACAAGCTCAACAAATCTTTTTTCTTTTGGATTTCCTTCAATGTTATACTCTGTCGTGATTATTTTTTTTATTTCTCTTGCATCATCATAACGGATATGACGTTCGTCCGGCCGCGGATGCACCGTTACTCCATTAGCACCGAATCGTTGTACATCAATAGCCGCTTTTACCACATCAGGATTATTTCCGCCTCTGGAATTTCTAAGCGTTGCAAATTTGTTGATGTTTACAGAAAGTTTTGTCATTGTATTTGAAGTGTCAGATCTGTAAAGTTAGAATCTATTTGATAATTACAGTTCCATCCATGTATGATCGGCCAGCAATTTTACAGCAGATATAAATTTTTTGAAAGGACCATTGGCACCCCATTCTCTAGGTGCTACCAAAGAAAGGGTATAAGTATCATCTTTTTTCTGATACACATAATAAGTCTGTCCGATATTAGGTTTAAAAGAGATCTTAGAATCATAGATCATCAGGGAAAGATCTTTTCTTTTTTGAATTTCCTGTGCCTGCAAAGCCAATAACTCGATTTGTTTGCGGATCTGGTCTAACTGCATATTGGTTTGTTCTTCCATTGCCGTCAGGGCTTTGTGTTTTATCATGCCTTCTTCATTCGGCTTTATGACAGCTCCTGCAACGGACGCAGAATAGGGAAGAACACTTAATTGTTTATGATAAATTTCTGTATTGGTAAATGAAGTGCCATCTTTTTTAAAACCCTGTTGAATGACTTTTAAATAACCATTCGGTTGTATCTCATGAGTAATGTGCAGAATGATTTGTCCTTGTTTATAAAAATGAATTTCAAAACTGATACTGTCGGGAAATAATACCTGCACTTTTTCAGCAAGCTCAGTTCTTTCAAATTCATTCAAAGCCCCATCTGCAAGGATTTTATAGCCAGAATCAAATGCAAGATTTTCCAGTGAAACCCAATGATGACTAATGCTCAATTGTTTTTGAATACCGGATGATTCTATTTTATAGATACCGCTTTTGGGTCTTTCTCCATTTTCGTAGATTCCTTTTTCAGGAAACAACTGCCAGCTTGCTAAAAAATTATAGGCTGAGATCATTTTGTTAGATAAGGGTTGCAAAGGTTTGTATTCAAGCTGTAAAAAACAAAAAGTACTTACTATAGTTTAGTAAGTACTTTTTTATAGAGATCAATTTTTAATCTTAATACCTGTAATGCTCCGGTTTGAACGGACCATTCTTAGTAATACCTAAATAGCCAGATTGAGCATCTGTCAGTTCTTCGAGTTCAACACCAATTTTAGCCAGGTGTAATCTTGCAACTTTTTCATCCAGGTGTTTTGGAAGAACGAAAACATTGTTTTCGTAATTCTTGTGATTTAGCCAGAGTTCGATCTGGGCAAGAGTTTGATTGCTGAATGAATTACTCATTACAAATGAAGGGTGACCTGTTGCACAACCTAAATTCACTAATCTTCCTTCAGCAAGAATGATCACATCTTTACCTTCTATATTATAAATATCTACCTGTGGTTTTATGGTATCTTTTGTATGACCATAATTCTGATTCAACCATGCGATATCAATTTCAATATCGAAGTGACCAATATTACAAACAATGGCTTTATCCTTCATTAGTTTGAAGTGTGCACCGGTGATCAGGTCACGGCAACCACTTGCAGTAACAACGATATCTGCTTCTTTAACTGCATTGATCATTTTCTTTACTTCGAATCCATCCATAGCAGCCTGTAATGCGCAGATAGGATCGATCTCAGTAACGATAACACGGCAACCTGCACCTTTCAATGAAGCAGCAGAACCTTTACCTACATCACCATAACCACCAACAACAGCTACTTTACCAGCAAGCATTACATCAGTAGCACGGCGTATAGAATCAACCAGTGATTCTTTACAACCATATTTATTATCAAACTTAGATTTGGTAACAGAATCGTTTACATTAATTGCAGGCATTGGTAAAGTGCCTTTTGCTACTCTTTCATATAAACGGTGTACACCGGTTGTAGTTTCTTCGGAAATGCCTTTTACATGCTGTACCAGTTCAGGATAAGTATCCAGCACCATATTCGTTAAATCGCCACCATCATCCAATATCATATTTAAAGGACGATCAGCTGCGCCAAAAAATAGTGTTTGTTCGATACACCAATCAGCTTCTTCCTGACTTTGACCTTTCCAGGCAAATACACCTATTCCTGCCGCTGCTATTGCTGCTGCTGCATGATCCTGTGTAGAGAAAATATTACATGAGCTCCATTTTACTTCAGCACCTAACGCTGTTAATGTTTCAATTAAAACGGCAGTTTGAATGGTCATGTGAAGGCAACCTGCAACCCTGGCACCTTTTAAAGGTTGAGAAGGTCCGTATTCTGCACGGATAGCCATCAGGCCGGGCATTTCTGCTTCAGCAAGGCGTATTTCTTTGCGGCCCCATTCAGCAAGACTGATATCTGCAACTTTGTTGGGAAGGCTAAAATCAATTGATTTGGACACTGTTGACATTTTTTATGGTTTTTATTTTCGGCGGCAAAGGTAATGATATATATAATATGATAGGGGCTTCGTCCTGACCCTTTCAAAGATGTTTTACACATATTTCCAAGCCTTGTTTAAGCGGGCAGGTATTTTACCCATCCTATTTGTAAACAAATAGAAATACTTTTGAATTCCAATCATTCAATATGTATTCTTACGATACCGTTACCGAAGCTCTTAGTGATTTAAAAAAAAGAAACTTCACATTGGATTTCAACCTTGCTGAGAATTGTATCGTCTGCAATGAGCAAAAGTTCAATTTTGAGGATTTTGAAATAGTAGAGTTTTATCGTTTTGAAGGCAATACCGATCCGGCCGATGAGGCTATCGTTTATGCGATTGAATCCAAATCAGGATTGAAAGGAGTGCTGGTTAGTGGATATGGAATATCAGCAGAAGGTATGAGTGCAGAAATGGCAAAAAAATTGAAAGTACATACATCTTAAAACTGTATATGAAAAAAAGTGGATCGATCTTAATTGTTATTATGTTGACATTAATAAGTCAATATAGTTTTTCACAAACTGATAGCTTGCATTTGCTATGCCCTTTTGAAAATGGATCGGGTCGTGAGCCTAAAGAAGCATTTACCTGGGACCCGCCTGAAAAGAAGATCATCATGATTACAAAAATGGATACGATCATCCGTAGTTGCATTGATGCCCGGGTATCCAATGTAAACCCAACTGAAGATGAGCGATTCGAAATTGTCATTTATTATAAGGAATATTATTTCTGGTATTATGGTGTTACAAAACCATTAGTAAAAAGGGGAGATAATTTAAAAGCAGGACAAGCATTAGGTTTATATAAACCGGGAACCGAAGTTGAATTCAGAATGTTCAAAAAAGAAGAGCCACTTGATCCCCGCAGCCTGCTTGATTGTAAAACGCCCAATGATCAATAAACTATTCAGCTAAGTTTTTTCTCCATTAAGTAATCGTCCATAACATACCCGTTGCCGATCGGGAAATCAAATTCGTATAAAACGGTAAACCCGATCTTTTCATAAAAGTCTTTTGCTTTATTTCTTTTGTTTACCTGTAACCTCAGTGCAGAAATATTTTGTGCTTTGATCGTATTGATAATATGATCGATCACAAATTTACCGGTTCCTTTTCCTTGCTGATCAGGTAAAATATAGATCTTATGTAATTTAAAAATACTTGGCTCTGTTGGACCGAATGAGGCAAAGCCAACAGGTCTCTCATCATCATAAACAAAAATGAAACGGCAGTTATCCTCAATCATTTGTTTTTTTAGGGATTCTTCACTGTACATCATCTCCAGCATATAATCGATCTGTTCTTTCGAAATAATGCCTGTATAAGTTTGCGGCCAGATTTTGAAACAGAGTTCACGAACAAGTGGTATGTCTTCAACACTTGCTTTTTGTATTGACAACATATTTTTCAGTTAAACGCCTGTAAGAAAATTATCCTTGATATAATCCACTACACTAACGAGATTTTTTGATTTCTCATAAACCGCCAACTGCCTGTCTGCACCGGTTCCGTTCTCTATCATCTTATGTACATAAGCAATTCTGTGCCTTGAGCCAAGATGATCGAGCACGGGATCAATAAATTCAAGTAGTTCATAAATTAAGGCTCTTGTATTTACTTCTTCTTCTTTTCCAAAATCGATCAGCCTTCCATCAATACCATAACGGCTGGCTCTCCATTTATTTTCATTGAGTAATGCACGGGAGTATTGAATGAAGTTCAGGTTTTTTGAACGCAACATATAGATGCGGGCACAAATAGCCTGGAACAAAGAAGCAATCGCAATTGTTTCGTCGACTGTCATCGGTATATCACAAATTCTGAATTCAACTGTATTGAAAAATGGATGTACCCTCAGATCCCACCAGATCTTTTTTGCATTATCAATACAGTTTGTTTTTATCAGCAGTTTTACATAATTATCATAGGCCTCTATACTTTCAAAAGCTTCCGGTATTCCGGTGCGGGGAAATTTATCAAATACTTTTGTACGGAAAGATTTATAACCTGTCAGTCTTCCTTCCCAGAATGGTGAGTTGGTGCTAAGTGCAAAAATATGTGGTAAAAAATATCTTGTTGAGTTAGCAATATGATTTGCCATTTCCCTGTTTTGCATACCAACATGCACATGCAAACCGAAAATAAGATTGCTGCGTGCAGCTTCCTGCAATTCATTTACTATTTCATTATATCGTGCATGTTCTGTTATCAGTTGGCTTTCCCAATGGCTGAAAGGATGCGTACCCGCTGCACCCATTGAATAACCGAGCCCGGTAGCAATACCGCTGATCGTTTTTCTCAATGTGGCTATATCAAGAAATGCTTCGTCTGCATCGGCGCATATATCTGTACCTACTTCTACTACCGCCTGGTGCATTTCTGCTTTTACTTTATCCTTAATTACTTTTTGCCCCTCCTGTACGATCTGCTGTTCATGGCTTTTCAGTTCTCTTGTTACCGGATCAATCACCATGTATTCTTCTTCAACACCAAGGGTAAAGGTTTTATAGTTTAATGTAGCCATAATAAAATGTAAAACTCTGAATGTAAAATCTGAAATGTAAAATGAAAATCAAATCACTTGCTCACTTCATTTTACATTTATCGTTTAATATTTTACATTTTAGATTTATTAAATAAGATTTGTTTTATTAGCTGAACGTATTACATACTCACCCCAGGTAAGATTATCGCCGCCTTCTTTATTCTCTAATGCTTTTTCGATAGCATAGTTAGATGCTGTTTCTACTACCCATGCAAAATTTTCTTCACCTACACTTTTTACTTCTGCATCAGGTGCAGGGTTGCAAAAATCAATTGCATAAGGCACTCCATCTCTTACTGCCAGCTCTACTGTATTAAAATCATAGCCGAGATAATTGCAGATGCGTAAAACAATTTGCTCCATTTGCTTGTAGCGTTCAGGGCTGGGAGAGAAGCCTGCCACATAACGAAGATGATGTGGATTGCGTGGTTCATATGGCATGATGCGAACATGCTTTCTTCCGATACAATAACAACGATAGTATTCTTCAAAAACAATTTCCTCTTGTAATAGCATTACTAACTGACCTGTCTCCGCATGTTTCTCAAAAAAATCTTCCTTGCTGTCTAATCTGTAAACACTTTTCCATCCACCGCCGGCAAAAGGTTTCATGTAGGCAGGAAAGCCTGTGTATTTAAATATAGTATCCCAATCAAGCGGGTAAGCAAGATTGCTGAACGATTCATCGGATGTATCAGTAGGTAATTCTCTTGATGGAATGATCGCTGTTTTAGGAATAGGCACATCGAGTTTTGTCATTAAACAGTTGTTGAAGTATTTATCATCAGCACTCCACCAGAAAGGATTATTAATGACAGCCGTACCTGTTAGTGCAGCATTCTTTAACCAGGTTCGGTAAAAGGGTACATCCTGTGAAATACGATCAATGATAACAGTGTACCCGCTGAACTCTCCCTGCATAGCTTTGTCAATGCTCACAGGTTCTGCTTTTATACCAGCAATATTTTTACTGTTTATCCTGTCTACAAAAGCCATTGGGAAAGAACGTTCCTTTCCAAAGAGGATTCCGATTTTTTTCATGATTGTATTTTTGATTAGTTAAACTTACCCTATTCAAATGTATTTTTTCGGGGTGTAAAAAACAAGAAACAGTAAGAATAGTTTGTAGATTTTATTCCTGAACGAAACACCTGATTGCGTAATTTTGTCGCTATGACAGGAACTAAAGTGTTTTCAGTAAGAAAAGAACACCTGGAAATATTTTCTGAATACTTAGACCGGGATGTAAAGATTGATTTTTATATACCCAGCTACATTAGTGAATCTTCAGAGAAACCATCATTACTAATCATTAATGACGGACAAGATCTCGAAAAGATGGATTTTGACCTGATCCTTGGTGAATTGCAGAATGAAATTAAACCGCTGATATGTGCCGGCATTCACTGTAGTGCCGACAGAAAAATGGAATACGGAATTATTGATCATACTGATTTTTTAGGCAGGGGTGCAAAGGCAAATAATTATGCGAGTTTCATTTTAGAAGAATTCTTGCCTCTGGCAGAAAAGCGATACAATTCTGATGGATATTCAAGCAAATCTTTTGCTGGGTTTTCTTTAGGCGGACTCAGTGCAATGGATATAACCTGGAAATATCCCGGCGAGTTTTCCCTTGTAGGTGTTTTTAGTGGTTCGTTCTGGTGGCGCAGTCTTGACCAGGATAATCCGAAGTATGATGATAATAAGCATCGCATTATGCACCAGGTGATCAGGAAAGGAAATTATCAGCCCCATCTCGATTTCTTTTTTCAATGCGGGAATATGGATGAAACAAGAGACAGAAATAATAATGGTGTTATTGATTCAGTAGATGATACACTTGATATCATCAAAGAGCTTTTGAATAAAGGTTACACTAAGGATGATATTGTTTATATGGAAATGCCTGATGGCCGACACGATGTGATGACATGGGGAAAAGCTTTTCCTTATTTCCTGAGATGGGGGTGGGGCAAATAGAGTAAAATAAAAATAACTGTCACTTCTGACAAAAAATAATCCCGCTGAAAAGCGGGATTATTTTTTTATACTATGAATCTAAATTTAGAAACTTAAGCGAAGGCCAACCTGGCTGATAAATCTTGCACTGATACCGGCAGCATTGCTTGTACTAACACCCCAAGGCTTGCCCGTTTGTGGGCTAAACTGGTATTGAGGAGTAAGATTTGTAGCAGATGTAAATCCTGTAAAGCGGATCAAAGCATACTGATCATTTGATAAGAAATAGGTCTGACCCCAATTATGACTCAACATATTGGTAAAGTTGTAAACATCATAAGTAAACTGGATCAGGTACATTTTCTTACCCATTTTCAGGTTGAAATCCTGGCGGATACTCATGTCAACAACATGTGCAAATGGTTGACGATCTCCATTTCTTTCAGCAAACTGACCACGACGTTTGCGCAGGTATTTGTTACCCACGATGTATTGCTCCAGTAATTCTTTTTGCTGCGCAATACTATAAGCAACACCATTTACAGTATTAACCGTAAATGTCATTTGTGCAAGGTCTGCCTGGGTAGGAATGTAGATCAGGTCGTTTGTACTTGTTCTGCCGGCATCGCCGACAATGCTGGCATTATATACATAGCTGAATGCATTTCCTTGCTGGCCGTTGTAAGTAAATGTAATAGTAGTCGCCATTTTCTTATTGAGATAACTGAACTTCTTGCTCACATAACCTACAAAACGATGTCCCTGGTCGAAATCTGAAATAGAACGTTGAACATAGTTTTTACCATTCACAGTTTCCATAAAAAGCCATTGTGAGTTGTTCTGTGAACTGGTCAGCTCATTATATACAATTGAATTGCCGTATGCCCAGCTGAAGTTAAATGCCCATCCATTTTTGAAAGCTTTGTCAATAGTAACTGCTGTATTATAAGAAAATCCCTTTTTTGTTGAAGGATTATTGTAAATAAGATAAACACCTGTATACGGATTTACACCATTTGAGCGCATCGGAATATTAAGCGGTGTACCGCTGGGACCTGCGGTGCCGGCTGAAGAATAAACAGTTCTTGGTCCTGCGCCAACCGAAGTAAGGGTCGGAGGAAGGATATTAACGTTCTGGTAATTGATCTCATTAATGTTTTTGGTAAACATGATCTCACCAGTAAGTGTCCAGCCATTACCCAGACGTTTGTCAGCGGCTAACGTTGTCCTTACAATTCTTGGAAGTTTAAATTTCGAAGACATAATATCAACCTGTCCTTTTGAATTGGCCAGGCTTATGCCAAAATCTTCAGGCTTATACTGGTTAAACGGATCATTACGGAAAAAAGGATCAGGCCTGGCATTGATTTGAGCAACAGTAGGATCCATACCGCCTATGCTGGCACCAGTATTATTATATGCACCGCCTGGCCATACAAGACCCATACGACCGGTAAAAAGGCCTATACCACCGCGAAGGGTAAAATTTTCTTCAGGAACTTTGTAAACAAATCCAAAGCGGGGAGACACAGACCAGGGGACCTGTACTCTCTTACCTGAAGTGGCACCATACATATTATAGTATTGTGATATTGCAACCAAAGCGGTATCATTAAAGAAAGGATCTTCTAATGGATCTGTAGGGAAAATTGTTTTATCCAATCTTACACCAAAATTGATCGTCATCTTATCATTCGCTTTTACCTCGTCATTTACAAAGAAGGCAAGGTTCAGAAATTTAAATGCGGCTGCAGAAGGAGAATTTTTCTCATCTGTTTTGTTCTCCAGCAGCGAGAAGGAACGCTGGTAACGAGCAGGCTTGGCATTATTGGTAAAATCACTTAATGAGTTATAAGTATAGGTTCCGTAAAGATCACGAATAAAAAGGTTATTGGCATCGCTGTATAAATTATCCGTACCAATAGAAATTAAATGTTTACCTGCATAAAACTTATATGAGTCATTTAATGTCCAGTTCTTCTGAAGCAGATAGTTACCTGTTGAGAAATTCTCTGTTCCAAAAGTGATGGTACCTGAACCATCACGGATGATTACCCTTGGAAAGGGATCACCTATTGGCTTCCTGTCATCCGCAACATTTGTGTAGGTAATAAGCAATCGGTTGGTAGCTCCTTTTTTGAAGCTGCTTCTTAACTCCCCGGTTACAGTATGTGCTTTGTTAGGGAAAATATAACCATTGTTGTAGAAGTTGATGTTGGTTGTGTTGCTGGCCGTTGTATTATATCTTTCACCCTGGTTAAAACGATAGCTGAAAGTGAATTTATTATTTGAATTCATATTCCAGTCTAACTTCATCTGTACAAAATTTCTTCTTACACTTTCAGGAATATCCAGATAGGGGCCTACATCATACTTGTGAGTACCTTGTACGAAAGATACAAGACCATCAATTCCTGCCTGGTTAGTATTGCCCCGGTAGCTGCTGAACTCAAAGGGTTGTGGCCTGGTGTCTTGTTGTCTTTCACCGATGACAAAGAAGAATAATTTATTTTTTACTAAAGCACCGCCTAAACTAATGCCATAAGTTTTATTGCTCAGGTCAGTAAGCTTAGTACGGTTTGCCTTTAAAACATTGCCCGGCGTACGACCTGCCAATGTCTCATCACGATAATAAAACCAGGCTGTTCCTTTTAAAGTATTAGTACCCGATTTAGTAACAGCATTTGAACCGCCTCCAACAAATCCACCAACAGATGCATCATAAGGTGCCAGCACAACCTGGAACTGATCGATTGCGTCAAGAGATATGGGGCTGATATTTGCCTGGCCACCATTTGTACCAGATGCTGCCAGACCAAATACATCGTTATTGATTGCGCCGTCGATAAAGAAAGAATTCAAACGGTTGTTTTGTCCTGCAAAAGAAATACCTGCACCATCGCCGGTAATTTTTGCCTGCGGAGTAAAACGTAAGAAATCATTAAGGCTTCTGTTAATGGTTGGAATATTTGCAACACGATCTCTTCCAATAGCTGTTTCTGTACCGCCTTTACCGCCAGTAGCAGAACGACGTGTTGAAAGAACCACTTCAGTCAATGTCCCGGTTTTATCAGGTAGCGCCACATCGAAGCGGCTTTTTTCACCGAGATTCAAAAAAACTTCGTCTCTTTTTTCATCGGAAAAACCAACAAAAGTGAAAGTAATGGTGTAAGGACCGCCGGGCTGCATGTTACTGATGTCATATCGTCCACCAGCCCTTGATACAACACGGTAAACAGTTCCTGTCGGGTTATGTGTAGCTGTAATAGTTGCACCTACTAATGCATTATTAGATGCATCTTTTACAATACCACCGATACCACTGTTTGTTTCCTGTGCTGCAAGAAAGAATGGAGCAAGCAGCAGAATAGTAATGAATTGGGTAATTCGCTTAAGCATAGTTAGTTTAGTTTTCTGTTGCAAAGAAATAGTTATTCCCGGAATAAATATAGGGATTCTTGGCAAATATAGACTGAAAAATAAGGCATTACATAAAAAAAATCCACATCCCAAAAGTTGCCCCGCCGGGGTACTTTTTTTTCACAGCTTATACACCTTTTGAAATGGCTATTTTTGCATTTTAATTCTATTGTTATGTTACATACTATCGAAAGTGCATTGGAGGATATTAAGCAAGGACGTATCGTTATTGTTGTAGATGATGAAGACCGTGAAAATGAAGGTGACTTTATCGTTGCATCATCACATGCTACGCCGGAAGTAATAAATTTTATGAGTAAACATGGTCGCGGTTTAATATGCATTTCATTGCTTGAAGAAAGATGCGATGCACTCGGTCTTGAGCTTATGGTGAATAATAATACTGCGTTGCATGAGACTGCATTTACAGTATCTGTTGATCTATTAGGTCATGGATGTGGCACAGGAATTTCTGCACAGGACAGAGCAAAGACAATACAAGCACTTATTGATCCCAAAACTGATCCTAATGACTTAGGCAAACCAGGCCATATTTTTCCACTTCGGGCAAAAAAAGGTGGTGTGTTAAGAAGAGCAGGTCATACAGAAGCTGCGGTTGACCTTGCACGGTTGGCCGGCTTAGAGCCATCTGGTGTATTGGTAGAAATTATGAATGAAGATGGAAGTATGGCAAGATTACCTCAGTTGGAAGAAGTGGCTAAGCATTTTGATTTTAAGATCATCAGTATAAAAGACCTGATCGAATACCGAATTAAAAGAGATTCATTGATCGAAGAGATTGTTAGTGTAGAAATGCCAACGAAATATGGAGATTTTAAACTCATTGCCTTCAAAGAGAAAAATTCAACCAACGAACATTTAGCATTGATAAAAGGAGAGTGGGAAAAAAATGAGCCTATAATGGTACGGGTGCACAGCAGTTGCTTTACCGGCGATATCCTGGGTTCGTTGCGCTGCGATTGCGGTGAACAATTACACAAAGCAATGCAGATGGTGGACAAAGAAGAAAAGGGTGTGATATTATACATGAACCAGGAAGGCCGTGGAATTGGTTTGCTGAATAAATTAAAAGCTTACCGTCTGCAGGAACAAGGTATGGATACAGTGGAAGCAAATATTCATTTAGGTTTTGGAATGGATCAGCGGGACTATGGTGTAGGTGCACAAATACTTCGTCACCTGGGCATTCACAAACTCCGTCTTATCAGTAATAATCCAAAGAAGAGAGTTGGTTTGATTGGTTATGGATTAGAAATTGTAGAAAATATTCCAATTGAAATAAATTCCAATCCTCATAACGAAAAATATTTATCTACAAAGAGAGATAAACTTGGACATGAAATTATGGAAGGAGAATAGTAATTAGCCCGCAATCATCAGAGTTGTCATCAATTCCCATCATCTTTTTTTTCAGCATCTGTTGCGGCTGGAATAGTTATTGGATCTGGCTGTTGTTTCTTTTTATTTCTATTAACAGGAAGAAACAAATCCCAGAAGCGGTTTGCTTCACGTTTATAAGTTAGACCTACGCCTTGTCTTCTTGCTCTTGAATTTTGTAAAAGAAAATCCGGGTTCTCTCTGTAAAAAATTGTTGCACGCAGCGAACCGCTTGGGTTAATTAAAAGGTCCATTGAAATATTCGGTAGTAACTGCACTTTGCTTTCAATAGTTGCACTTGATTGAAAAGCAAAATCCGAAGAAAAACCAGCATTTACGATCAACCTGTCTTTGAAAAGCGAAACGGGAAGATTAACATCTATGTTTCCCTGGTTTACACTCGTAGAAGAGCCACCAGTTTGCCCAAGGATATTTCTGTTGTACAACCCGCCACTTACATTCAATTTTACTTTATCCGATTTAAAAATTTTATAAAGGGCCTGGTTAATGATATTATTTACTTCATTAAATAATAATCCTGAAATGCTGTTATAGACCAATTCATTTATTGCTCCTGACAAACCTGTTCTCTGTGCTGTTTCCGGCGGTGCGAAACTGTTGAATACGATCAGGAAAGTAACCTGCCGGTTCAGTTCATTCGGATTTTTTTCTATTTGTGAAATATTGAAAAGTAATGATGCGTCTCTTTTAGCCTGGCTATTGTCTGGAAATTCGATACTGAAATCAAACCGCGGATCAAACAGTTCATTATACATCCTTGCGGAAACGATCACATCTTCCCGCAACGAGCTAAGATCAGAATTAACATCGTATCCGGTTACCAACGGAGCAAAGCTTACTCTTTCTGCAGTATAAGTTGCTTCAAAATTGATCCTGGCTTTATACGGGTCGCCGCTCCACTCGATAAAGTTGTTGATACCAACTCCTTTTTTTATTTCAAAAGGTTTTTTGAAAACAGATTGTAAGGTGTAATCATATTTTCCATCAATGATATTATATCTTCCGCGGATCGTCATTGGTTCGGAGGTACCTGATCGGATATTCAGTGTTCCCTCACCACGACCGATGATCTCATCCTTGGTAAGATCGTCTATCTGTACTTTGATCGTTACAAAAGGATTGGCGGTAATATCGGCATCGAAAATCATATTGGAAGATGAACTTTGATTGTCGATATCACTCATTTCCCGGCCATATTGTCTTTCTACTAAAAAATCTGATTCACCTGACTCACGGCTGCGTGAAGGTGGAATTGTTACATGACTGCTGTCTTTATCAGATGCAATGGCACTTATCTGCATGAACATATCGTCTTGCGGACCGGAAAGTTGCAATGAGCCTGTGCCAAACGCTTTACCATAAAATTGTTTGTTGTCAACATAGTTTGTGTTGAGCAATAACACAGGGCGGTTATCTAATTTGGTTCCTGTAAATGGTTTGCGGGTTTGTACCCGTATATCAAAAAACATATCCCTGAAATACGAGTGGCTGATATTTCCATTCAGGTAAATCGGGTTGCCTGTTACCGGGTCATTTAATATTATACCATCGAGATTAATATCATTTTCACGCAATTCTATCTCTGTATCTTCTATCTTGTAAAAACATTGGGTAAAAATTACTTTCAACCCGGCATCATGCAGTTTTGCTTTACCTGTATAGTTCATCTTATTTCCTTTGCCAGCTATTTTTATTTTACCTGTAGCAAAGCCTTGCAGATCTGTAAACAATGTTCCGAGAAACCGTTCGAGAATCTTTATCGGGTAATTTTCCGTACCTAATAAAACATAATTCTCTTTCATGCTGTCGGCTTTGTTCAGGTGCCATTGCATATCAAAATCGATCTTGCTTATATCATCATCGTTCTTTCCTTTACCTATCAACTCACCTGTTTTATTATTATAGGTAAAATTAGTGCCGATGTTCCCGATCGAGTCTTTGTCAAACCAAAGCTTATCGAAATTGACATCAGAGGTTATATTGAATTTTTTTGCAGGGTCTTCTACTATGATAGTACCCGATGCAAGTCCGGATAACTGGTTTTTAGGTAAAATAAAAGGTGCAAGATCGCCAAGGTTTAGATTTTTTAAAACGACTTTCAGGTCATTGTGAGTTCCCTCTGATGATGGTTCTGTACTGAGTTTGATTATTTGTTCGCCTTCTCTTAATGTCAGCTCACTATTGGTTACAATATTACTTCTGAATTCAAGTTCGCCATCCCTTTCAATGGTCCAGGATTTTTTATTTACGTCAAAATAGGTTGAATCAAAACGAACTTTGAACCCATCATCGAAAGTGGAAACAACTGCATTAATATTTGCGCTTTTGATCTGTTTATTTGATTCCGTAACGATTTTAACTTTAGAAATATCGTTTGCTGCTTCAATACTGAATGTGCTTGCTCTCAGGCTGATGCTGTCATTGATCTTTATAGAAGCGGCACTGCCATTCAGAAAAAGTTTTTCACGGTCGCCGGTACCAGAGAGTTTAGAATTGTTGAATACAAGACCGCCTGCGGTAAACGATGGGATGTCTGCATCCAACTTGATCAGGTTTTCATCCATATTTAACTGCCCGGTAAAATGACTTTCATTAAACCCAGTTATTGAGGGGATGAACATTTGCAGCAATGAATTTGCATTGTGTGTTTTAATATCGAATGTGAAGCGTTGATTGATAGGTGTAGTCCTCGGTGGTTTAATAAATGCGGGGTAATATTTATTCAGGAATAAAGTGATCGCATTCGGGAGACTGTTAATATTAAATTTTCCGGAAACATACCCTTCAAGTTCATCCGTGTTGATAGAAAGTCGTTTCTCTCCGTTAATGATCTCCGATTTCAAAGTAAAAGAATCAAAAGCCAGTTTATTGCCATTTTTATAAATAGCACCATGGGTAATTGTTGCTGTACCAAGGAAATCGTCAATGTTATCTCCTTTAAAATCGAATTTTAAACGACCGGAAAAAGTATAATCCTCGTTTGCGATCCGCAATTTTTGAAACTGTATATCCTCTATCTCCGCATCCAGTTGGAAGAATGGATTTTTACTGTTAAGATCAATAATACCCGTTGCATTAAATACTGCATTGGAATCTTTAGAACTGATCGTGCCTTCAAAGAGTTGTTTATTCAGGTTGCCTTTTACATCAATTTTCTCATAATGGTAACCATTGTAAACAAGTGAATAGATCTTGCCATCAATATCTGCATTAATGTTTTTATCAAAGCCGGAGCCTTTAATAGCAGCTTTCATTGAAATGACCCCAATATCTTTTTGCCCGAGAAATTGTCCGAGGTTAAAACCACTTGTAGAAATAGTGCCGGAATAGATCGGGGGTTTACCTTCCGGTAATTTCATATTGATATCGGAAACAATTGTCCCCAGATTTGTTTGCGTAGTACCATAGGTTACAAAATCTCTTATGAAACCGGTAAAGTTCCCTTTAAAATTTATATACTGAATTGAACTAAGACGGGGTGTGGTCACATTTCTTATTTCAGGAATTAACTTTACGGCATCAGCATAAGTTGTTTTAAATTCTTTACTATTGAAATCAATAAAAGTTTTGTTGATATCTGGCAGGCCGGAAAGCATGATATCGCCATTAAGCAATGTGTTATTGCCTGCTTTGATGAAAAGATTTTTACCGTTCAGGTCTTCTATCGTACCTTTTATTTTTCCTGTCAAAAAAATATTTTTCTTCCAGCTACTCATGGTCGGTGCGAAATAAGCAATATCATCCGAATCAATTTCTGTGTTATTAAAATCCCCGGTAAGTTTTACCCGGCTCAGAAAATAACCCATATCATCAATATCATTAAACTGCATGGAGTAATAATTGCGGATACGGCTACGATTGGTCTGCAGATCAAGATTAGCAAACTCCATTAATTGAGGCGTGAATTTTACATCAGCGATCATTTGTTTTACTTCCAACCCGCTGCGTTCTTTTGTTTTCAGGTCAAGCGTGGTGGTTATCGTGTCTTTATTCCATTTTACATTGGTCAGTGTTCCATTTATTTCACTGAATAAAATATGCTTGCCATCGAAATAAGAGAGAGGAGGACTTTCTGTTTGCTTATCATTTTTAAACGTACCGTTCTTTAAAATAAGTTTATCAAGGTTTACTACCCATCCGGTAGCATTCCATTTTAATGATGAATCCGGTACTGTTTCAGTTTTTACTTTTTTAGGTCCCGCAGGTTTTAGTCCTTGATAATCGGAAAGGCTGAAATAGGGATCTTCGATTTCCAATAAAGCGACATCAACATTTTTAGTTTTGAAATTGATATTTCTTGCATCAAGGCTTAATTTGCTTAATTGAATTGTCTGGTCATGCCCAACCCATTTATCAGTTTGTACAAACCTGATGTTTTTCAGATCAATTTTTTTCAGTTGCAGTTCTATGACGTTACTGTCACTGCTCTTTTTTGCGGATGACGGGGATGAAAAATAATCAAATAGGAACTGGCTGTTCCAAACGGAATCAGTACGATTGAAATTGATAATGGCATCTTCAAGCCCGATATATTTCAATTCTATTTTGTCTCTAAAAAAGAACCAATCGGTAATTCTTAGGTTAGCTGTACCTGCATACAACAATGTGTCCTTTTTTTGGTCCCTGACTATAACGCCTTGAAGATTCATGCTGTTGAAAAGCGAAAAGTCAACATGCTTAATACTTACCTCTGTACTTAGTTCTTTTGAAAGCTTTTTAGTGACTCTGCCAACAATATAGTTCTGGCCGTATTGGGTATTGACAAAAATCCAGACGGCGAGCAGCAAGAACAGCAGCACGCCAAAAAACCATAACAGTATCTTTCTCAGCTTTTTCAGGAATGGGTATTAGTTTGTAAAAATAGAGAATCGTGGTGGTTAGGCAAATAAGATACCAAAGCAATGTTCAATCATCAGTCAGGCAAAACAAACTTTTGGTCTGAATAAAGACCCTAAAAGGAGTTATCTCTTGAATACCCGGGATAAATGGAAAATAGGAAGGACAAAAGATGCTTTTCAGGTAGAAGGCATGCTATTAAAGTCAAATCGTATTCTTCCCTTACAGTAAGAAAAAAATGTTAACATTATTTTTTCTTCTTCAGGTAGAACCCCGCAGACAGCCCGATATTACGATGATGGATATGTGGACCTTCGTCAAAATTGTTGATGCTTGCAAGCCCCAATGTGTATTGGGCATAAATAAAGAAGTTATTCCCTTTTTCATATCCAAAATGAGCAAGCATATTAGCTGAGTAGATGCCATAATCAGTAAATCCGAAAGTCATGGGGCGGTCAATAACGGTATTCTTGTTTGTTTCCATTACTTCGTGACCGGCTAATTGAAAATCCAGGGAAGGGCCCAGGCGGAAAAAGAAATGATCTGGACTTGTATTAAAATCATGCTGTAATAATGCAGATAACTCTACACAATGAATAGTTGTAGAATTGTTTATTGCAGTTGAATCCGGGAAAGGTGATGTTTGATCAAACTCAACTTTATATCCTTTCAAACTGTAGAAAAATAGGGGAACAAAACTCAGTCTTCCTTCGACTGGTAATTTCATACCAATACCGGCTTGGCCTCCGATCTTGAAAGATGTGTTTTGTTTGTATCCATTAATATGGTATTTGGCAGTATTGCCCTGTACCCCGCCAAAAATGAATGTTTGAACCTGTTGTGAAAAGGCTTGAGCAGTTATTAATAGGGAGGCAGATAAAATCAATTTTTTCATGTAAAAATGTTTAAATGGAGGCTTTTGACAGGAGGGGGTCAAAAGTAATAACTGCGTTCTATATATGCAAGCAAATAGCGGCTTAGTATTTCTTTGCAGGGTCTTTTATGTCGGAAGATTGATTATAAGCCTGTGAATTGCCTTTTGGGATTGATAAATTTTTCCAGCTTTCATTTTTTATGAGGCGACCGACGTATACAATTTGCCCGATATGATAAGGATAATGCGCCAGTTGGCGGATAATAGCATCTGTAACATTAAGCTGTTCTTTGCGGATTGTAATTGTCTTCATCAAATCCTCCTCCTTCAGCGATTCTAAAACATCCAGGAAACATTTCCATCCTTTATTCCATAAATCAATTAATTGCTGTTTGCTGTAATTATGCACCTCAAATTCATCATCCCGGTTGCGCCAGTTTTTTTCTCCATCTTCAGTTAAAAAATTAGTGAAACGGCTAAGCATATTGCCAACCATATGCTGGATCATTACAGCAATACTATTTGATTCGGATGAAGGTTGAAAATGAAAATCAGCATCGTTCAGTTGCTCAAAGGTTTTTTCTCCCAGTTCTTTATAATATCTCATCCGCTTGGCGGAGGCGTTTATAAATTCATTTGCCATTTTTTAAATTTTAAATTAAAACAAGAATAAACCAATACAGTTGCTAATATCCAGTAACCAGCATCCAGTATCTGTCATCAGAAGCCTTCTGCACTATCATCTCCTCTGTTATCGGCTACGGCTTCTATTTTCATTTTACCATTTGTATAAGTCAATTTTATCACTTCTGTTCTGCCAATACCTCCACGTTCTTTAACGTAATGTCCCATTGATCGCAATTTCATTTTTACATCTTCCGGAAAACCTTTTTCAAGGTTCAATGTATCCGGTAACCACTGGTGATGAAATTTTGGTTTGTTCACTGCGTCATCAGTGCTAAGATTGAATTCAAGAATATTTACCAGTGTTTGAAAAACAGAAGTAGGTATTGTTGTACCACCGGGAGTACCCACAACGAGATAAGGTTTGTCATCTTTTAAAACAAGTGTCGGTGTCATGGAACTGAGCATTCTTTTGCCGGGCTCAATGGAGTTTGCAATACCACCAATAGCGCCATACATATTGGGCACGCCGGGCTTTACACTGAAATCATCCATTTCATCATTCATAAAAAAACCGGCACCACCAACAACAGTTCTGCTTCCGTAAGAATTATTAAGTGTCGTAGTGATAGCTACAACATTACCTTCTTTATCGGCAACACTTAAATGTGTTGTTTCTTCACTCTCATATCCCGCCACCATGCCATGTTGTATCTCCTGGCTTACACTTGCTTTTTGGTCATTAAAAGTTTTCATTCTTTCTTTCAGGTAACTGTCTGATGAGAGTTGTTCCACAGGTACTTTATAAAAATCCGCATCACCCATAAAACGTCCACGATCGGCAAATGCACGACGTTCCACTTCAGTCATCAGGTGAACAGCATTCAGGGATAGAAACCCCATCGTGTCAATATTTTTATCTTCGATCATCTTCATCATCTGGTGTAGTAATAAACCGCCACTGCTCGGCATGGGCATACCGATTATTTTATAACCTTTATAATTGAACACATGCGGTTCACGGCTTTTTGCTTTATAATTTTTTAAATCATCCAGCGAAATAATACCTCCGCCACGTTTCATTTCTTCAACGATCAGCTTTGCTGTTTCTCCCTCATAAAAACCTGCCTGTCCTTTTTCACTTATTCTTTTTAATGTATTGGCTAAATCTTTTTGAACTAAAGTATCACCTGCTTTCCAGGGAATTGATTTTACAAAAACCGGCATCACGGTATTATGCTGTTTCAAATCATTCTGCAGGTTGTTTAATGATCTTGCTTCACGTTCAGAAATTACAAATCCTTTTTCGGCCAATTCAATTGCCGGGGCAATTAGTTTATCAAAAGAAAGTTTTGCATATTTATGCGATTCAAATATGCCTGCAATGGAGCCCGGCACCCCGCTTGCCAAATGTCCATACATACTTTTTTTAGTATCGGCATTACCGGTAGAATCGAGATACATGTCACGACCACCTTTGCCGGGTGCCATTTCACGATAATCAATAGCGATCTCTTTACCGTCACTCAATTTTGCAACTGTAAAACCACCGCCGCCAAGATTACCTGCATTGGGATAAACAACTGCCAGGGCTAGCTGGGTAGCAATAGCTCCGTCTACCGCATTGCCGCCTTGCTTCATAATCTCTATTCCAACTTTACTTGCCAGCGGATGTGCAGAGGCTACAGCACCGTTCTCACATTCAACTTTTTTCTGGCCTGAATAGTTATAGGGATCGATCTTGCCTAAAGAAGATCGTACATTCTTACTGTTGTTACAGGATACGAATACAAAAAGAAATGCGATCGAAAGCAATAAAATTTTTCTCATTCAACAAAGGGTTTCGGGCAAGTTACATAAATCCGGGTTTAACAGTATTCTTTACAACCGGAAATGGATGAAAGGAACGGAATGTTTATATTGCCGCCTGTAAATTTTATATATGAGAAAACGCCTGGGCTTTGTTCTGTTTTTTGTATTTACGATCGTGTCAGTTAATGCACAATTAAAATCACCGGATGATTATTTGGGGTATAAAATTGGTACCCGTTACACACCGCATTGGAAAATTGTAAGTTATTTTCAATCGGTGGCTGCGAATGCTACAGCTAATGTAAAACTCGAACAATACGGAGCCACAAATGAAGGGCGTCCTTTACTACTCACATTTATTTCTTCAGCAGAAAATATGAGCCGGCTTGAGCAGATAAGAATGAATAATATGAGACTGGCTAATCTTGCAAAAGACAAAACAGCACCCGTAGAAGATGGGGCACCTGCGATAGTATGGTTAAGCTATAATGTACATGGAAATGAAACATCATCGTCAGAAGCAGCAATGATGACTTTATGGTCATTAGTTGATCCTTCTAATTCTAAAACCAAGGAATGGTTGAAAAATACAGTTGTGATAATTGATCCCTGCGTCAATCCCGATGGAAGAGACAGGTATGTTAACTGGTTTAACTCTGTCGTTGGTAAAAACGCAAATCCAGCATTAGCTTCAAGGGAACATCGTGAGCCATGGCCGGGCGGCAGAACCAATCATTATAATTTTGATCTTAACCGTGATTGGGCATGGCAAACACAGGTAGAAAGTCAGCACCGCATAAAAGTGTATAATCAATGGATGCCTTATGTGCATGTTGATTTTCATGAGCAGGGCATCAACAATCCCTATTATTTTGCGCCGGCAGCACAACCTTTTCATGAAGTAATTACTCAATGGCAACGGGATTTCCAGGTAACTCTCGGAAAGAACCACGCTAAATATTTTGATGCTAATGGCTGGTTATATTTTACAAAAGAAGTGTTTGATCTTTTTTATCCAAGCTATGGCGATACTTATCCCACGTTTAACGGTGCCATTGGTATGACTTACGAACAGGCTGGTGGCCCTGGTGGCGGAGCCACTGCATTTACAGCCGATGGCGATACACTTACTCTACTTGACAGGGCAACACATCATCATACAACATCATTAAGTACGATTGAAATTTCATCGATCAATGCTGCAAAGCTGGTGAAAGAATTCAGAAAATATTTTAATGATGCAGTTTCATCAGGTGTTGGCGAGTATAAGTCTTTTCTCGTTAAATATTCCGAACCAAACCGGGAACGAATGAATTTGCTGATGGAGTTGCTTGATAAAAACGGTATTCAGTATGAAATAGCCAATGGTTCTTCGAAAGGAACAATGACCGGTTACAATTATGCTACCGATAAAGATGAAACGGCATCAATTGATAATTATGACCTGGTTGTACATGTACAACAACCACGCAGTGCATTGGTAAAAGTATTATTTGAACCAAAAAGCAAATTGGTTGATTCAGCTACCTATGATATTACTGCTTGGTCGTTGCCATATGTTTACGGTTTACCGGCCTATGCGATGAAATCAAAATTGAATTTTTCTGCTGGTGCTAAACCTGCTCCTGTTACGAACAATGTAACGGATGCTTATGGTTATGTTATTCGCTGGCAGGGTGTGCAAAGTGCAAAAGCATTGGGCCAGTTATTTCAAAAAGGAGTTAAGGTAAGATATAGCGAAACGCCTTTTGAAGTAAATGGTATGCAGTTCGAAAGGGGCTCACTTATTATTATTAAAAAAGGGAATGAGCATCTTGCAAAAACATTACCTGCTTTGGTAAACGAGATATGCAATGCAAATAATATTAAAGTCAATACGATCACTACCGGTTTTGTAGATAAAGGATTTGATCTTGGTAGTAGTAATATCCATTTTATGAATGCACCTAAGGTTGCATTGCTTACCGGTGAAGGTGTAAGTTCCAATTCAGCCGGGGAGATATGGCATTTTTTTGAACAGGGATTGGATTATCCGCTGACATTGATGAATGCAAATGATTTCGGAAGAATAAAACTTTCAGATTACCAGGTTATAATATTAACATCGGGGAATTATCGGTTCCTGAGTGATAAAGCTACTGCAGAACCATTGAAAGATTGGATAAGCAATGGAGGAAACCTTGTTGCAATAGAAGGTGCTGTAGGTCAGTTGGCGAAACTTGACTGGGGCATAAAGGAAAAGAAATCTGATGATACTATTGACAAAAAAGATACCTATGATGCACTGAACAGTTATGAGCAACGCAACCAGGATGCTCTTTCTGGATCTATGCCTGGCTCTATTTATAAAGTAGAACTGGATAATACGCATCCGCTGGCATTTGGGTATCCTAAAGTTTATTATACCCTAAAACAGGATGACATAATGTTTGAATTTCTAAAAACGGCTGGATGGAATGTAGGGGTTATCAAAAAAGATATCCCGGTAGCAGGATATGTAGGTTCAAGATTGAAAAGTAAAATACAGGATGGGGTATTGTTTGGCGTAAAGGATATGGACAATGGTGTTATTACTTTTATGACTGATGATGTGTTATTTCGTAGTTTCTGGGAAAATGGTAAGCTGATGTTATGTAATGCTGTTTTCTTTGTAGGTCAGTAAAAGTATTGGCTGGAAAGTTAAACTGTTTTAAATTGTTTAAACGGCTGACAATTGAAACAGAGTTCTATTATTTTAGCTGCTAAATTTTAGTAATGAAACGACTGCACACAACTCTTTTGCTTCTTATTTCTTATAATCTCATAGCCCAGGGCCCCCAATCATGGACCTCGGCTGATATCTATCAGGGTATAAAAAAACTAAATGTACTGGGCAGTGTATTGTATGTTGCTGCTCACCCCGATGATGAGAATACAAGATTGATCGCTTATTTATCAAAAGACAAATTATACCGAACCGGTTATTTATCCATGACAAGAGGTGATGGCGGACAAAATCTTATCGGCGACGAACAAGGTATTGAATTAGGCTTGATAAGAACACAAGAACTATTGTCTGCACGAAGAATGGATGGGGGTGAACAATTCTTTACCCGTGCATATGATTTCGGTTTTTCAAAAGGCCCGGCTGAAACTTTTGCTAAATGGGATAAAGAAAAAATATTAAGCGATGTAGTTTGGGTGATACGCAAATTTCAACCCGATGTGATCGTATGCCGGTTTCCTACAACAGGCGAAGGTGGACATGGACATCATACTGCATCAGCGATTTTAGCTAATGATGCTTTTGCAGCAGCAGCCGATCCCAATCGTTTTCCTGAGCAATTAAAAAATGGTGTAAAGCCATGGCAGGCCAAAAGAATTTTATGGAACTCATTCAATTTTGGCGGAACTAATCTTACAAGTAATGATCAATTCAAATTTGATGTGGGTGGTTATAATCCATTGCTCGGTAAAAGTTATGGTGAAATAGCTGCCGAAAGCAGGAGTAATCATAAAAGCCAGGGATTTGGCGCTGCAGCCAACAGGGGAGAAGCACTGGAATTTTTCAGGACAACAGGCGGCCTGCCTCCAGTTAATGATTTATTTGATGATGTGGATGTAAGCTGGAAAAGAGTAAATGGTGGAGAGGCTATTGAAAAAATGGTAAACGATATTTCATCTTCTTTTGATTTTTTACATCCTGAAAAATCGGTGAAAGCCTTGGTGAATTTATATTCAGCTTTGAATGCAATGACGGATAGCTATTGGCGCAATAAAAAAATGGAAGAGATAAAAGTGTTGATAGAACAAAGCAGTGGTTTATTTGTTGATGCAACTACTGCTAACCAGTTTGCTGTACAAGGAGATTCGGTCAGGGTAAATTTCTTTCTTAATAATCGATTAGGTGCTGATGTAATGTTGAAAAGTATTTCGTTTGAAAAATTTGATTCATTAATGGCTAAGCCACTTGATAAGAATAAGAATTTCAGTTTTGCAAAAACTTTTCCTGTATCTAATAGCAAAGAACTTACAAGTCCATACTGGTTGAAAGAAACAATGAGTGAAGGTTATTTTAATGTAAGTAACCAAATGAAGATCGGTCAGGCCAATCCCGATGATGCGTATAAAGTTCGTTTCGGTTTATTGATCGATGGAAAAGAGTTTGTTTATGAAAAATCAGTAAAATATAAATTCACAGATCCTGTACGCGGCGAATTATATCAACCTGTATTTGTAATTCCAGCTATGACTGTACTCACTTCACCCGGTCTTGTTTTATTTAAAGACGAACAAAAAGAAGAAAAGGAAATAACTATCCAGGCCAATGCCAACAGGGCAATTAATAAAAAACTGAAGGTGGAATTAAATGCGGCAGATACAATACTTTTTCAAAATGACCTGGCTTCATACAACAAATACCAGACAAAATCATATTCATTTATAGTAAATAATTTTAAGCGGGTGCAAGAAGCAAAGGACTCAAAAGAATCCCGTCAAAGACTGGATTCAATGATAAAAGTTGCAAAGCTGAAAAATCCTGATTTAAAAACGGGGGATATTACTGACCGTTGGCCTCCGGATAAAAAGTCTACTTATTATGGTTTTGTACATGAAGGGGATTCCAGTGATTATTATCTTGGTATCCGTTCGATCAACTACGATCATATACCTTCTATAAAATATTTCTATCCAGATGCGATCAATGTGGTAAATCTTTCTTTAAAAACTTACGGCAAAAAAATTGGTTATATCCCCGGTGCGGGGGATAAAATTCCTGAAGCACTTGAACAGATGGGTTATGAAGTGAATATGCTAACAGAGAAAGAAATTTCAAAGAATAGCCTGGATAAGTTCGATGCGATCATAACGGGGATAAGAGCCTATAATACCAATGACTGGATAGCTAAGTATTATGATAAGTTGATGAGGTATGTAGAGCAAGGGGGTAATATGATCGTACAATACAATACAAGCAATTTCATTAGCAGTGTAAGTGCTAAGATCGGACCCTATCCTTTTACTATCAACCGTAACAGGGTAACCGATGAGAATGCACCTGTAACATTGATAAATAAAAATCATCCGGCATTTACATTCCCTAATCTTATAAATGAAGAGGACTTCAAAGGATGGAAACAGGAACGTAGTATCTATCATGCTACTGATACAAGCGGTAAATATGAAAAGCTCATTACAATGAATGATCCCGGTGAAAATCCTGATGATGGAAGTTTATTGGTAACAAAATATGGCAAAGGATTTTTTACTTATACAGGAATTGTATTTTTCAGGGAACTGCCTGCCGGTGTACCGGGTGCATACAGGCTGCTCGCAAACCTGATTGCACTCAATAGAAAAAAAGCGTTTTAGCCCCTCTAAATCTCCCCTGAAGGGGAGACTTGCAAAGAGGCTATTTATTTAAAGATATTATGGATAAAAAATCACAGGCAAAAAGGGCGGAGATGACCTTACTCTTTGCTGTAGTTTTAGGTCTGATACTCGGCACACTTATAAAAAGAGTAAGATTGGGTATTTTACTCGGCGTGATATTAGGCGGAGCGATTGTTTTTCTGGGCTGGTTACGAGCTCAAAAAAGAAATTAATGCAAGACGAAAACGATAAGATCCCTTTATTTAAGAGTTGGGGCCAATGGTATGTTTTTGTTATCGGCGTTCTTATCGTGCTTGTTATTCTATTTTATTTCTTCACAAAATATTTTGCATGAAGCAGCTCGATTGGATCGTATTGGTTGTAACGCTGCTGGTCATTATCGGCTATGGTTTATATAAAAGCCGTACATCACGTAATCTCGATGGTTATTTTCTTTCCAATCGCAGCCTTCCCTGGGGGTTGGTATTATTAAGCATAATGGGCACACAGGCAAGTGCCATTACATTTTTGGCAGCACCCGGGCAGGCTTATACAGATGGAATGCGGTTCGTTCAATATTATTTTGGCCTCCCGCTGGCGATGGTGGTCATTTGTATATTTTTCGTACCCATCTTCAGTCGTTTAAAAGTTTATACTGCATACGAGTATTTGGAAAACCGGTTTGATGGGAAAACACGAACATTATCATCACTTTTATTTTTATTGCAACGAGGCGTATCTACGGGCATAAGTGTATTTGCTCCTTCAATCATTCTTTCGTCTTTATTCGGATGGAATATTTATTGGACCAACTTGTTTATGGGAGGCTTGCTCATCATCTATACACTTAGCGGTGGGGCAAAGGCAGTTGCTTACACACAACAATTGCAGCTCATAATTATTTTTGCCGGAATGTTCCTTGCGGCCTATATGGTAGTCCATATGTTACCAAAAGGAGTAGGTTTTACGGATGCATTAGAAGTGAGTGGAAAAATGGGAAGGCTGAATGTGATAACAACTGGTTTTGAAAAAGGAAATGGATTTGATTGGGGGGACAAATACAATATATGGAGCGGCGTCATTGGAGGATTCTTTCTTGCCCTCGCTTATTTTGGCACTGACCAAAGCCAGGTAGGCAGATATTTAACAGCTAAATCTCTTACACAAAGCCGTATGGGATTATTGATGAATGGTCTTGTAAAAGTGCCGATGCAGTTTGCTATCCTGCTGATAGGTGCATTAGTATTTACATTTTACCAGTTTAATAGTGCGCCGTTATTTTTCAATGAACCTCAATTAAAAAAACTGGAAAACTCATCTTACAAAGACTCCTTAATTAAAGCACAGCAGGCTTATGATGATCTGGCTCTACAAAAAAAATCGACTGTTGTTTTATTTGCAAACACTGATTCCAGGCCTGAATCCGATAAACTGGTTGTTGACCTGAACCGGATGCAGCAGCAATCAGACAGCATTCGTAAAAAAGTAAAATCATGGATGAGCAGCAAGGAAGTTGGAGGCGATGATAATGATACCAATTATATTTTTCTGCGTTTTGTAGTTGATAATCTTCCGGTGGGAATGGTGGGCTTATTAATTGCAATAATCTTTCTTGCATCGTGGGGAAGTATTGCAGCAGCTATCAACTCGCTGGCTTCATGTACTATGGTGGATTTTCATAAGCGGTTTGCAAAGAATGGTTCAACAAATGAACAGGATTACCGGATGTCTAAATGGTACACACTGGCATGGGGTATATTCTGTATTGTGGTTGCCATGTATTCTTATAATGTAGGTAATAGTTTGATTGAAACAGTAAATGAACTCGGCTCAATATTTTATGGGCCGGTGCTCGGCGTATTTTTAGTTGCTTTCTTTTTAAAGGGAATAAAAAATGGTACGGCTGTTTTTTACGGAGCATTGATCACACAGTTTATGATCTTTGCGATTTATATTCCGGCTAAATTAAAACTGATCAGCCTCGGTTTTCTCTGGCTAAACCCGATCGGTGCTTTCGGAGTAATTATTTTCAGTTTGATACTGAATAAAATGTTGACAGATAAAAAAACAGTTGCTTAATTACTGAATGTGTAAGTGAAATCAATAGCCCCGGTTTTTTCTTTCAGCCGGTTAAACAAGACTTCTTTAGTTTTCAGACCTTGTTCATTAAAGCCATAACGGATAGTAACATACCCGGTTACTGCACCCGGAACTGTTGCGAGCTTTTGTATAAGCCTGTTCTTTTCATCATAAGTAAAAATAAAATCAGGAAGGATCCGGTCTGCTATCTTATTGTATCGGGCAATATCTGAAAGTCTGCCGAGTTCATCATAATAATAGTAATATAAAGGGTCATAGGATACTCTGTTTCTTACAAGGTGTTCATCGGCTACTTTCTTCTTTTCATCAAGGGCAAACTCATAACCAATGCTGTCTTTATTATTGATGATCTTCCACATTTTTTTGGGAGAACCGGTTTCGTCATACAACCAGACATGTTCTTCTACCTGGCTGAATTCATTTTCAGCATCAGAGGCTGTATTCATTACGGATACGATCCTGTTATTTGCATCATACTTGTAAATAGTTAGATCTTTTACACCACTGGCAGAATCTATCTGCATCAGTAACTGGCCATTATTACCAAAACGATAAACGGTGGTCTTTTTTCCGGCTTCATCAAGCCTGGAAATTTTTACAACCTTACCATCTTCCTTTACTTCATGTAACTCGTAAAACAAATTATTCTTCGTCCCGTACGCATCGGTTGCAGTGGCGGTTACGGTTGAAACCTTATTCACTACATAATCATTAAATCGTTTTGTGACGTCGGCTGTACTGATAATATCGTTATAATAAAACTGTGAAAAAGCGGATTGAAATAATAAAAGTATTGGAAGGAGAAGGAGATTTTTCATTGGACAAATTAAATTATAAGCACAAAAATATGGTATTTGATCGGAAGCCCGGGTACTCATAACGGTTCAGAAGCAATGATATTATTCCCATCAGTGGACAAAGCCATTGAATTGTGATTTTTGTAAGTATTTTTAAGAAAATTTTATTGTGAGTCACTCACCCCAGCGAAAGGAAAAGGATTGTTTGAACTGCGGCACCATTGTGCAGGGGCATTATTGCCAGCATTGCGGCCAGGAGAATATTGAGCCGAAGGAAACCTTCTGGCATATGGTCACCCATTTTTTTTACGACATTACCCATTTTGACGGAAGTTTTTTTGTGACGTTAAAAGATCTGCTTTTCAAACCCGGCTTTCTTACAAAGGAATATATGAAGGGTAGGAGAAAAACCTACTTGCACCCGGTTAGAATGTACGTTTTCACTTCTGCCGTTTTCTTCCTTGTCTTCTATTCTCTTTTTAGTGCAAAGGATATTGATGATACACTTTCTGATACACCGGGCTTCACTGATGCGATGTTGAAATCAAAAGAGGAAGCATTGGCCAACGCTAAAACAAAAGAGGATTCTGTTAAAGTAAATGAAGCATTTGCTTTAGTAGGACTAAATAATACACAGAAAACAAAAATAAAAGACACAATAAGAGTAAAAACGAAAGGATACGATGGAGAGGGAGTCAATTTTAGTTTTGGCAACGATGTCAACGACTATACTTCAGTGCAGCAGTATGATTCAATACAAAAGACCTTGCCGGAAGAAAAGAAAGATAACTGGTTTGAACGTATGCTTACAAGAAGGTCTGTTGCAATAAATGTCAAGTATAAAGGCGACCAGTCAAAGATCGGTTTGACTTTGTGGGATAAGTTCATGCATAGTTTCCCTTACCTGCTGTTTGTTTCACTGCCTTTGTATGCTTTATTTCTTAAATTACTTTATACCCGGAGAAAACGATTTTTTTATGCAGACCATGGTGTATTTCTCATCCATCTTTATGTGTTTACTTTTATTTTTCTGCTTCTTTATTTTTTCATTGATAAGATCAAGGATTTTACAGAATGGAGATGGTTGGGAATTATCCAGGGGATTTTGATGCTGACAGGGATGGTGTATACGATACGGGCCATGAAATTTTTTTATGAACAAGGCTGGGGAAAAACAATTCTGAAATTTATCATCTTTAATATACTTTGCCTGGTAGCCGTACTAATTCTTTTCCTGGGCTTTTTACTGTTGTCATTTTACCAGGTATAAAAAATTTATATGCCACAAATAAGCGATGCATTTCTCCGGTTAGTAAAAATCATGGATGAACTCAGGGAACAATGCCCCTGGGATAAAAAACAAACGATACAATCCCTCCGGCATTTAACGATCGAGGAAACTTATGAACTGGCTGACGCTATCACCGAAAATGACTGGAAAGGTATTAAGGAGGAATTAGGCGACATGCTATTACATATTGTATTCTATGCAAAGATCGGGAAGGAGGAAAAACAGTTTGAACTGGATGAAGTGATCAATGGCATCTGTGACAAACTCATTTCCCGGCATCCGCATATTTATGGCGATGTTAAAGTAGAGAACGAGGCTGACGTTAAAAGAAACTGGGAAAAGCTAAAGCTAAAGGAAGGTAAAAAATCGGTGTTAGGCGGTGTACCCAAATCGTTGCCCGCAATGGTAAAAGCCATGCGGCTGCAGGAAAAAGCAAAACAAGTGGGTTTTGAATGGGAGAATAAAGACCAGGTTTGGGATAAGGTAGAGGAGGAGATCGGTGAATTAAAGAATGCAATGAACACGGGTGAACAGGAACAAATTGAAGATGAGTTTGGGGATGTAATATTTTCCCTCATAAATTATGCACGGTTTTTGCAATTAGACGCCGAAAATGCACTGGAACGGACCAATAAAAAATTTATCAGCAGGTTTACACAGATGGAAGAAGAAGCCATGAAGCAGAATAAAAATTTACATGATATGACGCTGGAGGAAATGGATGCCATCTGGAATGCCATGAAGCTACAAAAGCCATCGTGAAGAATACCTTTTTAAATAAACTCTATTCAGTTAACGGGTTGCTGTTAACAGCTTTTCTATTCTTTTCCCTTTCTTTTATTTTCAATAAGATATATACTGAAAAAACTTCACTCAGCCGGGAGACAAGTTTGTTACAGGATTATGTGGACAAGTACCGAAACAAGTTTGATGATTTTGTAAAAGATACACAACTTGTAAGAGGATTGCTGACGTATGATGTAAGCAAAAAAGAAATTGAAAAGCTGTCCGATGATAAATTGGGTATCTACCTTTTTTATGAAGACGAATATGGGAACTACGAATCAAAATTCTGGAATAACCAGCTGGCATTTCCAAAACTCATAGATCTTTCAAAGACGGAAGATGAGAGTTTTTATTTTTTACTCAATGGCTATTACATTCAGATAAAAAAGCAGGTTCACTTACCGGGATTTAGAGGAAAGGTTTTTGCGTATTCATTGATCGCAATTGCTTCAAAATACTTTATTGAAAACGATTATTTACCCGCCAAATTTTATTATAGCTCAGGAGCCTCAAAAAGAGTTGTTATTGCCGAAACACAAACCGAACATCCGGTTAAGTCTGCTTCAGGGAATCCTCTTTTTTACATTGCGCAGAAAGCATTCAATGCTATCCCGTATACCAGTTGGTTTACTGTTGCTTTAAGGATATTGGGTTTGTTTTTCCTGTTATTATTTTTTCATTTTTTAGCTGAGCGGATATCAAACAACAAAGGGATATGGGCAGGCATTGCTGTTTTAGCAACGGCGTTTATTATCATCAGGCTGGTAATGTACATGGCGCCGGGTATTTATCATCTCAGGCAATTTGAATTATTCGATCCTGCAATTTATAGCTCTACTGAATTGCAAAAATCACTGGGAGATCTATTACTAAATGCATTGTTGTTTTGCTGGGTTATAGTTTTTGTATGGAGCAAAACCAGGACTGTTGAAAATCTTGTTTATTTTAAATCGGAATTAGCCAGGAATATTACCGGTATAGCAGCCTTATTATTATTAATATTTTCTACTTTTTTTATTTCCTCCATTATAAGGAGCATGGTTGCTGATTCAAGGATATCCTTTGATGTTACTAATTTTTTCAGTCTTGATATTTATTCTGCGATCGGTTTTGTTGTACTGGCAAGTTTATCGCTGGGATACTATTATCTCACACAGATCCTTTTTCGTATCCTTTTCCATTTATTTCGTAACCAACAGACGCTTATCATTTATTTTGCTATTGCGATCGCCGGTTTAGTTTATCTCTCCGTCAATTTTGGCAGCCCCTCTGTGCTTTTTTACCTGCCGGTACTAGGCTGGTTGCTCGCTTATACATGGATCGTACAAAAACAGGGTTTATTACTTTCCCGTTTCAGGATAAATATTGCAGGTATCATGTTCTGGATCTTTGTTTTCTCTTTATCCGTATCACTTATAATGCTGAGTGAGAATAGCAAAGTAGAATGGGAAAGAAGAAAATCGTATGCTGAAAAGATCGCATTACAGGCCGACCCATCCAGTGAAAGACTGATGCGGATCTCATTGCAATATCTTGATGATGATTTTTTGACAAATAATTTTCAACGTTTTGCGGATGAGGAAAAAGGGAAAAAAATAAGAGATAGTATATTAAATGAGAACTACAAGGGCTATCTCAACCGGTTCGACACCCGTTTGTATGTATTTGATGCAAAAGAAAAACCTGTTTATAATGCTGATGCAACAGATTATGAATCGCTGGATTTTATTTATACGCAGCAAGCGGTTGCCACCACTACCCTCCATTTAAAATATTTTGAAACATCCTTCGACAAGTTTAAATATATAACCAAAAAGACAATACAGGATTCAGACGGCCAGTTAGCGGGGTATTTGTTTATCATTTCAGATCCCAAAAAATTCAGCAGCGATGCTTTATTTCCTGAACTGTTTAAGGAAAATAAAAAATATGATCCGCTGAGTTCACCTATCTATGCTTCTGCTATTTACAGTAACGGCCGGTTGATATCACCCTCCAGCAAGTACCAGTTCCCTATTTCAATTACAGAAGAGCAAACCCCCAAAACTGAGTTCAGTAAAAAAACAAATGGGGATTATGAGGAATTGTGGCATCGTTCTGTAAATAATAAAGTGGTGATAATGGCCCGTAAAAAGGAATCATGGATAGAAGCTATTTCTTTATTCTCATATATGTTTTGTGCCTTCCTGTTTTTAGTATTGCTAGTGCAGGCCATTTCATTTATTGTAAAAACAGGATTAAGATGGGGAAAGATAAAACAACAGTTCCAGTTCAATATACGTTCACAGATACATAGTACGGTCATATTTGTGAGCCTGCTTTCTTTTGTGATCATTGGTTTTGCAACTATTTCATTTTTTAAAGAAAGATACCTGCGCAATAACAGCGATAAACTTAGCCGCACCATGCGAATCATGGTAAATGAAATGCAAAAGAAACAAGCTGACCAGAGTGTGTTTGATGATGTGATCAAAGTTCATGATTCCGTTTCATTAAATAAGTTGCAGGATCTTGTGAATGAGGTTGCGGATATACACGACATAGAAGTGAATGTGTATAACCTTGATGGAAATCTCCAGGTATCATCTGAAGCAAGTGTGTATTCAAAAGGTGTGTTAAGCAAAAAAATGAATCCGCTTGCTTATTATCAATTAGGTAAAATGCGGTTGGTACATTATGTACAGGAGGAAAAAATAGGCAATTTGACCTACCTGAGTATTTATGCGCCGGTACGGGATGAAGATGGGAAAGTGTATGCTTACCTTAATATTCCGTATTTCGCATTGGAGCCGGAACTGGAACAGGATATCTCTAATTTTTTAGTTACGATCATCAACCTCAATGCATTTATCTTTTTAATTGCAGGTGTAATTGCATTATTCATTACCAATCGCATCACGGGTTCATTTGCGCTTATCAGCGATAAGATAAAAGAAGTAAGTTTGGGTGGTAAGAATGAAGAAATACCCTGGAACCGTAATGATGAGATTGGCGAGCTGGTGAAAGAATATAATAAGATGGTGGGTAAACTCGACGAAAGTGCAACAGCATTGGCAAAAAGCGAAAGGGAAGGAGCCTGGCGGGAAATGGCAAGACAGGTGGCGCATGAAATTAAAAATCCGCTAACACCGATGAAGCTCAGCATTCAGTACCTGCAGAAAGCTATTGACAGCAACCAACCAAATGTAAAAGAGCTTTCGACAAATGTGGCTAAAACACTGGTTGAACAGATCGATCATCTTTCAAAGATCGCATTTGACTTTTCCCAATTTGCCAACATTGGCAATACTAATGAGGAAAATTTTGACCTGCATGAAGTACTTAATTCATTGAAAGATCTGTATCAATCGAATCCACAGGTAACTTTTAATTGGAATTCATTGGAAGAAAAAGTAATTGTATATGCTGACCGTACGCAAATGAACCGCTTGTTTACTAACCTGCTTGCAAACGCAGTAGAAGCCTGCGAGGGAAGATCAGAATGTAAAATAAATGTAGATGAAATGAGACATTACGGGATGGTAAGGATCAGCATTTCAGATAATGGTGATGGGATACCGCAAGAAATGCAATCAAAAATATTTGTTCCCAACTTTACTACTAAAACATCAGGCACAGGGCTGGGGCTTGCTATGTGTAAAGGAATAGCCGAGCAGGCCAAAGGAAAGATCTGGTTTGATACAGAAGTAGGGAAGGGAACGACCTTTCATGTTGAGTTGCCCATTGTCGACTAGATCTTTTTCTTCTTCTTTCTCTCAGCAAGAAAATTTTCAAACTGCTTTAAAGTAAAACTGCTTAGGTTCTGCTCTTTCGTCAACCCTGCTTTTTGTGCAGCCAGTACGCCATAGCGTATATCATCATAGCCATCCAGTGCATGAGCATCCGGGTCAATAGAGATCAATACTCCTTTTTCAATTGCATAATCAATATGCTTCCAGTCAATATCTAATCTTCTTGGGTGGGCATTCAGTTCCACCACCACATGATTAGCTAAACAGAGGTCAATGATCTTTTTGTGATCAACAGGGTAGCCGTTACGGCTTAGCAATAATCTTCCTGTCATATGCCCGAGAATAGTTGTGTAAGGATTTTCAATTGCTCTCGTCAGCCGCATCATCGCTTTTTCTTCATTCATCTTAAGATTGCTGTGAACAGAAGCTATCACCAGGTCAAAAGTAGAAAGTATATTATTGGTATAATCCATTGAACCATCCCCGAGAATATCACACTCAATGCTTTTAAAAATTTTAAATGGCTTATACTGTTCATTCAATTGATCGATCTGCCGATGTTGTTCTCTTATTCTTTCTTCTGTCAAACCATTTGCATAGGCTGCTGCTTTTGAGTGATCGGATATAACGAGGTATTCCATTCCCCGTTTGATACATTCTTCAGCCATTTCTTCCAGCGTATTTGTTCCATCACTCCACTTACTATGGCTGTGAATAATTGATCTTACATCTTCCGGTTGGATCAGCTTCGGTAACTTATTTGTTTTTGCTTTTTCAATCACAGATGCTGTTTCCCGCATAAAGGCCGGAATCACGGGAATTTTAGCTTGTGTAAAAACAGCATCATCACCGGTTTCTTTTCCGGTGAATTTTATTACAGGGAAAGATCTTTTAAAACTAACAAGGAACTCTTCTGATGCAGAAGTATTAAATAAACGTTCATCCATTTTGCCTTTACCGGTATGCAGGCGCAGCTTTAATCCATTCTTTAGTTTGTATAAAATGATATCTTCTTTCTCTTCCAGTAGTTCCGGTGGTTGTGCTGACTGAAATTTTGGTTTGATCTCATCATTATTATGAAGGACTACAAAATCCATTTCTTCAATTGTCAGGGACTGTCTTCTATATGCCCCGGTTACATGAACAGTTTCGGGAGAAAATAATTTTTGCAGGTATCCATTTATCTGGGGAAATAATACTTCCGCCTCAGCATATAAGAAATGTCCCTGCTGGCTTTGATAAAATTCAATTGCTTCCTGTACGTTCTGTTGTGTCTTACCGCCAAAACCTTTGTATAATGTTAAACGATTTTCATTGCATGCATACAACAATTCACCGATCGATTCAATGCCCATCTCTTTCCAGATGGTTTGAATTTTTTTTGGACCAATTCCTTTTATGTTCAGCATTTCAATAACACCCGGCGGAGTTTTCAAGATCATTTCGTTCAACACACTCAATTCTCCTGTTTCGAGCATTTCAGCAATTTTTTTTGCTGTACTATCTCCAATTCCTTTTATCGCTGAAATTTTTTCACGGGGCGTATCCGCCAGTTGCATCGGTAGTTTTTCAATATTAAATGCGGCGGCGCCATATATCCTGGCCTTAAAAGAATTATCCCCGTGAATATCCATCAGTTTGGAAAGGAGGGAGAACTTGTCTGCTATTGCATAATTATCCATTGGGGAAAGTTAGGATAAAAATAAAAATGAAAAGTGCAGATTTTGGTTTGCCGATATTAAATTCACGAAAGCTTATTGTCTGTCACGGCAGATTTTAACTTCACTCGAACGTATTGTTGTAAAAGGTTTGGATATACATTATAAAGCAGGTTGGATATGATCAAAGTTAATACCCAATAGAAATGACCCTGGATTCCTGCATATATTGTCATAATTGTAAAAAATACGAACAGTGAAAAATGGAACTTCTCAAAGAAATAAGTCTGATAGTATTGCTTCTTGATAGAGTTCTTTGACTTGGAAACCACTTTAAAATTGGGATACTTCTTTTTTAAGAATTTATTGAGGATACTTCCGTTTTGGGCGAAAATATTTATATACCTGACACCAATTTTTTTGTAAAAATGAGAGCTTCTACTAAGTTGAATCCTGTCAAAGAACGAATTTGGAAGAAAGATTGGAATAAGGCTAAGTCCTAACAGAATGTATGTAGTTTTTGGGGTCATGAAAGTATAGCAGAATATTGTTATTGGTATTAGAAACAAAGCTGTCCAGAACAGATTTGGGATCATATTATAGATCGCTGCGATTCTGCTTATCTTTTGAAATTCTATTTGTTCCGGAGAGGTCAACACAAAGTTCAATTTGGTGCAAAATTATGCCTAACACATTGCAGCTAACGTCCAGGGCTTTCTGTTGTGCTGATATTCTGTGTTTCTTCAGCCCGAACTGTTGCTGAGTAAAGATATAATGCTGAGGTTATATTCCAAAACAATGCAATGTTAACAGATGCCCTTTCTTGAGTATGACTATTCTCCTTTATTTACGACTTCTTTAGATGTTACTTTATTATAAACAAATAGAAAAGCTACACATACTATCCAGAGAATTGAAAATGCAATTAAACCTTTCAGATTAGATTGAACATCCTCTGGGTCATAACGACCGTGCATTCTTACATGGGATAACTTATTGGAATACGCTTGTGCATACTCAATGGCTATCCCAAACAAGTATAGGCTACCAAATATGAATATGTGTCCAGCGATTTTTTTGGTCGTAAATAATATATTTAAAAATGCTGCTGCCAAAAAATAAAATAAGGAATGTAATTCTTTGTCAAACTGCCTAAAGCTTGATGGTAGTTTTATCATAAATCCAATAATAGATGCTGCAAAGCATGCACTAACCAAAAGTATTTTAGCCCATTTATTTTTTAATAATTTCATTAGTTGATGTCTTCGCGTTGGATCGATGAGAAATTGGTATCCTTTTTTCATTTCTCAAATAAAACCTTTCCACTATCAAGGTCGTAATATGCTCCGATAATTGTTATCTCGTTCTTGTCAACAAGGGGTTTTAAAACAGGAGTAGACGATCTTAAAAAATTAACCCCATGTGCAATATTGGCTTTAACTAAAATGTCAATATTCGATCTTAGGCTATCCGGAACATTTTTTTCCTCTTCTTCGGAAGCTATATAGTTTACTAAATTTTGAATATGGTCACCGTTATGCTCTTCGTTTCCAGACGATGCATATGCCTGGATAGCGCCACAGTTTTCATGACCCAATACAACTATTAATTTGCAATGAAGATGCTCAATTGCATACTCAATACTACCTAATTCATAGTCTCCAATTATGTTCCCTGCTGTTCGTATTGAAAAAACATCACCAAATCCCTGGTCAAATACTAATTCCGGCGGTACCCGTGAATCAGAGCAACTAACAATAACGACAAAAGGGGTTTGCCCTTTTTTTAACTCCCTGATCCTATCTAATGTTTCATGAGGATGTATTGGATGGCCAGTTACAAACTTTTCATTTCCCGCTTTCAGTTTGTCAAGTGGTGCCTGTTCATTCCCCTGAATTTCTTCCCGCTTTTGCGTACAAGAAAAAAATAAGTTTAGGAATAATATTATTGCTGAAAATTTCATTTTGTCATCAGTAATACTTGTAAGTTACGCAATGTTCGTCAGGTAGCCTATAACGGTCGGGCTTTCTGCAGCCAACATAGCACAAAATCCCTTGTTACCTGCTGTACTTCTATTTGTCTTTTGGTTTGTAAAAATTCTTTAACCAATAAAGATATCCAGCAACAGAAAGTGTCCAAATAAGTAGTACGTCAGTAGTAAAGTTCATAGGAAGCCAGCCCCAATTATTTGTGTGGCTTCCGCTAACTCTGAACTGCTCATAGAATTTATAGGGAAATCCAACAGTAAAATTATGTTGTCCCTCTTTTGTCACCAGATAAGAAGCCAAACACAATACGCCGAAAATAAATAATGAAACTACAGTTGGAGTTAGCAGTATTCTGATTATTAAATATGATGTCTTGCGTTTTTTTTCCATAGTATCTGTCAAAATGCAAGTGTTGTCCCGAAAATTTTGTCATAAAAGAATGCCGCAACTATAAATGTAAGAGGTGACCCAATTATTGTCCAGATGATGGTTAGCACTTTGTTGTCCTTAATGAATTGTCGCTTACGAAACCATATGACTGTCAAAATTATTAATGTTGCTAATGCAATAACAAAACTGTGAATAAGAAGCCCGTAGTTGTCGTCATACTGTAAGAACTGTGCTTTATAAAAAGTAGTCCAGCAATAAACTGTTTGGGCAGTCAGCAAAAGAGGTAATATGATTTTGTGAAGTGTCAATAATATAGCAGCTAACGTTCAGGGCTTTCCACTGTGCTGATATTCCGTGATTCGTCAGCCCGAACCGAAGCTGAGTAAAGTTAATGCAGTTGATGTTATGTTCTGAAGCAAGCATAGCAGAAACCCATATTGGTGGCAGTTTTTATTTCTTTTCGTCTGTATGAAGCCATACCACTTTCTGCTCTGATTCATGAGCTTTCCCAATAATGTCACTATACAACTCAGGTCGTCTTGCTTTTATATATCTATGTCCACCAGCTTGAATAAGTTTTTCAGGAGTAATTGTTGCTGTTACAAAACTGTCGTCAAATGTCCGGCACTCTGCAAGTATGTCTCCAAAAGGATCAATGATCATAGAGCAACCATTTTTTAATTGATCATCATCCATCCCTATTGGATTTGAAAAAATAACATAAACGGCATTGTCGTAGGCTCTTGAGGGTAGCCACTTCATCAACCAATCTCGTCCTTTCATGCCGTCAAATTCCAATCGTAATGAAGTAGGATCAGCTTCACGATTTGTCCAAAGTTTAGGATTTACAAAACCTGCCCCGGGTCGGGTTGAAGGCGTGCACATCGTTACGTGAGGCATAAAAATAATATCCGCTCCCAACAGAGTTGTTGCTCTTACATTTTCAATAATGTTGTTGTCATAACAAATTAAAATTCCACATTTCCATCCATCAAGTTCAAAAACACAATAATTATTTCCTGGTGTCAGGTATGGATTTATGAAAGGATGTAGTTTTCTATATTTTGCAACTAATCCATTTTTATCTACGCAAACGTAGGCTTTGAATAAATTATCATTTTCGTCTTTTTCAAAAAGCCCTGCTAATATTGCAATATTATATTTTCCTGCTATTCCTATTAACTTTAAAACACTTTCTCCATGAGGAATAAATTCTGCCAGATCAAGCATTTGTTCTTTTGAAAGATTCCTGGCAAAAGTATAACCAGTAATAGAACATTCATGAAAAGCAATTATGTTTGAACCCTCGCTTGATGCTTTTTGAGAAAGTCTTTCAATAACAGAGAGGTTATAGGGTTTGTCACCACTTCTGTTTTCAAACTGAGCTGTCGATATTTTTATTTTGTTCATTTGAGCGTCTCTAAAATTACTGATGATTAAGTTAAGAACAAAAGCTCAATAGAATTCGGTCAGCCGAATCGCTGCTGATAAAGAACAAAAAGATGAGGCTGTATTTGTCAGCCACCATAGCAGCAAACCCAATCCTATGTTTACAATTCAATAAATTTAGTTACAGATATAAGAACGGATTCAGAAAGAACAAAGAGCGGAATAAGACCGTAAAACCGCATTGGCTAAAAGCCATTACAACATGATAGTCCC
>Ga0066652_100000127_pt1 | contig 43496 bp, 43 predicted proteins | sample GraSoiAngelo_101_FD_71413 | JGI IMG/M metagenome (GOLD analysis project Ga0066652, IMG submission 71413) | Grasslands soil microbial communities from the Angelo Coastal Reserve, California, USA - 14_0903_02_30cm | ecosystem: Environmental > Terrestrial > Soil > Grasslands | place: USA... | reverse complement strand
CGAATTACCGCCATCTGCCAGTAACGGGGCATCCTTTTCATGAACTATTATTTTTGCGCCAGTCATTTTCTTTATTGCCGCCATGGCACCTACGTGATCATAATGTGTGTGTGTTGCCAGTAATATTTTTATATCTGAGAATTTAAACCCCAATGCCTCAATGTGCTTACGGATCAGGCTATCCGACCCGGGCAGTCCAGTATTGATCAGGATATTGCCATTGGAGGTAACGATAAGATAACTGGCCAAATCATAAGTACCCACATAATATAAGTTGCCGGCAATACGGAATGGTTCATAGTCCAGTGACCAGCTCTCCTGTATGATAGGAGGCGGAATAAGTTTTTGGGCGATGGAACAAAAATGAAAAAAGGTGAGTATAACTATTGGCAGGGTTTTTTTGAGTAGTTGCATACAATTAAGGTATGATTTATCTAAGTATCTAAAAGTTCACAAAATAATGAACGCTTCGCCCTGCGCCTTCAGAATGCAATGCCCCGATTTCATCGAGCATTTGCAAGTCTCGCGTTGCGGTGGCTTTTGACGTTTTCGCTATCGATATATATTTCCCAGCAGTCATGCCACCTTCAAAACCATCCGGCGATTCAAGCATTCTCAATACTACTTTCAATTGACGATCATTCAAGTCCGGCTTGTAACGATCAATAAACTTTGTTTTTCGTAACGCGAAATCTATTAGTTCCCTGGCTGAGATCTGGGCCTGATGAACGACATTGACGAAATACGTTACCCAATCAGTAATTTCATTTTTACGTTGCCCTTTTTCCAAAGCATTATAGTACGCTTTTCTATCCGCTTCGATAGCTTGCGATAAGCTCATCATAATGGGGCGGCCAATCGTTTGGGATAATGCTTTTTCGGCAACGGCCCTTCCTATTCGCCCGTTGCCGTCTTCAAATGGATGTATGGATTCAAAATAAAGATGCGCTATTGCGGAACGCACGGGAGCTTTCTTTATTTCTTTACTTCCTCCCGGCGCTGTATCGTTGAACCACTTTATAAACCTGGCCATTTCTTTTGGAACTTTTCCCGATGGCGGAGCTTCAAAATGAACCTTCTCCTTTCCAATGGGGCCAGAGACGACCTGCATAAGTTCATCATCTGTTCGCCAGCTGCCAACTTTAATGCGTTTTGGTTCGCCCAACAGGATACTATGCCAGTCAAACAGCATTTCTTGGCTTAGTGGCTCAGCATAGTTTTTTCTGGCAATAACCATTAGCTTGCCTGCACCCTGGGCTTTCTTATCCTTTATTGTTTCTTTTTTGTCGCTTAACCCCAGATTGTTCTTAATCGATGACACGACATCCGGGCGACTGAGATATTCGCCCTCTATGGCGGAGGTTTTTATGGCCTCCGCAACCATGATATTCAAAAGTGTTTCTGTCTGGATGTTTTCAGGCAATGCCTTCAAAACGCCGCTGACATGCCCTGTTTCTTCGGATATTGAGAATAAAACTTCTTCTATATCAGATAGTTGATAGGTAAAATGGGGCCAATCCGCTTGTTGCCAATTGTATGTCATGAGCCGATTAAGAAGATTATTCGGCTCAAATATAGGTAAAAAATGAGCCGATTACGATAGTTATTCAGCTCATGCCAGGTGTCGAAGGAGATGATTCGTACCGTTGATCTACCGGATCAAATTTTTATAAAGAGAGCTTAGCTAGCAGACGACATCCTGTTGTCTGCGCCTTTGTTGGTGTTTCCCTCTCTTTGGCGCTTTTTTTAGTCAGAATTTGTTGGCAACACCAACAAAGCCGCCGACGGTGAAAACACATCTGCCAATCAGAAAAAAAGCATCACGAAACGTTGAAACCAGCTTAGGCCCGATCAATTTTCTTAAAACAATTTGCAGAATTTTGGACATGCGACTCACAGCCGAACAGCTTTCAGTAATCGATACCAACGAAGATCTCGTAATAAATGCAGTGGCGGGTAGTGGCAAAACCACAACGCTAATTGAATATGCCAGAAGCCGGTCTTCAGACAGCAAAATATTATACCTCGCCTTTAATAAAACAGTCAAATCCGAAGCCATTCAAAAATTTGAAAAAGCAGGTTTGAATAATGTCAAAGTGGAAACAGCTCATTCACTGGCTTTTGATCACATCATTAAGTTTAGTCAATTCAAATTGGTACCAGGGTACAAAAGTTATGAATGGTGCGATATTCTCGGTATTAAAAGTGGCGACTGGTTGACTGATTTCATTATTGCCAGTCATGTCAATAAGTTCATCAGCTATTTCTGCAACAGCACGGTTGAGAAGATACAGGAACTGAACTATGCCAGTGTGATCACTGATCCTGCGGCACAAAAATTCGTACATAATTTTTATGGCCTTATTGAAAAACTTACCCGCAGCGCCCTGGCTAAAATGGATAAAGCGGAGATTGGAGTTACTCATGACTTTTACTTAAAAAAATTTCAACTCGGCAACCCGATCCTGGAGTATGACTATATATTGTTTGATGAAGGACAGGATGCCAGTGGCGCTATGCTTGACGTCTTCTTAAAACAAAGAGCGATAAAAGTCATAGTTGGTGATGCTCATCAACAAATATATGGATGGCGGTATGCGATCAACAGCCTGCAGCGGGTGAATTTCCCCGTACACAACCTTAGCAACAGTTTTCGCTTTGATGACGAGATCGCATTGGTTGCTAACAAAGTGCTGGGATGGAAGAAACACTTGCATTTATCGCCAGCAACAAAAATTATTGGTGCCGGCCAGAGATCTGATATTCTGACAAAAGCTACGCTGGGCCGAACGAATTTGAGCTTACTGGTTAACGCGATCTCAAGATGGCAGCATGGGGAGATAAAAAAAATATTTTTCGAAGGCAATATCAACAGTTACACGTTTGCCGATGAAGGCGCTTCATTATACGATGTACTGAATTTATACAACGGGAAAACCGATAAAATCAGGGACAAACTTATCGGGTCCATGAGCAGCATGCGCGACCTGGACGATTATATAAAAAAAACAGAAGATAATAGCCTGGCGGTGATCGTGGAAGTCGTAAAAGAATTTGGCAACAGGCTTCCTTCTCTTATCAATGAGTTAAAATCCAATCACACGGCAAAGAAGGAAGAAGCCGATATGATCTTTAGCACTGTTCACCGCTGCAAGGGAATGGAATACGACGAAGTGACCTTGTTGAATGATTTTATTAATGAGGGAAAACTAAAAAAATATATCGAGCAGGCCGGAGCTGACAAGATCGACGAATTGAACAAGAATCGTCTTTCAGAAGAAGTGAACATATTATACGTAGCGGTTACCCGGGCCAGGAGCAACCTGATTATCCCACCTGATATAAATCCATTGAACTCTGTTCGGGTTGCACCGCCTCCTTCGGTTTTATTCTCGAATCCATATCGAAATTTTTCCCTGGATGAAGAGCCGGATTCATATCTCCGCACGAAATATGACAGGAACAGGTTTCCAAAGTCATCTAATCGTGGTAAGAAATGGACAGATGAAGAAGAACATCTACTAGGGGAGTTGTACAAACAGGGCGAACCTTTGGAAGAAATAGCGAAACGATTGGAGCGAGGTAGGAATGGGGTACGTATTAAATTGGTGGAGCTGGGACTTGTGGATGAGAGTGGGGAGTTATAAATCGGAGCATTCTAAATGGTTGATTTGTTACCAGTTTGGTGCAAGTGCGGAGATTACAGGTCTTATTCTCCGCATTTTTTGCGGAGGTTGGTCTTAGGGATGCAGAGGGTAAAGAAAAAAGACTCAACATTTTGTTGAAGTCTTCGTGGTGTGGCGGGATCGAAGGGCTCCGAATTTCGGAGGCTCGGGACTCTCATGCAAGAATTTTATTTTAAACCGTTCATTAGAACCAGTCTGGTATTGCATTTGAATCAGGGAGTTTGTTGAAATGCTTACTCCTTTAAATTTTTATTTTGTCAACGGATTATTGCTCCTTACCTTGCATATATGCAAGTATATGCACAAGAAGAATTAATTTCCTCATATTCAACGTCTAAAGTCGCTTCATTGGCAGGGGTTCACAAGGATACCCTGTTGAGGTGGTTACGAAGAGGACTGGTCCAGGAGCCCAAAAGAAATCGGCATGGATGGCGCTCATTTTCAAATAAAGACCTTCAAGATATTATTGCTTTTGCGCAATGCCCACACATTGCAAGTGCAGTTTCCGAATCCAATGAATTCATATATAAATCCAAGAAATTAACCGTTTTAGAAGAAATTGATTGGGATTTTGTTGGAGCCAAGACTAATTATTTGACACATTCAATTCATCCGTATCCTGCAAAATTTATTCCCCAAATCCCTAACGCATTGATTCAAGAATTATCAAGCATTGGGGATACTGTTGGCGATATTTTCTGTGGAAGCGGTACTACACTAGTTGAAGCATTGACTCTAAAAAGGAATGCTGTGGGGGTTGACGCAAATCCACTTGCATGCTTAATTGCTCAAAGTAAAACCACAATTTGTACTGAAGAAGAAATCCAAGCATTATTAACCCTTGCTCAGAGAGCAAAACACATGAGCGATTCAATTCAATCGTATGGGATTAATAGCTTGTTCCCTACTCCTAGTTTTCAATCAAATGGCTGGCGCCCATCTACTTCAAATCATGATTTTTGGTTTGATCTCCACGTCACAGAAGAGCTTGCCGAAATATTAGATTGGTGCAAAAGAATTGATTCCCACAACTCAAAACAATTAGCGCTAACAGCATTTTCTTCAATAATTGTATCGGTGTCCAAACAAGATTCAGATACGAGATATGTTCGCAGAAACAAAGACATACTACCTGGGGACACCTTCAGGCGTTTTGCCAAGGCGGTTGAACAAATTGCACACGCTTCTATGGAGTATTCAGAATTGGTTGAAGATAGATTCAAGTGTGATATTATATCTAAAAATTTACTGTCTTATCCAAAAATTCCCTTATTGGATCTTATGGTTTGTTCCCCTCCATATCCCAATGCTTACAGTTATCATTTGTATCATCGAACTAGAATGATGTGGCTGCAGATGGATCAGCCCCGATTCAAAAAAGAAGAAATTGGAAGTCACAGAAAATACAGCAATCCCAGTAGTAAGGGCGCTAGTGTAGAAACTTTTCGAACTGAATTTGAGTTCATAATGAAATGGTTATCCAAAACCCTGAAAAAAAATGGCTACGCATGTTTTGTAGTAGGAAATTCAACTCTTAAAAGAAAATTAATTGATAATGCCGACCTCATTTCTCGAACAGGTCAAGATAGCGGCTTTATAGAGGTTGCGCGAATAAATAGAACTATGCAGTCGACAAAGAAATCGTTTAACCCCTCTCATGGTAAAATAAAGACAGAGCAAATTCTAATACTTCAAAATCAGGCAGAACCATGAATTCCATCCGCTGCAAGATCAAAGAGTATATTCAGCCCTTTGAACGGTTTTTAGCTCTTAAAGAGTTAAGCGTAATTTCTGGGCAGAATATTGAAGATAGCGGACAAAAAGAATTTTTGGTCCGAACTCAAGAAAATGCTGCAGCTTTTGTGAAAAAGCTAGCATATTGGGAAACCATAGAGTCAAAAAACTCAACTTTGGTTACCCTTCAATCAAAGCGAGAATCTACGGTAAACCTAGTTAGAAATGGTAATGATCTAAATACCTTGCGTCATATTTTACCATTTAAAGAAGAAACTCCGTTACCCAATAGGCGTTGCTTACGATATGGTCCACATGGAATACACGAATATCGGGGAAAGTTTTTCCCACAACTGGTCCGATCTTTAGCCAACATTGCGGATTTAAATAATGGAGGCATCATTGCTGATCCAATGAGCGGAAGCGGAACAACAATTGTTGAAGCAAACTTGATGGGTTGTAAAGGAATCGGGCTAGATATGAATCCTCTTTCCGTCTTTATTGGCAAAGTGAAATGCGAACTTCTGCGAGCGAGTCCCATATCATTAGAATCGGCTTATACAATTGTTCGCGAAAAGATTGTGACTCCCGAAATTCGTTTGACTCGCCGGTTGAGGCACTTTTCTTCATTGTCGGTAGCAGACCAGGAATATTTAAAAAACTGGTTTGCTGATGATGTGCTCTTGTCGTTAGATGAGGTGACTGAAATAATTAATTCGATAGAATACACCCCTGCTCGAAATCTAATGTGGGTATCGCTGAGCAATATTTTGCGTTCTGTTTCGTGGCAAAAGGATGATGATTTAAGGGTAAGAAAAGAAATAAGAACGGACGCAGAAATAGACCCAAAAAAGGAATTTCTTGAGGAGCTTACCAGATCGGTTCGTGCAGTACTAGCTTTTTTATATCAAAGTGGCTCCATTAAGGATAAGGATTATAGTATTATAGAAGGCGATGCAAGACTTAGTGCCTCTATTTGGAAAAAACATAGAGGAAAAATTGATACCGTCATAACTTCACCGCCATATGCTACTGCACTTCCGTATTTAGATACAGATCGTTTGAGTTTGATCTATTTGGGTCTGCTTACACGTCCGGATCACAGGAAAAAAGATCAATTGATGATAGGAAACAGAGAAATCTCTGATAAACTAAGAATTGACTACATGAATAGCTTTGATGTCAATCGTCATCAACTGCCATCAAACATTGTATCCTTAATAAGAACAATTGATACGCTTAATGAAGGTACAGATGCTGGATTCAGGCGATTAAATCTTCCTGCGCTGTTAGCTAAGTATTTTTTTGATATGAAAGATGTGTTGCAAAATATTAAAATTCTTCTCAAAAGAGGAAGTACCGCTTTTTTGGTTGTAGGTAACAACCACACTATTGCCGGAGGTCAGCGAATTGATATTTTAACCGCTGACTTATTGGAAGAGTTAGCGGATCAATCTAACTTTTTAATTCAACCCGCGATTTCAATGGAAATGTTACTATCTAGAGATATTTTCAAAAAAAACACATCTGATACTGAAAAAATTCTAGTTCTTAGGAAAAAGTAATTAGATATAATTCCATTCCTTTTTAGAATTTCTTACCCCTTTGCTGCATAGAGCAATAAATTCACTGTATCGGACTGTTCCTTGCGGTATTATTTCTGCATAGTATGAGAATCCGGCAGTTCCATCGCCTCTCTCCAGATACAAGATGTCTGCTATATTTCCGGCGCTACGAATATGTTCGCTGCGAATTCTAACATCCCTCTTATCCGGGTTGTACCAAATAGTGGCTGGAAAGGTTTCTCCACCCATTCGAATCATTACATTAGCCCTATCCATTTTTCCATGACCGTTTTGATCCTTTGATCCAGTCCAAAGGGCGTCTTCGACGAAAAGATCCGGCCATCCCCAAAAGTCAGGATCATAATCTCTACAAATTAAAGGAATGAAAATTTCGGGTGAGCGCCTTTGTGTTCCTTTTGTGGTTTGACCTATTCCAACGTCTGTTTTTTGAAGAGTCATTATGAAAATACTAAACTTACCTTGTTGGGGTGGTACCGGCTGTACTGCCGGAACTTGAAGACTCTCAGCTTCATCTGCATCATCTTTGATAGCCTGATCATCGGGTGAAGGCGGTGGCAGAACTGGTGGCGGTACAGTTGGTCGAGGGGCTGCTTGCACTTTGTGTCTTGCAAAAAGTGATTTCTTTTTTTCTTTTTCAACGAAAACCGTCTCTGCTCTTTGCTGAGTACGAAGTATTGCCTCTTCAAAAATTCTATTCTCAGAAATTAGTTGTTGAATTACTTCAGAAGTAACCTTATAACATAGTTCTTCGGTCGGCGTGGACCATTCATTCAACGAGTTTTCAATGGTCTCCAAAAATTCTAAATCGTATTTTTCATTTAAATTAAGTGTGATATCGAGCCATGCTTCGTAGTTAGTGAAAAGACCTCCTTCAGTTAAGTTTGCCGAACCAATAGCTATTTCACTTTCGGTATCATTTTTAAACAAGTAAATTTTAGGGTGGAAGGTTGAGCCATTATCATTGTGAAACACGAACAAGTCGCCTAGATTTTGAAGTGCATTTAATAAGTCTTGAAGTCCTTCTATAGATGTGCCCCTAGAGTCTATGCCCACGGTAATTGAAACTGTTCTACCTCTGCCAATGAATTCTTTCAAAGATTCATGAATGTGTTTGGTACCCGAGCGCTTTATAAAGGCGACCGAAGCCCTAAATTCTTTCCACTTAGGATTTTTTAAGGATTCGATTAAAAAATCCCCCAATCTATATTCTGAATTAGGATGCGAAATGAAGATTTGATTCATGGTGTGTAAGCATATAGCATCAGTGAAGTAAGCCAATTTCTCTCTAAATAGCAAGATTTCGGAAATTAGATAGCTCAAACTAATTCCTTGAGACTTATTGCAAGACCTTAGTTAAGGTTAAAAGATATAGATATGTTCGGTTGACATTCCTGGTTCAACTCGGCTTACGGATTGGGGGTCCTTATCGGTTAAATACTCAAGCTGTATCAACGTTATTACCTCTTTGAGTCGAATTTGTCTAAGCCTTCGACTCAGTTTCTTCATGTGCCGCGCATTCTATTTAACCGCCAGAACCTGCGACAATATTGGGATGGGAACAAAAAAGACCCGATAAAAACCGAGTCTTCGTGGTGTGGGGCGGGATCGAACCGCCGACACAAGGATTTTCAGTCCTTTGCTCTACCGACTGAGCTACCGCACCGTAATTTATCTTTCATCTTCGTCTCGTCTGCCTGCTCTATCCCGCATGTTTGCGGGACCTTGTTTTTCTAACACTCCTTCGTCGTGTTGAAAAACTACGGCCGACTGAGCTACCGCACCGTAAGATTAAAATCCGAATAATAAAAACCGAAATTCGAAGAGGTAACCGAAATTCGAAATCGGGCTGCAAATATAGGCGGATTATCCTAAAATCCGAACATAAATGTGCCTATTCCCTGTTTCGAATTTCGTCATTAAAATTTCGGATTTCCATCGGCTACATGCCGTATTCGGAAAGGAACTTTATCCTCATGATCTTGAGCTGCTCCCAGTTGAAATCATGCTCCGCCAGCTCCTCCTTCGCTACCTGCAAAGATGATGTTTCGCATCCCTTGAAATACTCGATGATCTCGTCCTGGTCGTCTTCATCCAGCATCTCGTCGATAGCATAATCGAGGTTTAGCTTGGTGCCGCTGGCCGCAATGGTCTCCATCTCTTCCAGCATCTCATCCATCCGCCAGCCCTTGTTCCTGGCTATGGTCTCCAGGGAAACTTTCTTATCTGTATTTTGAATAATATAAACCTTGTTGCCACTTTTATTGACGACGCTCTTCATCACGAAATCATCGGGCCGAACTATGTTGTTTTCTGCAACATATTTAGCGATGATATCAACGAAAGGTTTTCCATACCGCATGGCTTTACCCTTACTCACGCCCTGGCATTTTTCCAGCTCGGCTATAGTGGTGGGATATAAAGTGGCCATATCCTGCAATGAAGTTTCCAGGAAGATCACGAATGGCGGCAGGGTTTTCTTTTTCGCTTCTTTCTGCCTGATATCCTTCAGCATTTCCAGCAGCTTCTCATCTGTTGCTGAACCGGCTGCTTCTTCAGAACCTTCTTCATCGTCGGCATTGGCTTCTTCAAACTGGTTATTGAGAACTATCTTGAACGATTTTGGTTTTTTAATAAACGTCTCCCCGTTCTTAGTGATCTTTAATACTCCGTACTCTTCGATATCTTTTTTCAGCAACCCTCCGAGCAGCATCTGGCGGACAAGCGAATTCCAGAAATGCCTGTCCCGGTCATTGCCGCTGGCGAATACAGGAAGGCCTTCATGCCTGAACATCTGTATCTGTGGCGTAAGCCTACCGGTGATGATATTGACAACATAGTCATTGGCAAAACCTTCATTGAGGGCTTTAATGGTCTTCAGCGCGATAACCGCTTCGTCTTTTGCTTCCAGTCTTTCTTTCGGATGCTTGCAGTTGTCGCAATTGCCGCAATTCTCTTTTTCATATTCTTCACCGAAATAACTCAGAACAACTTTGCGACGGCAAACACCGCTTTCGGCATAGCCGACGGTTTCATTGATCAACTGTGCGCCGACTTCTCTTTCGCTTAAAGGTTTGTCACGCATCAGGTGCTCAAGCTTGCTCACGTCTTTATGTGAATAATAGAGGATACACCTGCCTTCGAGGCCATCGCGGCCTGCACGACCTGTCTCCTGGTAATAATTTTCAATCGACTTGGGAATATTGTAATGGATCACAAACCGGATATCGGGTTTGTCAATACCCATCCCGAATGCGATGGTAGCACAGATCACCTGCACATCTTCGTTGAGAAACTGGTCCTGCCTGTCGGACCTCAGCTTGCTATCGAGACCAGCATGGTAAGCCACGGCCTTGATGCCATTCGCTACCAGGATATCGGCGAGCTCTTCAGTCGTCCTGCGATTAAGAGTATAAATGATCCCGCTTTTATTTTTCATTCCCTTGATGAACCTGACAATGTTCTCATCTGTCTGGTCCTTCTTGATCTTGGGAAGTATCTCATAATAAAGATTGGGCCTGTTGAACGAAGAAATATAAATGTGCGGATCATGCAGATCCAGGTTCTTGATGATATCGCTTTGTACTTTGGGAGTAGCCGTTGCTGTAAGAGCGATCACCGGTATATCCGGGTTGATCTGTATCATCATTTCTCTCAGGCGCCTGTATTCCGGTCTGAAATCATGTCCCCACTCAGAGATACAGTGTGCTTCATCCACGGCAAAAAAGGAGATCTTAAGATCGGAAAAGAAATCAAGATTTTCCTGCTTGGTCAATGTTTCCGGGGCTACATAAAGCATTTTCGTCCTGCCTGTCAGCAGGTCGTCATGTACTTCTTTAATTTCTTTCTTATTCAGGGTTGAATTGAGAAAATGTGCCACATCATCGCTGCTGCTATATCCTCTCACCAGGTCTACCTGGTTCTTCATTAACGCGATCAGCGGAGATACAATGATAGCGACGCCTTCACTTACCATCGCCGGCAGCTGGTAGCAGAGACTTTTCCCTCCGCCAGTCGGCATGATCACAAACGTATCACGCCCCGAGAGCAGGGACTCGATGATCTTTTCCTGGTTGTCTTTGAATTTATCAAAACCAAAATATTCCTGCAGAGCTTTATGGAGATCAAAACGTGAGCTTCCGACCAGTTTTACCCCGTTAGGTGTAGATTTTATTTTCGCAGTTTTCTGTGAGCCGGCCTTTTTCTCGCCGCCGGACGACTTCCTTGCAATTGTTGCCATTATTCTGTTTTTCTTTCCCTCAATTAATGATATAGGATTTGGGTTATTGGTTTCAAAAGATAACGTATTTTATCCAGATGCTGGCTGGCCTGCATATCTTTTATGCAATGTTTGTGAGCACTCTACATTAATGATAGGAAATAGCGCCTTGACCTTTCGACGTAAGAAAAAGCTGGGCTCATACCTACACTAAATCATCTTTCTACTGCTTAACCAGCAGGTGGAGAGCGAAAATACGAAATTGAGGCCTGATCTGCCAATCTCAAAGGTTAAATTTGACTTAGTGGTTATCTCTTTACTTCCTCTTAAAACCTATAAATTTGCGCCTTGTCCATGAAGCCTTCCATAAAACAGATTGCCCTTACTACCATAGAGTTGGAAGCTGGCGCCATCTCCGGGCTTGCTCAGTATATAAATGATGATTTTGAAAAGGCGGTAAGGGTAATTGCTGATTGCAAGGGAAGAATCGTCATCAGCGGTATGGGGAAAAGCGCGGTGATCGCTCAAAAAATAGTAGCTACCCTGAACTCTACCGGTACTCCTTCGGTTTTTATGCATGCGGCTGATGCTATCCATGGCGATCTAGGTATCATACAGCAAGACGACGTAGTGATCATCCTAAGTAAGAGCGGTGAAAGCCAGGAGATAAAAGTGCTCATTCCCCTGATAAAAAATTTTGGAAATACGCTGATCGCGATTGTAGGCAATGCTGAATCTTTCCTAGCCAAACAATCTGACATTATTCTCAATACTACTGTGTCGCAAGAGGCTTGTCCCAACAACCTGGCACCGACCTCCAGCACTACGGCACAGCTGGTGATGGGTGACGCGCTGGCTATCTGTTTAATGGAAATGAAAGGATTTCAATCGGGCGATTTTGCAAAATTCCATCCCGGCGGAACATTAGGGAAAAAACTATACCTCCGTGTTTCCGATCTTTATATACATAATGAAAAACCTGCCGTCTTTGCTTCACAGTCATTAAAGGAGGCGATCGTGGAAATGACAAGAAAAAGACTGGGCGTCACAGCGGTGATTGACAAAAAAAATAATTTACTCGGAATAATTACGGATGGTGATCTCAGGCGGATGCTGGAGAAAAGCGTTGCAATTGATTCCATAAAAGTAATGGATATCATGACCAGCAACCCTCAAACCATCGAACCCGATATGCTGGCGGTAGAGGCGTTGGATATACTGAGAAAAAAAGAAATATCGCAACTGGTCGTTGCGGAAAACGGGAAATATATTGGCATCATACATTTACATGATTTGGTAAAAGAAGGGCTTATTTAGTTGATTAGTTTATTTGTTAATTGGTTCACTAGTTCATCGGCCGCTTTTATTACAAGAACCTACACTACTGATAAACTAATTAACCAATCAACCGATTAACTCAAAAGGCATGAACAAACATCATTTCGTAGCAATAATGGCAGGAGGGATCGGAAGCCGCTTTTGGCCAATGAGCCGCTCCAATATGCCCAAGCAGTTTCTCGATATTTTGCATACCGGCAAGACATTGATCCAGGAAACATTTGACAGGTATAAAAAATTAGTTCCCGTAGAAAATATTTATATCGTCACCTCGCATGACTATACCGATATTGTAAAAAAACAGCTGCCCCAACTACCTGCTGAAAATGTGGTATCGGAACCTTCCAAGAAAAATACAGCGCCGTGCATCGCCTATATCGCTTTCAAGCTAATGCAAAAGGATCCGCAGGCGGTAATGATTGCAGCCCCTGCCGATCATTTGATCCTCGATCCTGAAGGATTCATGAAGACAACGAAACTGGCGCTTGATTTTGTGGACCACATCAATGCATTGGTGACGATTGGCATCAAACCCGCTTATCCCAATACCGGTTATGGGTATATTCAACATGAAATGGCGGAAGTGGCGCCCTCGATACATAAAGTAAAAACCTTTACTGAAAAGCCGAATATCGAACTGGCCAAAGCGTTTGTTGCCAGCGGCGATTTCCTGTGGAATGCGGGCATCTTTACCTGGAAAGTGAAAAACCTTTTATCGGCTTTTGAAAAATACCTGCCCGAGATGTACGACGTGTTCGCGGCAGAAAAAGAAAAAATGAACACACAGGAAGAAGCTGCTGTAATAGAAGAGATATATCCTCAATGCACCAGTATCTCTATTGATTTTGGTATCATGGAAAAAGCCGATAATGTTTATGTCATTCCCGCATCTTTCTCCTGGAGCGATCTTGGAACCTGGAATAGCGCCTGGGAAAATATGGATAAGGATTATTTCGGCAATGCGGTTGCCGGAAACAATGTAATGATCGTAGATGCCAATAATACCGTGGTCCATGTACCAGACAATAAACTGGTATTATTGCAGGGTCTCGATAATTATATCGTTGTCGATACAAAAGACGTATTACTTATCTGTAAAAAAGAAAAAGAACAGGAAATAAAAGAATATGTTGCCGAAATAAAACGGAACAAAGGCGATAAATACCTATAGCTATCGTTGAAAAAAGCGGCTGTTGACGTATTTACACAAAACCTGCTGCCGCCCTTTAAAATAATTATCTTTATCGATTAACTTTCAACATGGCCTCGCATTTTCCATTGACCAACATACTTTTTTTGGATATTGAAACCGTTCCTCAGTCCCCAGACTATCATTCGCTGACCGATGAATGGAGAGAACTCTGGGATACAAAATCGGCCTCCCTGTTGAAATACCACGAAGCCGAAACAAAAGAATCATTGTATCCGCGCGCAGGCATCTACGCCGAGTTCGGCAAGATCATTTGCATAAGCTGCGGCGTGATACAGGGATCGGGTGAGCAAAAGAAAATGACCATTAAATCATTTTGCAACGATGACGAAAAGATGCTGTTGAACGAATGCTCTGAGATGCTAAAAAAATGGGCCCTGGGTGAACCGAAATTTTTATGCGCTCACAACGGTAAGGAATTCGACTTCCCTTATTTGTGCAGGCGTTTTATCATTAATGGGATGGGCATTCCGTCAATCCTGAATATTTCCGGCAAGAAACCCTGGGAGGTCAATCATCTCGACACGCTAGAGCTTTGGAAGTTCGGCGACTTTAAAAATTATACTTCATTGAATCTGCTGGCCCGGACACTCGGCATTCCAACTCCAAAAGACGATATTGACGGCAGCAGGGTTTGGGAAGTATACTGGAAGGAAAAAAATACAAATCGCATTGTTACTTATTGCCAGAAAGATGTGGTAACGGTAGCGCAGATATTTCTTCGATTGCAGGGAGAGGGGCTTATTAAGGACGAGAATATTGAGATCAAGGGCTAAGAGGTTAAAGGAGGAATAAAGGAGATAACGAGGGTCGCACAATTTTCGGAGATAACTCACCTAATGACCACTCTGCCGGAATTTCTTTATTAACTGAGTATATCCAGCAAATATCTTTTATCCTCCTTATATCTGGTTCGCCAATCTCCTTAAGATAGAGCCGCGACGAATTCCTTTTCTCTTTTCCTCTTTTAATCTCCTGGGCAAAACAATTTACCTTAGCATTCATAAAAAACCCTTCCTCCTTTAACCCCTTAGCAATGAAAAGAACTAACTACTCCTCCGGTATCAAATGGGAAGAAATCGTCGGCTATAGCCGCGCAGTAAGAGTGGGTAATATCATTGAAGTGACAGGAACAGTGGCAGCAGACGATAACACCGAATTGGTCGGCGGAAACAGCGCTTACGAACAGGCTAAGTTCATCATCCAGAAAATTGAAAAAATATTGAAAAATGCAGGGGGCTCGCTGGATGACGTAGTGCGCACGAGAATGTTTGTCACCGATATCTCCCGCTGGGAAGAATATGGCAAAGCCCACGGAGAATTTTTTTCAAAAATCAAGCCCTGTACGTCAATGATTGAGGTAAAAGGATTGATCTCACCCGAATACCTGGTAGAAATTGAAGCTACCGCTATAGTAACCTAGGTTATGAATATTGAATCGCTTCGGGAATATTGTTTATCCAAACCCGGCGCCGAAGAAACTATGCCTTTCGGTCCGGATACCCTCGTTTTTAAAGTAAACGGAAAAATCTTTCTGCTCGCCGGGATGGACGATGAGCCATTAAGCTTTAATGTCAAATGCGATCCTGATAAAGCCATTGAGCTGCGTGAGCAATTTGCATGCGTATTACCCGGCTATCACATGAATAAAAAACATTGGAATACCATAATCGTAGATGGCTCTGTTCCTTCCAAACAGATAAAGGAATGGATTGACGACTCCTATTCCCTTGTAAAGGGTAAGAAATAATTTTAACCCATACTTTTGAAAATGTGTATCTGCGGAAAATGAAACAGGAACTCAACGCACCGCCGTCAATATCTTCCATCCCGGTAGTGTCATTAAACCGATTGTCTTCGTCGTTTTTAGACCTGCTTCGGATTGCCATGATCTCATCTCCGTTTCAGACCAGGTTCCCGAAGAACTTGTCAGTGAAAAATAAAGCCCGGCCGTTGAACCTACCACTCCGCCTTCCCCCGGAGTTTCAAGACGTATAAATTCGCCAATGGCATATATGCCCCCGGGTTTTAAAGCCCTGGCGACTTTTTTTGCCAGCGCGAAATTTTCCGCAGGAGTAAAATGATGCACAACATTGTTGATCATGATAAGATCATACTGTTGGTCGCCGAGATCATCGGTCAGCGCATTCCCAGCTTTGTATTTTACTCTTTCGGTCAAATTCTCTTTTGCTGCAATAGCGCTCGCATGATCAATAGCCCCCGGTAATTCCAGTATGGTGCTGGACAACGATGGATTTTTTTTGCAGAGCTCGATAGAAAATAAACCATGCGAACCTCCAATGTCAAGCATCCTGCTTGCTCCGCCAGGCAATTTTAATTTGCCCGCCAGTTCCCTGGCGGTATTCACCGAAAGATCCCTCATCCCTTGCTGGTAGTGCGCCCATTCCTCAGGCCTCATGGAATAATGAAAATTAAGCGGCTTGCCCGTCCTTACATAATCTTCCAGTTTTGCCATCCAATCCCACTCGATCAACTGGAATCGCAATTTCCCGATGAGGTTTGAAGGATATTCTTTTAATAACCATTTATAATACCTCGGCCTGATGGAATAGTTCCCATTCTTCCAGCTCAAGTAGCCAACACCTACCAGGCAATCCAGTAGATTTTTTGTAGCTGCTATATCTGTGTGTGTAGATTCGATGACTTGCTCCACCGTTTTGGAATTTTTTCCCAATGCCTCATAGATACCAAGTTCGGCGCCTGCCATGATCGCCCTTGCGGCATTAAAAGCAACCTGTGTATCGACCAGTGGCAAAGGTGCCAGGTTGAGCCATAGCGCCATACGTTCAAGCAAACCTTCCGGTTTAATTTTAAATTTCATTTCCTTGAATTAGTGGATCAAATAATTTAAACTAAATGGCGTCAGTGCGGGTGTCAGGCTTCAAACCAGGTAGTTTACAGCTGACAATTAACAACTGACAAATAAGTATTTTTGGGAATCTGGTAACCAAATTTAAAGTATTGCATATTCAATCCAAGCTTCCCAAGGTAGTCACAACCATTTTTACAGTCATGAGCAGGCTGGCTACGGAACATAATGCTATCAATCTCGGCCAGGGCTTCCCTGATTTTCCGATGAGCGAAGAACTCGTGGCACTGGTAAACGAAGCCATGAAGAACAATTTTAACCAGTATCCGCCAATGCCTGGCTGGATGCCGTTACGTGAGGCCATTGCCGAAAAAATTGAATTCCTGTACAAGACAAAACTAAACCCGGATACCGATATAACTATTACACCCGGCGGCACCTATGCTATTTATTCTTCGTTGACCGCTATACTTCAACCAGGGGATGAAGTGATCGTATTCGAACCGGCTTATGATAGTTATATCCCTAACGTTGAGATCAATGGCGCCAAAGCGGTCACGATCAATCTTATTTATCCGGGTTATAAAATTGACTGGGCGGCGGTAAGATCGGCAATAAATCCAAAGACAAAGGCCATCCTGCTTAATTCTCCCCACAACCCTACCGGTTCGGTGATCAGCGCGGAGGATATCGAACAACTTCGTTCAATCGTCAACGGATCAAATATTTTTATTGTCAGTGATGAAGTATATGAACACCTCATCTTTAATGAAATCCCTCACCAATCGATCCTTCGTTACCCAGATCTTTTGAAACGAAGCTTTGTTTGCTTTTCCTTCGGCAAAACCTATAACTGCACCGGGTGGAAGCTGGGTTATTGTGTGGCCCCGGCAGAGTTGACAAAGGAATTCAGAAAAGTGCACCAGTTCAATGCTTTTTCCTGTTTTACGCCCACGCAGGTGGCGTTGACCGCTTTCCTGAAAAACAGGGATGCATATATTGGCCTTGCGCCGTTCATGCAGGAAAAAAAGGATTATTTCAAACAGCTGATGGGACAGACAAAATTCACCATGCACGAATCATATGGCAGTTATTTTATCTGTGGGTCTTATGAACGTATCAGCGATGAACCTGACCGAGATCTCGCGATCCGCCTAACCAAGGAAGTGGGCGTCGCCACGATACCTGTTTCCGTTTTTTATCACAATGGTAAGGATGACAAAGTGCTTCGATTTTGTTTTTCCAAGAAAAAAGAAACACTGGATGCTGCGGTCGAACGGCTAATGAAAATATAATTTTGCAGGCAACCGGACTTTCTGCATGATAATAGATAAAAAGTACAAAGGCATTTTTTTTATGTTGCTGGCCGCCCTCGGTTTTTCGATCATGGGTGGCGCGGCTAAATCATTAAAAGGAAGTTTTACGGCGGGTCAACTGGTCTTCTACAGAAATCTGGTGGGACTTATAGTACTGGTGCCTGGCCTCTTTATCAAAAAGCCGGTACAACCAGGCGGAAAATTCCTTCGCCTCGCTTTCCGAGGCATTATGGGAAGCATTGCACTGTATACGCTACTGTATTGCATTTTGCATATTCCGTTGGGAACGGCAATGAGCTACAATCTTACCTCTGCAATCTTTATAGCCATCTTTTCATTTTTTCTTTTTGGAGAATACCATGGCCTGATCGTTTTGTTTGCAGTATTGCTTGGGTTTACCGGCATGCTGCTTATTTACCAACCAAACATGCATCTTCCCTGGTATTATCACCTCACAGGTCTTATCTCGGGGATTGTTTCGGCGATAGCTTACCTGACATTGGGCCGGCTTGCCGGTTATTATGATCCTCGTGTTATCGTTCTTTCATTCTTACTGAGCGGTTTTCTTCTCCCACTGATATCCATGGCCATTCATTATTCAACCGGCATCACAGCAGACGGACTATTTATCATCGAATGGCGATGGCCCGAAGGCAGGGAATGGTTGTCACTGGCGATCCTTGGTCTGGCTGCTTTGTTTGGGCAGTATTTTGTAACCCGGGCCTATGGAGCCGATAAGGCCGGCATTGTTTCCTCTATCGGTTATGCCAATATTGTCTTTTCCGTTTTTATCGGTATGGCGCTGGGCGATGCATTCCCCGATTGGATTTCACTGACTGGCATCCTTTGCATCATTTCAAGTGGCATCATCATTTCTCTTGTGAAAAGAAAGGCAGTGGCTTCGTGAGTTAGGCGGTCTCTCGGTTTGAAAATGAATCTTCCGCTACGGATTGAAGAATTGCCACGGATGACTGCCTTTTTCGTGAATCCGTGGCGATAAATTCGATCCCTATAGATACCGAAGAATTTCTGAACCACTAAGACTACACCGCTAATAATGCCATTCGGTTGGGGTGAGGCTCCAATAGTATCCCGCTCTACAGGAACTAACCCCCACTGGAAGCTTTTACAAAACAGCCCCCGATTTAAAAAATTGATCCAATAAGTTTTAGAACATTCCCCGCTTATTCCAAAAATTTTCTGGCAAGAAGTTGTTTCTTTATTTTCTTTTATCGTATATTTGCGATATTAGATCGAAGATCCAAATAAATTTTGAAATTCCATATCGAAAAAAGACAACCCCAATCACTCGGATTTATTTTTGAGTATTGGTTTTGATTCTTACGTTTTGGAGCCCACTTGAAAAGATCTAGATTTCAAGAAACAATCCCGTCAATTGGCGGAACAAAGAATTCAGAAATTAAAATCTTTATTCTAAAGCTCCTAACGTTCATTTCAAATTTCTTATTTGGGATTTCTTTGGTTCTTGATGCTTGGTTCTTGTATTTTTTTAAAAAAATGGCATTTCATAAAAAAGAAGAATTCTCCGCTAAAGATCAATCCCTGGCGGCATTCGCAAAGGCGATCAGCCACCCGGCGCGGATTGCTATACTGACCGTGCTGGCCAGGAAGAATGAATGTATTTGTGGCGAGATCGTGGAAATATTGCCTCTGGCTCAAAGCACCGTAAGCCAGCATCTGAAAGAATTAAAGAATGCCGGGCTTATCAATGGAACGGTTGACGGTCCCCGTAGCTGTTATTGCATCAACTGGAAATCTTTTGAAAAATTCAACGCCGAGTTTGGTTCTTTATTTACGAAACTAAAAGAAGTAAACGCCAAATGTTGTTAGTCTCTTATTGTTTAATCATAAAAAGTAAAGCCATGAAAGTACAATCAATCTTCCAAAAGGATCCCAGCCCCTGCTGTGGTACCGGAAGCGACTGTTGCAACATTACCGACTGGGGTTGTTGCTAAAAAACAACGGGAGCCGGCCGAACAATGCCGGCTTCCTTATTATCATGCCTGAAAAAAAGAAAATATTATTCGTCTGCGTGGAGAACAGCAATCGTTCCCAGATGAGTGAAGCTTTTGCAAAAATGCTGGGCAGTAAAAATATCGAAGCCTATAGCGCTGGTTCCAGGCCGTCCGGAAAAATAAATCCCAAAGCAGTTGCCGCGATGAAAGAGCTGGGTTATGATCTTTCATCCCATCATTCCAAATCGCTGAATGAAGTAAAACAATATGCTCCTTTTGACGCGGTCGTTACCATGGGTTGCGGAGATGCCTGTCCCTGGATGCCGGCAAAAAAATTTATCGACTGGGAAATACCCGACCCAAAGGAGATGAATGAAAATGAATTCGCGAAAATCAGGGACCTTATAAAAAGCAAGGTGGAGGATTTATTACCTGCACTAAGCAAATAAAAAATCCCTATTTCTTTTTCTTTTTTCGGGGTGCTCCCTTTTCCGGCCTCTTCTTTTCCGACACTGATTTGACTATTGTCTTTCCATGAACAATTTCGCGTTGATCTTTAACCTTTGAAAGAGAGTTGGCGTATGCCTGGTTCACCAGCTTTTTGATGTATGCCTTCGGAAATTTTTTTTTGTCGGTAACTAGAATATACCGGTACTGGTTGCCCTCACCGAGGAGGATCCTGTCCGGATCCGGAAGTTCGCTTCCCCAATAAAATCCAAAATGCACATTTTTGCTTGACCGGCCCACGGCAATGGAACAAATAGTGTGTCCCACCCTTTCTGTAGGCGACCAGCCAAACGCCACCGCATTGTAATTATCATAGATCAGCTCATTGGTTTCGGGGCAAAGATCCCAGGCAAAATCACGAAGCCACATCACCAGTTCGATAATTTCTTTATCAAATGGCTTGAGAAACCTAAGAAGATCTTTTGCTTGCTCCTTACTCATAGATCCTTTACTGTTTTGTTCCCTTAATAAGTAAGATCGATCTGACTGACTGCTCCTTTAAATGCAGAAAATTTTTTCGCTCATCATCCTGTTTAAAGTCTTCAAAATCCTGTTCCCCGTCAAACTCCACCAGGTGTATTTCATAAGGTTTGTCAATGCTAAACTCAACAAAAGAATTCTCCGGCGGCCGCACACGTAATAAAAGTCGCCCGTTGTACTTCGCAATTATCGGTATGGCTATATTTTCAAACTCATGAAATAAGCTTTCCTGTCCTTCCTTAATGTAGATAAGCTGGGTTAGATAGATCATTTCGTCCTGCGTTTAGTCGCCAGGCGACAACCCTGGCACCCTAAATTAGTATTCTTTAGCTTATGCCTATTCTGTTGAACAATTCCCTGCACTGACCAATGTCTCTTCCGATATATGAAATATGATTATCCGGCCTTAACAGGATATAGAAGTTCTTTTCCTTTCCGAATAAGGTTTCAGGAATTTCGCGAAAGTTATGTCTTGTTAGTTTAATATTACCGAAATCCTGATCAGTGGCCGCATTCTCATCGCCGAAATACAAAAGCTTGAACACCGGATTTGCCAGGTAGCTGAATATTTCTTTGCCATCAGAAAAAACAAAATAATGCATCCTGTCCCCGGCTTTCAATTTGCCTATCGAGCTTTTCACAGTCAGCGTGCTATCGGGATAGGCAATGCCTGTTTGTGATATCAATGGAAAGATCCGCTTTCTTACCCATTCGCTGGTAGTGATCCACTTGAGAAGTCTTGAAAAAAAATGCAGGCGCATGAAATTCCAAAAGCGGTTGACTCCCGACATGATATCAAACATCCTGTCTGTCGTCTGTAGCAGGTTCCTGGCGTTGGCACTACGTTCCGTATCATATGTTTTAAGTAATTCCGGGTTTGCTTCTTTCCGTAGCACATAAGCAAGTTTCCATGCAAGGTTATAAGCGTCCTGTATGCCGGTATTCATGCCCTGCCCGCCGGCGGGTGTATGAATATGCGCTGCATCACCCGCGATAAAACAGCGATCCTTCATAAAAGCTTCCGCCTTGCGGCTATGAACTTTATAAGTAGAGAACCAGCTCAGTTTTTCAAATTCAATAGGAGTAACTATATTTTCCTTTATCAGCGGTCCGATATCAGAGAATTGAAACTGTTGTTCCATATCCTTTACATCCGGTAAAATGCCGACAATGCGGTAATGATCTGTTCCTTCCATGGGAAAGAAAAGAACAAATCCCTTCCTTATCATGTACATGTAAAGTACATTTTTGTTGATCACCGGGCTTTTGAGAATTACATCCGCCACATAAAACAACTTAGGTTCAGTCGAGCCCTCAAACGATAAACCGAGCTGGTGCCTGACCTGGCTGCCAGCCCCATCGCAACCTACCAGGTAGTCAGCCTCCAGTCTTTGTTCCAGCCCGTTTTCAGTTTTGCAATGAACGGTCACTCCATTGGCTGTTTGTTCAAACCGGCCGATCTCTGTGTTCCAGTTTATTTTTTTTCCATTTGCAATAAGATGATCTGCCAGCAACTTTTCGGTTTTGCTTTGTTCCAGGGAAAGTGCGAACGGATATGGACTCAACCCGGTTCCCAAACCTTTAAGATCAACAGCGGCCCTTGTTTTGCCTTTATAAAATACCCGAAGGGCTGTCGTCATTTTCCCGGTACTAATTGCTTTTTCTGCAAGACCCAATTCCTGGAAAATTTCCAGTGATCTTGCCTGCACCACAAGTGCCTTGGAAAGTGTAGTGGTCCCGTTTTTTTTATCAATGATGATGAAATCAATTCCGTATCGGAAGAGTTGTACCGCCAGGCTTAGGCCGGTCGGTCCGGCTCCAACGATCACAACCTGTGTTTTTAGAGAAGTTCCCGTTTGTTCCATTTATCACCAAAAGTAACCCAGTCCTTTCAACAACTGGTACGATTTCGGGATATTAGCAATTGCCTGTTCTGAAAGTAGCTATCACTGGAACATGGTCGCTGTACCGGGTCCAAAATCGATGCTTGCCTACTTCAACCGACTGAAGTTTTTCGGAAAAGTCTTCTGACACAAAGCAATAATCAATGTGATACGGTTTATCTTTCTTTTTGTACAGGTATAGCGTAGGATGCTTTTCTTTTCCTTGTGTCATTTTAAAGTATTTATGATACACGCTATGAATTCCCTTCTTTAGAAGCAGATCTACAACTGTTGAATGATTTCCTTCGCGTCTTGGTCGATCCCAAATCGTGTTGCTATTAAAATCGCCGGCGAGTACCGTTCCTTTGTTTTTGAGAAGATGATCGTAATGATTTATTGCTTTCCAAACCTGGGTCACATACTGGCCATCGGGGTCATCGGGATTATTGGCCCAGATAGCATGCAGGATAAACCCGGATTTCTTTCCAACGACGCGGATCGGTATAACCATCCGGAATTCCGGTCTATAATCATCAACCAGTTGAAATTTGAAATCTGAATAAGAAAATACGCCAAGGCCCTTATTGAGATTAGCGCCGAACCAAAGCACATCATTTGGTGTACGTGTTCCTGGTGGGAATTTTAATTTGTCAGGATGTTCGCATTCAGGAACAACCAGGATATCCGGGTTATGAGCCAGGATGATATCGGCTTTTTTGCGAAAAGCCATGTTGCAGTTCCAGGTGATAATGCGCATAAGGATGAAATTGCTTAGGCGGATCCGTGACCCGTTCTCTTCTCTCAATCTCCAACTTTCTTCAATACCTGGTCCTTGCCGTGTTCATGAATAATTAATGCCCCTCCTTCAAATCTCAATTCTGTATTGAAGTTCTCTAGATACAAAATATTTTCGCTTTCAGCTAAAAGTGGAAATTCTGTGCCATCAGATAAAATCATATAAGGTCGGTGTTCCTTTACCCTCAGTTCAAGACGTACTTTGCCTGCAGCATATTTACCAGATTTTTCCCGCAATTGGCTGTCCTGTAGCTTGACTTCCTGGCGGTTCTTCCAAAGATCATAAGGAAGTCCAAAAATAATACTTGAGATGCCCATGGTTACCGGCCAGATATCCTGCCCATAATTACCGGAGTTTCTCAAAAGAATAATCGTAACATCTTCTTTAGGATAATAAATAAATCCTGAAGCAAAACCGGGATAGCCACCTTCATGTTTGATATAATCCTTCCCAAAGAAATTATTTATGCGAAAGCCGATGCCATAGTCGCTCGCTTTTCGGGTAAAAGCCATCTTCCACGATTTGGAGGAAAGAATTCCTTTGTTGGCAATAGCGAGGGCCCACTTGTACATATCACCGGTTGTGCTATAGATAGCGCCGGCAGAATAGCTAACGGTTGAATCCAGGTAGGTATATCGCTTCTGCTGGCTTGCATTGAGAAACTGGTAACCGATAGCTCTACGATTTTCCGGCAGATGATTAAAATCAAAGCCCGAATTATTCATGCCGAGCGGAGCAAAAATGAGGTCTCTTACGTTTTGCCAGTAACTGGCTCCGGAGACCTTTTCAATTATTAAGCCGGCAAGATAATATCCTGAGTTGTTATAGCTGAAACCATTTCCGGGTTCAAAAATAAATGGCTTGCTATTAAAAATATCAACTACCCGCTGATAAGCGACAGGATGATCGATCAAAGCCGAGTCTTCTTCACTTATATCATCCGTATAATTGTGTATCCCTGATGTATGCGTTAACAGTTGCTCTATCGTTATTTTATCTCCATTGGGAAAATCGGGCAAGTATTTGCTTACCGGGTCTTTTAGCGAAAGTTTCTTTTGTTCCTGGAGCTTCAAAACTATTATCGAGGTAAAAGATTTTGTGATTGAAAGAATGGGAAACCGGGTAGTCGTGTCATTGTATGTTCCGGATGATACATTTTTCCAACCATAAGCCTGGTGAAAAATGATCTTTCCTTTGAATGCTACCAGGGCAACGCCATTAAATTTGTAGGCGCCCATAGCGGAGCGGAGGTACTGATCTATTTTCTCACCAACTCCTGTTGTATCATCGCCGACCCCGGCACGTGAACCGAAAGAGATCAACAACAATGCTATCACTATGTTGGTTCTTCTCATAGATAACTCTATTTCTGAAAAAAAATCCAATGGCTAATATGAACCGGCTTTATTGATCACTGCTTTACCAGCCGAAAAGATCCGAAACAGACATTGAAGATAACAAGTTTATCCCTTGATTAGATCCTTTAAGAACACCTGTACATTTTCAGATCTCCCGATTGGTTCTAATAAAAAAATAAAAAGATTGACGCCCAGCGCAAGATAGGTGGCAGGATGTTTCAGTTTGCCGTATTTCCACGCGCCCAACAACAATAATGTTATGATCACCGCCTGGGTGAGATAGAGCGGAAATATTATGTCCACATTCGGCCACTCCTTACTATGCATGCCAACATATACATTTTGAATGCCGCGACCCAATGCTGGCATCATGATGATAAATACAGTTGATATAAGCCACCATGAATGATTTTCTACCTGTTTCCTGTGAATGATACTCTTTATGACTGCAAAACCAAAGGCGACCATCATTACAATTTCCACCGCCGCAACACCGAAAAAGAACCAGGGCTGAAATGGACCGAAGCGATCAGGATGTTCTGCGGCATGTGTCGCATTCACCAGGTCCCTGTTCATCATGCTTAGCGCGGTCAGGCAAACTCCACCAGCAACAAACATTCCAATGATGCCATTGGTTCTATGGCGATTCACATGACCGTGAGTAACAAAGTACGGCTGAATGATCAGATATAGATACCAGATGGTGCCCGTCCAGTAATGTATGTGGACCGACCATGCATTATCAGAAAAATCACCCCAATAATCTTTGTAGATACCAAGCTGCATAATGATCATGGGGATGAGCATCCATAAGTAAAGCGTCCTGTATTTATTCATCTGGTGGCTTTTTTAAAGAAGTGCGGTACGGACATCGAAAGCTATGCACAGTTCTTCGGTCAATGGTTGTAAATGTAGATTTTTTTGGGGTTAAGTCTCGGGACTTCCATTTCATTGGATCCTTATCCACTCAAAGTGGCCACTTTGTGATACATTGAATTTTGTCACCCTGCCATTCTCTATCACAAATTCGCAATCGGCATTCAATACGTTTTTGAACTGGAACTTTGTTTCCGATTGAAAGATCAGCGGGAAATTGTCGGTATCAGAAATTTTGGCAACAAGACCGCCGTTCTTCTTAAAAATCGTCATTTTTCTGTTTGTATCCGTCGTTAACTGGTAAATGCCAACATATTTATCAAGTAGCTTCTCATCAACCCTTATTTCTTGTTGCATGGGTTTGTTCAGCATTATGCTTGCAATCGTGACCGACAACTCGTCTATCGGTGCTGTTCCGCTATTACACAAAATGGAAATGAATATGTCTTCGGCAGGAAAATAGGTCTCGTCTGATTCAAACCCAGGCAACCCTCCCTGGTGTTCTATTGAGTTAATGCCATTTGATGTTTTTATAAACCACCCGTAACCATAACCCGTTTCCGTTCCATTTTCCAGGTGATAGGAGATGAAAGCTTTTTCCAAAGTCTCCTTCCGAAGTATCTTGTAAGAGTACAAGCCTTTCTGCCAGGTGAACAAATCTTCAACGCTTGAAATCAATCCCCCGGCCGAATACTCGATGGTTGGGCTCCAATAGTCAACATTTTTAAATGTTGCGCCTTCTTTACGATAGCCGCTAACACGATTCGGAATAATTTTGTTTCCCTGGTCGAAATAGGTATGGACCATGCCCAAGGGCTGGAGAATGTTCTCCCGGATATAGTCCTGGTATTTTTTGCCCGAAATTTTTTCAATTATATATCCCAATAAATAGTAGCCAGAATTGCTGTAGGAGAATTTTGTGCCGGGTTTAAAATCTAATGGATAGGTCTTAAAGCTATCAATCAATTGCCCGGGCTCAAAATCCCATCTTTCCAGAAATGGAGTCTCGTAATCGATCTGCAGATAATCCCTGATGCCGGAGGTATGCGTAAGCAGGTGTTCGATAGTGATAGTGTAGCCTTTCCAGGGATAACCGGGGACAAATTTTTGTACGCTGTCCTGAATTGAAATTTGCCCCTGTTCAACCAGTTGAAGAATGGCAACAGCAGTAAACTGTTTAGTAATGGAAGCAATATTAAAGACCATGTCCGCATTCAGGGGAACATTCAATTGCAAATCAGCGCTGCCAAAGGCTTTCCTGTAAATTATCTTTCCCTCCTTTGCAGCCAGGACCACACAACCCGGATCCGCCTGGTTAAACTGCTTCGACAGAAATTCGTCAATCTTTTTTTCAATCTGCTTGTTTTGGCCAAATCCAGGTAACATTAAAAACAGAAATGAAATAAAACAGAGAATTGATTTACGCATTTATTAAAAGTACGAAAGTTGCCTTCTACTCTTAAAGGGATTGTCACGGATACACAGATGACCTGCATTTCCCTGTAATATTAGTCTCTTAGCTTCCTTTTCGTACCCTTGCGAACTCTGCGATAGTTCCTGTATCGCAAGGATCGCGAAGCCCTAAAGATATCCGTAACCAATTTTTCAAAATGATGAGCAATCTGATTCCTTTAATATGTTGTAAGTTTAGGCAGCCATCAATATTGGTGACAACGCCTTCAATTCCCCCAGAATTATGACTCACATAGTAAAACGGGGCGAAACCCTGGGAAAAATTGCCAGATCGAATGGTATAACTTTAGCCAAACTACTCGAGGCCAATCCTCAATTCAGGGATCATCCAGACATTATTCATGTTGGGGACGCTGTGATTATTCCCGATGCAACTCCGGCGCCCCCTCCAACGCCCCATGCTACGCCTTCGGCTTTTGCCTTGAAGCTTGCTTCGGTTGCGCAAACCCAACATGACAAATTCCACCTCCTAAACGAGGCCGATCCCCAGCTTTGTGGCGAGATAAGACGATGGACAGTAGAAATTGGAGGTGCGTTTGTCAGTTGCACAAGTAATGATCAGCCCTGGTCTGCGGTTTTTGTATCATGGTGTGTAAAAGAAGCTGGCGCCACCGTTGCAGAGTTTAAGTTCTCCAAACAACATTCAGTGTTTGTTCAAAAGGCGATCCAGAATGCAATCAACAACACAGGAGTATTCCGCGGCCGGGAGATCACTGTTCACCCTCCGAGCGTTGGCGACATCATCCAGGCCAATCGTGGTGGAACCACATTTGATTTTGAACACGCGAGGACACATTCAAGCTATCCATCGCATTCGGTAATTGTAGTCGCGGTTGGGCAGGATACGCAGGGCCGTTTTGCGCTGTGTATTGGTGGTAATGAAAGTGATTCGGTCCGACAGACAAGAATTCCGCTAACGCCCCAGGGTTTTATTCGGCAACGGGGCCGGAATCCGTTCATCTGCGTTATTCAAAATCTAAAATAAATCTTCTTTACACCCGGCGTCATTGTAATAATCCACAAAACCATTTTCGTCCCGGTCAAATTTTATATTGTGTTTTTGTCTGAATTGGTTGACACATTCCTGCGAGCAAAACCACCCGCAATTAGGTACGGCCACATTGCCGGCCCGATAGCAATCTTTAAAAGATGGGCTCATTTCCTCGTCATTAGCATGGGCAATAATCTTATTGCAGTTCAAACAATTTATGGTGATTGTAGGATTTACCTTGCGATTAAAAATAGAACGAATGAACTTAAAAACCATAAGTTACAATTTTCGCGCTGCTAACGAATTTCTATAGTATTGTTTGTCCGAAGGTCAGCAGGTTATTGTCGGGATCATGAATGGAAAACTCTTTTTGTCCCCAGGGTTTATTTTCCAACCGGGTAATATCTACGTTCCTGCTTTTAGCAAACTGGTAAAAGTCGTCAATATTATCTGTACGTATATAGACCTGTCCATAATTTTCTTTAGGATCAACTTCCCTGAACTCGAAAAAATGGATTTGTATGTTGTCCTTCTTTACCATTAGGTAACCCTCGTAATCTTCACGCCCAAATTCCTGGAAACCTAATTTGTTCAGGTAGAAATCTCTGGTTGTGGCCTTGTCGCGCATCGGCAACTTGGGATTGATGTCATTAAGCATGCGATAAAATTTAATAAAAATAATAAAATAAATATTTTATTCATTTGCCAGGTGGGGCGTTAATTACTTGCCTGTTTATTTGGCGACTTTGTCTTTTTTTCTGATAAGCAACGCTACTATGGCCGAAATTACCAGGCCGATGACTGCCATAACAATAACTCCACGGCTCGCATAGTAAACCATGTTTTCAAATGTATAGTCATCAAGAATTACGAACCGGAAGATCTGGAAACCTAATTCAGCCAGAAGTACAACTAGAACGCTGCTCAAAACGAGCTTTGCAAATCCGACTCTCGCATCGAGTTTAGTGACCCTTTGCTGAAATACATTAGTTATTATGATTATTAACAAAATCAAGAACAGGCCCGCTGTATTTATGGGACCATATATGTGTTCCGGAAGATTCGCAGGAGACCAATAGAACAGGCACCAGGTTAATAGCTCGCCTCCCAGTAAAATTGCCGAAAACAAAAGAATGTTTTTTTTCAAATTTGAAATTTTAATCCTGCTTTTTAATCTTGAATATTAAACCGAACACAATAATGGGGATTCCATAAAGTAGGGCGAGTGTCAGGCTCCCAATACCCGCGTATGTATTGAAGTCCTCATTACCAAAGAATATTCTAATCGTTATAGTCATACAAATAGTGCTTATTAACATAAAATAAGCCTTTAGTTTTCTGGGATCTTTTATTTTGAACTCAAAAAAAGACAGAAGCAGTATTACAATTAATGTAGGCATAGAAAAGCTGGCGCCAAAAAAAACTGAAAGCAGGTAGAATTCCGCTATTGGCATTACCGACTGAAATATCGGGTCCGGGTTTCTGGCTATCATCAAAACAATAAAGAGCAGCGGTCCGACAAGGATTGCCAGCAACCAAACTTTAAGTATATAACCCGACATCCTGTCCATTAAATTGAGTCGTTCCCAAATACAGGGCCCATCTCCTGAAATTATAAAATAAGTCTGAATGATGGAACTATCAGCCTATCGCGGAAAAAAGTAACTTGATTAAAACCACAAACAAGACAAACCCCGCAAAAAAATACGTATACCAGGGATGCTTAAACCTCCTTTTAACTTCCCTGAAATCCGAAAACAGTCTTTCTTCAAAAGGCATATTATACCGCTTAAGACCACATTCCTGGCAAATGATATTTACTTCCTTCGCGTAAGGGAAAATTGGGATATAGTAAATGTGAAAATACTTACTGATAACCATGACGTCCGCCCAGCTGTGTTTGTCACAGGCCGGGCACCTGATCAAAAATTCATCCATCCCGATCGTCGATTCTTTCGTACCAAAAATAATAAAGCCCATTACTGTTTTATTTATTTAGACGTTTGTCGACATGGAGTATGCATGTAAAAGAAATGATAATCCTCAATTTGTACAACTTTCGATCATGTTGGTTGTAGATTTCTAGTTTGCTCAAAGGTTTGATACAGGGTAGTGAGCATTGCTTTAAAGTCGTCAGTTACTATTGAATTCCCATGATAAAACGCGTAAGTCTGTCCCGAGTCTAGTTCAATTTTCAGCGTATAATACCTGGGATCATAAAAGCCCCTCCTCACACTTTCAATTTCATCCCATTTAAAGCTGTAGTCGCCGGAGTTTCTCAAAGGAAATCGTTTTATCCATTTTATCCTGACGCCAGTTTTATCAATTGCCCATTCCGTTTTCCCGGTAACAAATTTTTGCCACAGATAAATGACTAAAGCAAGATGTAGTACCGGGACCAGTATTGATAATGCCTGGTTCTTCAAACCGTGCGGGTAAAATATCAATACCTCGGCGAAAAAGAATAGCAATGCGGCTGCTATCAGCAATATTGCATTAGTTTGGGAAACCAGCTTTACTTTATAGGGCTTTGTAAGATCCATGTTGCCAGCAATTATTTGTTGCGTTGTGTTTCTTAGAACAAATTGTAATCGCTCTTATGAACCCCGACCTTCCGTCAGCAGTTTGCGTCTATTTGCTTTTTTGAGCATTTTACTTTGTTGTTTCGGCGCCAATTTGTTTCCCCAGTTTTTCGAACTCAATGTCGTTCGATTCCCAGAGCTCCAGCTTATTTCCTTCAACATCCAGGATGTGAACGAATTTGCCGTATTCGACAGCTTCAATTGTGTCAACGATGGTTACACCATTCTTTTTCAACTCGTCAACAAGGGCAACAAGGTTTTCAACCCTGTAATTTATCATATAGTCCTTTGTTGAGGGTTCGAAATATTTGGTTTTCTCGGAAAATGGGCTCCATTGAGTAAACCCCTTTTTGCTGCTATCTGTCCCCTGGCGCCATTCAAATACCGCCCCATATTTGTTTGTTTTTAGGCCAAGATGCGTCTTATACCATTCTCTCATTTTAGCAGGGTCTTTGCATTTAAAAAAGATCCCGCCGATACCCGTTACCTTTTTAAGATTTTGTATGCCCCTGTTTTGGCTTATAGACAATGCCGTCCTGAATGCGAAACCGGAAAGAAACGATACCGCAATAACCAGGGCGATTGAAGTCGTTTTGTTCATTTTATAAGTTTTATTCTAACGATTAATATTTTATGGGATTCGCTGTTAATTTCTCCTACCTGGCCAGCATAATGATTGCGGCTCCAATTAACAGGATGGAAACCAGGGCAGGTCTTTTTTTGCTGTGTTTGTTTACAAGAATTAAAATGCTGCCAACAGGAACTGCCACCAAAAGCAACAGCATTGGAAGCCACAACAACTCATATACAGCCCCCACAAAAGCGAATTTATAGACATCGGTAAATATGAACTTCGACATGGAATAATACAAAAAAACAGCTATACTGAGCAGAAGTATTAGCCGGGAAGTTTTGGGCCTTGAAAGGAAAGAAGATCTGCTTATTTCATTCATAGCGATTACCTGGTTTTATCTCCCTCGAATTTTATCCTAAAGATGAATATTTTTTCAGACCTGTTCCTAATTTCCTTCAAAGCAGTTCTGGCTGGTCCCCGTAGATCTTTTGTCCCTCGTGATAATGATCTGAAAACTCTCAACGTAATAGTCGCTCATCTTAGGACAGTTGGTCCATTCTTTCAGTTAAGAGTTTGAATAGAATTTCTTTCGTGAAACCCGCTTCGATCATAATCAAATCGGGAATCAGGTCAATGGCCTCGGAAAATAACTTTTTGTCATGAAGTGCCTGATCGTATAGAAATTTCCTGTTCCCGGGCATTTTATGAAAAATGTGGTTACCGAATAGTTTCGTATGCATTTCTATTGACTGAAATAAACCCAGCGAGCCCTGGTCTATAATCCAAATATCATCTCTTACATCTTTCAGAAGGTTGCTCGCGGCTTGTGTCCTGTCAATATTTATAAAGAATAAGTCAAGTGTATATATCCGGTTTAGCAAAACCTGATCCGCTGCTTCAATAGATTTTAAGTCAGCCTGAATCGCATCAGGGATATATTCTATTGCAAGATTCCAGCCGTAACTTCTTTGAACTATATCATCAAATTCATCTGTTCCGAAAATCCATGGGAAGTTATCAGGAATATAAACCCATCCTACATCGGGAACTGGCCAATTCAATTTATTGGCGACCTTATTTGCTAAGAACTCCGACAGTAAACTAATTGCCGCGTTTCCTGCACCACGCATTTTGACAATATATTTACCCCCTTCTTCTGTTTCTATCAATGTAGGAAATGAACTACCAACAAATTGCTTTATGAAAGTTTTTAGGATCATGGTTGTAACCCCGGCCGAGTTCCTGCGTTACAATTTAAACAACAGGAGATTGAGTATTGTTAATTAATAAGTGTCCGATAAAATAACCTGCCGCGTCAGGGCTTCGGCTAGCCTGTGCTTCCGCTAAGCATCAGCGATAGGCAGACGAAGAAGCAAGGCCGGCAGACAAATTTTCCAATTTCTATATCTCTATTCCGAAATAAATCATCGTTAAAGCTATTGTGTCATAAATCGCATGCGAAATAATAGGATACCATAAATTTCCTTTGTAGCGCCATAGCAAAAATGTCCAGAGTAGTGCTGCCAAAAAAGAAGGAATAATCCCGAAAATGCCCTGCTGCCAGTGATATAACCCAAATAGAATACTTGTTAAAAACCCGGCAAGCCAAAATGAATGTCTTGATTTGATGAACCATTCACGAATTGTTGTTTGAATAAATCCACGAAAAACTATTTCCTCGTAAAAACCGGCTATTATCCAGGCCGCAACAAGTGTGATAATTAAGTTAGATAATTTGTTCCTGATAAAGTCGTATTCAGTGTATGGCTCTACTACAAAAAAATGAGTTATGAATGGATGATAAATCCATTTATTAAAAGCAATCCAAAGCAGGGCTGATAAAATGCCGACAATTAAAGTATGAGCAGTTAATCCATTACGTTTTAGTCCAAGGTCCCGAAGTGTCTCTTTTTGTCTTCTTAAATAAAAAATAATGACCGCCAGGCAAACAACGGCGTAAGAATAAAACGGCAACGGAACAAAATGAGGAAATAAAACAAGAAATGCTATGATAAAGGCTTTTAGTATGTTCTGCGTGAACCTCTTGTTATTCATGAAGTCAATTCAAGTAATGATGTTAGTTATTCCGTAAATCTTCAGTGGCTTGTTTCCCCAGGACTTTCTCGTAGGCTTTTCGTGGTGCACCCCCGAAAAATATTTCCCCGCAATAGCTATACTCTAACCTTTCTAAAATTTTAAACATTGGGATGTTATCAAAATTGGTATCAACTTTTATGCTAAAAACGTTATGTTCGATAGATAGATCCTCAAGTAGCTTGAACAATTTAGTTGCCACCCCTTGCCCCTTTACTGAGTTTAATGTTGCCACCCGATGAACCGCTACATAGTCACCGTTTGTTAGCCACTGTCCTTTTATTTCGTTGTAAGCGGGTTCAATGCCAAAAATAATAGCAGCGTACGCTATTATTGCATCGTTGTCAGTAATCACATATCCGTATCCATTTGTTATGTCATCCTGAACGGTTTGTTGATTGGGATAGCCGTTTTGCCATTGTTCGCTACCGTCCCGCCGTCTTTGTTCGATAGCTTGCTGCAATATTTCCCAAATTGTATTTATTTCAGAAAAATCGGCTCTCCTTAATTTCATTATTATGTTCCAGGGTTTAATTCTTTATCTGTCTGATTTTCCCTAGTGTCAACGCTGGATCGAAAAATGTCTTCTTGAACTTTCTGCTCTCGCACTCGGCGGAAAAATATCTTTCAATACCTTCCGGAAATAATTTCCGTTAATTCAATTGCTTCTCCGTCCGGTCCTTTCATAAATGCTTGTTTTATTTCCAGTCTGCTGTTTGTTCTTATTCGCCTTATAGGTATAGTTATTTTGCCGCCTGCATTAATGACGCGTTCAACAGCAATTGTTATATCTTTTACCTCAACACCTACATGCTGAAATAAATTGCCCGGTCTTGTTGTATCATTTTTGTCTGCTCGTTCAGCCAATTCAAAAACAAAGTCCTGCCCCGGGAATTTTAGAAAAACAACATTTACGTCGCGTTTGAAAGCTGTATCAGCTTGAGTGATGACCAACTGAGTGAACCGGTCGGTAACTTTAAGATCAAACGCCTTTGTATAAAATTTAACCGATGAATCCATATTGCGCACTGATAAAAATACATGATTAAACACCGGGTAAACCTGTTGATCCTGAGCATCCGCCTTATCAAGACAGAGAATTAAGATGATGCTAAAAATCAATGAAATCGAGATTGCTTTCATTAGTAATTGTTTTAGCTTATTAGAATTTTCACAAAAACCAAAGTATCACATTGTATTTCTCCAGTTATCGTATTTCCCAGGATATAGCGTTTGGACACCTCCAGAGATTAGTTGATAATTTGCCCTTTGACATTCGCCAACTTTTCACGCCATTTTTGTAGTTCCTCTGGTGTTTGTCTCACCCAATCCGTTACCTCCCCAATGATTTTTAATGGAGCCCCGGAACGATATGAACGCGTTGGATTGCCGGGAAATCTTTTGTCTGTAACATTTGGGTCATTTTCAAAACTCCCCGTCGGCTCAACGACATAAACACGTTCGCGTCCATCGCCTTTTGCTAACGCAGCGGCAAGTCCCGCGCCATTGACCAGGGCTGTGAAATAAATGTGATTCATTGTGAGCTCGGGCATGTAATTGGAAGTGCCGCCCGGTGTCAGCAAATCGCCAACCTGCAAATCCGCTCTCGTCCCGTGATAAAAGGGTCCCTTGTCAGATGGTTTATCCATAAAAGAAGCTGCTAATTCATAATTCTTTTTTGCCTTGCCGGGATCGCCCAAGTCTTCGTAGCACTTGGCGATGTTTAAATATAAAGTTGGGAAAGCGCTCTTAACAGTATCGTCATTTATTTTTAATGCAAACTGTAAGGTCGTTTCGAGCCATCTTAATTTGTCGGAAATACTTTTTTGATGCCGGGCTACATAATATGCTGCAAGAAATTTCTCAAGGTCGCTTGTGCCTTCATTCCAGGCCTGAAGAAACAGTTTGCTTGCTTCTTCGGGTTTACCTTTTTCTTCCTGGTTCATACCCTGAAGACAGAGTTTAACAACATTGTTGTTTGGATTGAATTCCATTTTATAATTATTTTGGCTCTAATTATTGTTTCTGGGTTGTTCTAGCGCGTTCATATAAAATTCGGCTGTTTGTTTTGCGAGGTCGACAACTGAAGATTGTTGGTTTTTGCATTGAACCAACGTACGAACAAGTGCTTTTCTGCCTTCGCTTATTAACTCAAAGGTCAGCATTTAGCAGTCTGTCAACAAATGATTCTTTGTCGTTCAGATCAGCTCCAAATAATTTTTGCATCGCCTGTAAAAGGCGGTTTAACGATTTCGATATTTATACATTTGTCATCTACTGCTGCAAAATACCGAGTCGTCAGTCCGTTATATGCGTCTTTTCAACAATCTGTCCAGTTATTGTTCCACTGTCATTACGTTGTTTGTTAATGTATTTCTCGTCTGTTTAGCCGTCCACTACAGGACGGGTGCAGTTTACGGCTTTCTCATTCGCGCAAGTCCAGTACTCTGGTTTCCGATTGGTCCTTCGCTATTTTTAATTTTTTAATATATCTGAAAATTATCTCATTAAACTTCTCCGGCTTATCCATATTCATTATATGGCCCGCACCCGATATGGAAACCAGTTTAGCGCCAGGAACCTCGTCTACTATAATCTTAGCGACGTTTTTACATAATGCCAAATCATATTCTGCCGTTACAACCAATGTGGGTGTTTTTATTTCATTTAATTTTTTTATGGCCGTTGGGAATGCCTGGCTCCTTTTATTTGCATGCAGGTAGCGCCACCAGGAGTACTCATAACCCATTTTTAATAAGGCTTCCCGCGTTCTATGCGATCGTACGGCCTTGCTTAAAGGATTATTTCCTGTCCACAAGGAGTCAGTACCTTCCTTTGCGCCTCTTTTTTTTACGATCTCAACTATTTCTGAAATGCTTGTATTTACCGAATCTGGATTTAAAGTTCTGTATTCAGGAGCTCCGTCGCCTGCGACCCTGGGGCCAATAACTATTAGAGAAATACATCTATCCGCGACAATGTACTTTTTGAAACAACATTTCCAATTCCCAAATGATATGTTTTATCCGCATTTGCTTTTAAACATATAATCGTATCACTAAGGCTTTTCCGATGGGTAAGTTGACCAAGAGCCATACACAAAAACTGCTTCCAGCAAGTAAAGTCTTTCACTTTAAAATCACCATTGTGTCGTCTAACTAGTGTTTGAAACTGCTTATGTGAAATAAGACCTATCAATTGTGAAAAAACGTACTTGCCTTGATTCATAATTTTGACCCTCAGGGAGTTAATTAAACCCCAAAGCTTCAAAATTTCAAATCGTTTCCAACCCCAAATCCCAGCAAACCCAATACAGACAATAATTTCAAAGAACTTTCAATATAAACATCAAAACGGTAGTGGGTTTTCTACACTATTGTCACAATGCAATTTTTTTAAATAATGGGAATCTATCTAACATTGAAGCTTCAATGGTTAGAAAAAGCACTCTGCCAAAATTTTCCTCTTTATATTTTAATGTGTTTTTTACCTTGTTAATGTACAAGAAGAAAATGTCGATGAAATCGTGGCCATTAATGTAATGACGAATTTCCAGTCCCAATCTGTTCATTGTCTCCTTGTATTGCTGCAGAATCTTATCCTTGTCATAATTAAGATTGTTTTTGTTAATAAATTTATCAATGTAGCTGTTTTCATTAAAATTGATTATTCCGTTTTGTTTATTTATAGAAAGATTTCCATCAATAGAAACAAGTTTAGCAAAACGATAGTTTAACTCTCTTAAAAGCCTAAGACAAAAAAGAGGTTTGAGAACTTGTGCTAATTGATTTAAAACGAAATTAGCCTCAAATGGAAAATTGTTTATGCCAATGTTTAAAAATTTTTCAAATACCTCCTCACAAAATAAATATGACTCAAGGCAACTAAAATCTGTTCTTAAAAGCTTTTCGTTTGTCATCGCCTTGATAAAGTCATCAAAATCCTTGTCAATAATACATTTGGTGCTAGTATTTGGTGCTCTTTCTTGAAGTAGTTTTGATAAAATTGTTACTTTACTTTTTGCGGAACTCGGGTCTAGTCCTTCAAAGTAATCCCGATCTAATTCACTAAAATCAATTATTTCAATTTGAAATACCTTCCGATCCAGCTTCTTGCCATTTAAATAGGATTTAAAAAATACTTTATCTGTAGCGCCTTCGACATATATATCTTTAATTTCTGACTCTAGTTTATATAGCGCCACTATTTCTGTATGTTTCTTTTTAAGCGTTTCCATTAATCTCTTCAAGTTTGGTAACGTTGTCTAAATTGGTTGCCAACAATTCCAAGGAATGGGTTGATAAAATGTATTGAATATTTTTGCTTGAGCTGAATTTTAGTAGAGTATCAATCAAATTCCTTTGCCATTTAATATTTAGGGATATTTCTGGTTCATCAATTATAAAAATTGTTGCCACGTCGGCCGCCGTGATTGTATTTATAAATAATAATAGTAATTGTTTTTCGCCAGACGACAACAAGCTGAAGTCGATGGCCTCTCCGCCTTTTTGAACCAGACTAAACCCGGTCGATAAATTAAAATCTATCTCCTTATTGGTGAAATATTGATTTGTTGAATTTAGAAAAAGATAGATTACATCCTTCAATTTTTCTAACGCCTGAAGCTTAGCGTTTATACTTTCTATGTATGGAGCAAGAATAGCCCTAAGGCTCCTTAGCCGCGCAGGTGTCTTTGATTGGTTTATGGTGTTTTTTATTGTTTTAGAATCAAATGACTCTATTAAACCCAGTTTAACATAGGGTTTTACTTTTTCTTCGATAATTTCAATTTCTTTTATTAGCTCCTCTTTTGTCTTGGCCTTTTTAATTGCTTCATTTGGCTTAAACACATTTTTGATCAAATCAGTAAAGATAGCTTGCGAATTTTTTTCCCCTGTTTTTGAGTCTGAAATAACTTTAGTTCGTATCCAGTCAATTAAACGCTCAACAGCTGGTTCCAAGGAAAGTTTTTTTTCATCGAGCATTCTTTTAAGACCAATTCTCTCATAATCCTTCGAAAGAATAATATCAGAATCGTTAAGGATAATATTGCCGAATGATTCTGGTTCATGTTCCGAAGAGGTTAGGCTATTTAAGATTTTTCTGTCGTCGGATAAATAGAATACGGATATGTTTAGCTTCCTTATGTATTCTAATATTTCTCTAAAAACTAAATCTTCCTTTGATCCATCTTGTAGACTTATTGAGTTTTTAGTTGTTGTTTTAAGCTTTAGAGAATAAATCTGTTTATTTGAGTCTTCAATAGAATAAGTATACCCCCCTATAAAATTGCTGCCCTCTCTAACTGCACCAATTTTAATTCCGTTCTCAAAAAGAATTGAAAAACTCTTAAATTTTGTGCCGGCAATTTTAGTTTTATATCCACTCTTGTCTCGGCTTGACAATAACCAGAAAATTAGTTTAAGCAGTGTTGTTTTGCCCGAGCCATTATCGCCATAAATGATTAGTAGTTGTGAAATATCGGTTGATTTTTCGAGGGGGATGGTATATGAATAGTAGCCAAACAGCTTCTCAACTTTTATTTCTTTTATTGATAACGGGTTTTTGATCATTTTGATTGTTTGATAATTTTGTCAAATTTGAATCATAAAAGTATTTTGAAATGGGGCTAACACGTAAATTTATGATATAAGATGCCGCTGTACAAGGATAGGTTCCTATTATTTGTGCAGTTGGTGAAAAAACACCAACCGTGGCGCGCTCCTTTGGGGAAAACTCAACTCCGCCGACAACGCCTAAATGGTTGATATGGGAGCATAGAATAAAGAGGAAACTTAACATCGCGATAATCACAACCCCGCCTGCTTACTTATCTCCAGCATCCTTTCAATTGGCTTCCTTGCCGCTATTCTGAGCTCTTCATCCATGGTTATTTCTGGCAACTCATGCTCCATGCAGAGATAGATCTTCTCGAGCGTATTGCGCTTCATGTGCGGGCAATCGTTGCAGGCGCAACTGTTGTCGGGAGGAGCAGGTATAAATGTTTTCAGCGGGCTGGCCTTCATCATCTGGTGAAGAATACCGGTCTCTGTAGCCACGATGTATTCCTGTGAAGTATCGGTTTGCGTAAATTTCAGCAGGCCGGTAGTGGAACCGATATAATCCGCTATGCGCAGGATCGGATCCTCGCATTCGGGATGCGCGATCAACTTTGCGTTGGGATGTCTAATTTTCAGTTTCGTGATCTTTTCCCGGCTGAATATCTCGTGTACCATGCAGGCGCCGTTCCAAAGCAGCATGTTCCTTCCGGTGACTTTGTTGATGTAAGCGCCAAGATTTTTATCGGGAGCAAAAATGATAGGTTGGTCTTTAGGAAAACTTTCAACGATATATTTGGCATTGCTGCTGGTGCAAATCACATCACTCAGTGCCTTTATCCCCGCGCTGCAGTTGATGTAACTCACTACCACGTGATCGGGATGTTGTTCTTTGAACTTTTTAAACAGGGGAGGCGGGCAACTATCGCTCAGTGAACAACCGGCTTTCAGGTCGGGAATCACGACTTTCTTACCGGGGTTGAGGATCTTGGCTGTTTCCGCCATGAAATGCACGCCGGCAAACACGATCATATCGGCTTTCGTCTTTTCAGCCTGCTGTGCCAGTCCGAGGCTATCGCCGATATAGTCTGCAACATCCTGGATATCCGGTTCCTGGTAATAGTGGGCCAGCAAGACAGCGTTTTTTTCTTTTTTCAAACGCTCAATTTCCTGGAAAAGATCGATCGTTGGATCGAGTTCAACATCCAGGAAACCCTTCGAGAGGAGTTCTTGTTTGGCAACTATCAGTTCGTCAGCGAGCATAACGGCAAATTTTGTGATCAGGTTTGCAATATTGCGGCAACATCCTCAGCTTTTCAAAAAACTTTTTTATAAATCAACATCCGTTTATAATAATAGTAATAAGATATTTTTATAAAAAAAGCTTATTATTATTACAGCTGTGGATTCGTGGACAAGTATTTTTAATAAGGCGGTACAAAGCTACCAATTCACAGCTATCCACATTTATAACAAAGAAATCCACAAACTGGTTTAGCGCTGGCATTGGTTTTCGGCTATTGAGTTAACACGAATGTGCCAAACCAGGAAAGTTATTGTTGAATAAGTTTTGGATAAGTAGGGATGTGCGTGGAACCATAATGAATGTGCACTAACAATTGAAAACACCCTAAAGACCGGCGGCGATTGTAGTTTGTTTCCAACAATGAACCTTCATATACACGTTTCACGGGGGGTTATACACCGTAAAAAAATTTTGTCTACAGCTCAGCGTGGAGAAAAAAACGAATGTGACGATGAAAACTAGTCAATAAAATAGAATAAAATCAAGTCTGATGTTAAAAGCTACTGTTTGTTCGTTGTCTTAAATGTTTATCCAGTAATTTTAATCATCAAAAATTCGTTTTTATGTCAAGATTAAGATCACTGTTCACAGGAATCTTTGTGTTCTTTTCTCTTATCGCTATTGCCGATGAAGGCATGTGGATCCCGCTATTGCTGGAAAGAATGAATGAAAAAGAAATGAAGAGCCTGGGGATGAAGATCAGCGCAAAGGACATATATAATATTAACAAAGGATCGCTGAAAGACGCTATTGTAAACTTCGGCGGGTTTTGCACCGGTGAAGTGATATCTTCCAAAGGTCTCGTAGTAACGAATCATCATTGTGGCTTTGATGCCATTCAAAATCATTCTACGCTTGATCATAACTATATCCGGGATGGCTTCTGGGCTAAGAATTATGGCGAGGAACTTTCCAACCCCGGACTGTATGTAACATTTATCGTGCGTATAGAAGATGTAAGCAAACAGGTGTTGAACGGTGTAACGGCCGCACTGGCGGAGAATGAAAGGCAATCCATCGTTGATAAGAATATTAATGAACTTAGAAAAAACATTAAGAAGGAATCTTACCAGGATGCATTTGTGCGCGGCTTCTTCGAGGCTAATCAATATTATTTGTTCGTAACGGAGACCTACCGGGATGTGAGACTGGTAGGCGCACCGCCATCTTCTATCGGGAATTTTGGAAAGGATACCGATAACTGGATCTGGCCAAGGCATACAGGAGATTTTTCGATGTTTCGCATTTATGCGGGCAAAGACAATAAACCGGCCGACTATTCGGTAGATAATGTTCCCTATACTCCAAAGAGATCACTTTCCATTTCTCTCGATGGCGCCGCCGAAGGAGATTTTACCATGGTATTCGGATTTCCCGGACGTACAACCGAATACCTCCCGGCCGTGGCTGTACAGCAGATCATGGAAGTAAATGATCCGGCTAAGATCGCTATCCGTGATAAAGCGCTGGCTGTGATCGATGGTTTCATGCGCAAAGACGAACAGATAAAAATACAGTACGCGGAAAAATATGCCCTCATCGCCAACGCCTGGAAAAAATGGCAGGGTGAAGTGCTGGGATTGGCAAGCACCAATGCGGTCGATAAAAAGAAAACGTATGAAGCTGAATTCCAAAAGCGAGTTAATGCAAATCCTCAATGGAAAGGCCAGTATGGAAACCTGCTGAGCGATTTGGAAGCAGCCTACAACGAATTTAGACCCTATGGCCTTGCGAGGGATTATTATCTTGAAATAACAGGAAAGATCGAATTGTTTACGATCGCCGGGCAGTTGAATTCATTACGGAATACCAAGAACAATGGAACCAAGAATGCTTATTCCGAAGCATTGGCAAAAACAAAGGAAAAGCTCGAAGGTCTCTACAAAGAATACAGTCCGCAGGTGGACAGAAGTCTTTTCGAAGTGTTGATGGAGATGTATGTAAAGGATAAAATTGTTTCACCGCTTGTACTGGAACAGCTAAAAGCAGCTAACAATGACTTCCCTCGGTGGACAGACCAGTTATATAGCGGAGAGGAACTGACAGCGGGCAACAAAGTAATGGCTGCGCTGGAGCAAAACCCGGCAGAATTTTTAGAGAGAACAAAAACAGACAAAGCCTGCGTTTTATACAATGATATTGCTGCCACCTATAATTCAGCGATCGCGCCGAGGCTGAATGAAATACAGGGCAGGATCAACAAGCTGCAGCGAACTTACATGCAGGCGCAAATGGAGGTGATGAAAGAAAAGAAGTTTTATCCTGATGCGAACAGCACTCTGCGGTTAACGTATGGAAAAGTGAAAGGATATACTGCAAAGGATGCCGTGAGGTATGATTATTACACCTACCTCGATGGTGTCATGGAAAAATATATTCCCGGCGATTATGAGTTTGATGTTCCGAAGAAATTGAGAGAGCTGTACAATAGTAAAGATTATGGCCAATACGGAAAAAATGGCAAGCTGCCGGTTTGTTTCATTGCGTCCAATCATACCACTGGGGGCAATTCGGGCAGCCCGGCCCTGGATGCCTGGGGCAATCTTATCGGTCTCAATTTCGACAGGACCTGGGAAGGGACCATGAGTGATATCAATTTTGATCCTTCCATCTGCCGGAATATCATGGTAGATATCCGCTATGTATTATTCATTATTGATAAATACGCTGAAGCGGGGTGGCTGACTCGGGAAATGAAGCTGGTTCACCCCAAAAAGAAATAGCATCAAGGAGTTGGTGCTAAGGCTGTTAAATATTAAAACGGGGAAGCGTTAATTCCGGGCAAGTAATTGTCAACTTACTCACTAATTTTCCCCAAATACCCTATTTTTGCCATCCGTTTTTTAAAGCTACTAATAATATATGTCAGTCATCCAGAGTATCCAGGAGAAGTATGCGAAGTTAATGGCTATCATTATCGCGGTTGCCCTTATGATTTTTGTCGTTATGCTTGCGTTTGAAAATGGCGGAAGTCTTTTCAGGAGCAACAATAACACCGTAGGCCGGGTTAATGGTACCAGTATCGATTATACCAATTTTTACCAAAAGGTTCAACAACAGGAAGCGAATATCGCTGCTCAATATGGGGGCACGATGCCTGAAGGCATGCGCTCACAGGCGGTAGAG
>Ga0066652_100000126_pt1 | contig 43624 bp, 37 predicted proteins | sample GraSoiAngelo_101_FD_71413 | JGI IMG/M metagenome (GOLD analysis project Ga0066652, IMG submission 71413) | Grasslands soil microbial communities from the Angelo Coastal Reserve, California, USA - 14_0903_02_30cm | ecosystem: Environmental > Terrestrial > Soil > Grasslands | place: USA... | reverse complement strand
GATAGTTTACCCTCATCTATAAAGATCATAACCAGGGCTGCCGTCAGCCATTTGCTACAACTGGCGATTGGGGCCACGGTTTTGGCATTAAAATCGCCGGCCTCTCTCTTGAACAGTATCGTGTCTTTATTTGAAAGCATGAAGACGGCATCCTTACCCAGCTGTTTTTGACGAGACTGCCATTCCTGGTCAATGTCGTGGAAATCATATTGGGCGAAAACAGGCTGAAAGAATAACAGGAGTCCTCCGAGGATACTGCTCTTGAGGCAGGATAAATAAAATTTGTCTGACATTCTTACGGGGATTTTTGGCTTGGAGTGTTATTTGATATTAGGGTTTAAAGTTATTTGAATTTTTGAACTGGCCGGCAGATTTTAGGGTATAGCCAAACCGCCCCGATTCACTGCAAACTAACGCCGGCGACCCACTAATCATTATAGATGCAATTGAATTAAAACAATATTATGAACTTAGGAAATTTTACCATAAAAGCGGCTGAGGCCTTTCAACAGGCCCAGCAATTGGCTTTCAACGCCAGGAATCCGAACATTGAAACGGAACATATCCTTAAAGCGTTGCTGGAACAACAGGATTCACCTGTTGAATATTTATTAAAGAAGAACAATGTCACGGTCAACGTTCTCGGGACAAAGCTTGATGAACTGATCGCTAAATTACCTTCTACCTCCGGGGAACCGGCACAATCGATAAGCCGGGATGCTAATACCGTAGTATTAAGAGCAGGTGCCGCACTCAAGCAATTCAACGATGAGTTTGTGACGCCCGAACATTTGTTGCTGGCTATCGTAGAAGGTAGTGATGCAGTAGCCAAACTTCTCAAGAATGCAGGTCTTACCGAAAAAGGCCTGATCGCCGCTATCAAAGAATTGCGGAAGGGAGAAACAGTGACTTCACAAACCCAATCGCAGGAATTTAATGCACTTAACAAATATGCCAAGAATTTAAATGAGCTGGCAAGACAGGGTAAGCTAGATCCCGTGATCGGTCGTGATGAAGAGATCCGCAGGACCCTGCACATTCTTTCGAGAAGAACAAAGAACAACCCGATACTGGTAGGCGAACCCGGTGTGGGTAAAACGGCAATAGCGGAGGGAATCGCTCATCGTATCGTGAACGGGGATGTTCCCGACAATTTAAAATCAAAGATCATCTATGCCCTGGATATGGGATTGCTGATCGCGGGAGCAAAATATAAAGGCGAATTCGAGGAGAGATTAAAAGCAGTGGTAAAAGAGGTCGGTGATAGTGATGGCGAGATCATCCTGTTCATCGATGAAATACATACATTGATTGGCGCCGGTGGCGGCGAAGGGGCGATGGATGCGGCAAATATTTTGAAACCTGCCCTTGCAAGGGGTGAGTTGAGAGCTGTTGGTGCTACAACATTGAACGAATACCAGAAATACTTTGAAAAGGATAAAGCATTGGAGCGCCGCTTCCAGAGGGTAATGATCGATGAACCGAATATTGAAGATGCAATATCCATCCTGCGCGGATTGAAAGACCGGTATGAAACACATCACCACGTACGGATAAAGGATGATGCCATCATCGCCGCGGTAGAACTTTCTACCCGTTACATTACAGACCGTTTCCTTCCTGACAAGGCTATTGACCTGATTGATGAAAGCGCTGCCAAACTTCGTTTGGAAATGAACTCGATGCCCGAAGAACTGGACAGGCTCGAACGACAGATCCGTCAACTGGAAATTGAACGCGAAGCGATCAAGCGGGAAAACGATGAAGCAAAATTGAAGGAACTCAATACGGAAGTTGCCAACCTGGCCGTTGAGAGGGACACATTAAAGGCAAAATGGAAAGAAGAAAAGGAAATTGTTGAAAAAATACAGAACGCTAAGGCCGCTATCGAGCAATTGAAACTGGAAGCTGAACAGGCTGAAAGAAATGGGGAATATGGAAAGGTGGCGGAAATACGCTATGGGAAAATAAAGGAGCAGGAAAAAACTATCACTGAATATACTAAACAATTGGATGGTTTAACTGAAAAGCGGTTGCTGAAAGAAGAAGTGGACGCCGAAGACATAGCGGAGAGTATCGCGAAGATGACGGGTATTCCGGTGTCAAAGATGTTGCAAAGCGACAAAGAAAAATTATTGAAACTTGAAGAGCATCTTCATGAACGGGTGGTTGGCCAGGATGAAGCGATCACAGCTGTAGCCGACGCGATAAGAAGAAGCCGGGCTGGATTGAGTGATCCGAGAAAACCAATTGGCTCGTTTATATTTCTTGGAACAACCGGCGTAGGTAAAACAGAGTTGGCAAAAGCGCTCGCCGAATATTTGTTTGATGATGAAAGCATGTTGACCCGTATCGATATGAGCGAATACCAGGAAAAACATACTGTATCGAGACTGGTAGGGGCACCTCCGGGCTATGTTGGCTATGATGAAGGTGGCCAGTTAACAGAAGCGGTTCGCCGCAAGCCGTATAGCGTGGTATTGCTCGATGAAATTGAAAAGGCTCACCCGGATGTGTGGAATGTTCTTCTGCAGGTACTGGATGATGGACGGTTAACGGACAACAAAGGTCGTGTAGTGAACTTCAAAAACGCTATCATCATCATGACCAGCAATATCGGTAGTCATATTATCCAGGCGGCGTTTGAAAAAGTGAGCGAAAAGAATGTTGAGCAGGTGACGGAAACGGCAAAGCTCGAGGTAATGACCTTGCTGCGGGAAACCATACGTCCTGAATTTCTGAATCGCGTAGATGAGATCATCATGTTCCGCCCATTGATGAAGAAGGAGATCAGGAATATCGTAAAGATCCAGCTCGAACAGTTGAAAAGGCTGGTGGCTAAGAATGGCATACAACTGGAATTCAGCGATTATACCCTTGAGTTTTTAGGCGAACAGGGATTTGATCCACAGTTTGGTGCAAGACCCCTGAAGCGGTTGATACAAAAAGAAATCGTGAATGCATTGAGTAAAAAAATACTGGCTGGCGAAGTTGATAAAGATCACCCGGTATTGGTGGATGTATTTGACAATACGGTTGTATTCAGGAATGAGGCGCAGGAGCATGAGATGGCGAAGGAGAATGGAAGGAAGACGTAAGTTGATGCCAGATGCTGGATGCTCGCCATTGCGATCCGTCGAAAGGCGGAGAAGCAACAGGATGTTGTCATTGTAAGCGGAGCGAAACAACAGATGCTAGAACCTGGATGCTGTCATTGCGAGCGGAGCGAAGCAATCACCCATTTTGAATACCTGTCCAGTATTTTCTGCGGCGCATACGTATACCAGCCATAGCCATCTCTTCTTTCCCTTTCCACTTCGGCTAATGAATACACTACTTTGCTATCGCGGTTGCAAAAAAGAGGGCGGTGCGTCTTCAATTCATAATACCGGGTCCAGATAGGAGGGGCGGTCGAATCCCGTACCACAACCTTATCTGTTTTCGAAATAAGGTAGGGAGTGACCAGGTCAGGTGCTGCAATGGTCTTTACTCTTGTATTCATGATCTCGGATTCCCTGAACCAGGCCACTGCGTTTTGCACGGCCCTAATGATCTCCGGGGAAGGATGGTCAATGCTCATCAGGAATGCAACTACTTCGACACTTTCTCCATTACATATTGAAGGGGGTTCAAACTTCCTTGCCCATGCGGGTTCCAGTGTCACTTCATTGTATTGCTGGCACCAGGCTGTAGGTTTGCCGTTGTCATTGATCTGTGTCCGAAGGATACATTGCAGCCCTTTTTCATAGGCGCTCTTTAATTTCTGGCGATGATCAGTATCTACGAAGCCGTATTGCGGCTTACCATCTGTTATATCTTTTAACAACCACATGATGCCACTAAAAACATCATCGTTGTATGTAATGTAACGGCTATAGTTATTCTCCAGCGGGAAGTATTGCGGCCAGCCACCATTGGCATATTGGGATGCCAGTATGTAGTCGAGTCCTTTTAGCGCGCCTTGTTTATATTTTTCATTTTTTGTTACGTAGTAAATCTTTGCCAGGGTCTCGACATGCGAGTAGGTTGTCCGGTTATCAAACGTGGTGTTCAAAACGGTCTTATCTTTTACCAGGCTGTCTTTCTGCTCAGGCGTTAGAATGGCCAACATATCATAGTTCTTGGCCCAGCCGCCATTGTCTTTTTGATACAGCAGGATATTGTCCCCGATAGCTTCCAGTTCTGTGGCTTTATAACGCGGCTGATTTGGTTTGGGTTGAATCACCCTGTCTTTTTCATGCAAATCATACCAATGATGCGAAGCATCCTGGAAAATAGCAGTGTCAACCACCCGGAACTCACTAGCTATATCTTTTTGTGCGTGTATGAATTGACCTGGCAGTATTGTTATAACCAGGAAACCAAGGCGAAGCAAGGGATGGAGATCAAATAAGAAACGCATAGAGTAAAGATAAGCATCGAGAAACCAATTCCGCCAATTGGGGGAACAAGAACCAAGCTCCAAGAACCAAATCGCAAGAACCAAATAAATTTCAAAATTAAAACCTCATCGGTCGTGACTATTAGCGTCCCTTTTTTTCAAAATAGCTGTAAAGATCAAAAAACGAATTCTTTCGCTCCTATTTCTCGTTCTTGGTTCTTTCCCTTTTATAATTTATTTGGCCACCGATATCAGAAAATAATTAGTGGCCGGTAACGGAAGATTATGTTGAATTGTCATTCCGCCCGCAAATGGAGCGAAGCGGGAAGCAATGAAGTTGAGCGCAAGATGATTCAGTTCAGAAAGATCAAAGGTTAATCTTGAAGCGTTTGCCCATCTCAATTCTCCCGTTGCCTGTAAGAAGGATCTCTCTCGAATTTTTTATTTTTCTTATCCAGTCTTTGCTGATCATAGAATCCAGCAACGCGGCTCCCAGGGCTCCGGCGAGGTGATGATTTCGTTCACTCCAGTCGAGACAGGGATAAGCAAACTTCCTGTTTTCCTGTCGGGTTGCAGAAATATCGATATCCAGGCTTTCAAACAATCTTTGACCTGCGGTAGATAATTCGTAGCGGTCATCATGAGCAATCAGCCATTTGTTTTTCAGAAAAACTCCTGTCACATGTACTCCTAACTTACCGGCGAGGTGATCATAGCAGGTGCGGGCGTACCTTATTCCAGCCGTATGCTGTCCTGCTGCTGACTTCAATGAAACCGATACTGGCATTAGCGCAGCAATATTTTCGATAGCCTGCGCCACGCGGTCGTTTGCAAACCGGTAGTATTTATGTCTTCCCTGCTTTTCCGATCTTAACAAACCGGCATTGATCAATTGCGAAAGATGATTACTCGCCGACTGAAACGAAATATCGGCGCTGGTGGCCAGCTCGGTAGCGGTGTAAGCGCGACCGTCCAATAGATTCCATAGCATCATTGCTCTCGATTTTTCCCCGATAAGCGATGCCATATGCCCGAAATGTTTTTCTATTTCTTCCGGTCGATCATTCATAAATTCCTTTTGACCATTTCTCTGAAATTATTTTACCTTTTTCATAGTCATCCACGACAAGGACGAGTTGATTACAGTGATCGCTGTACTGAACCAGGATATTGATCCCATTTTTAGCCATCAGGCTGCATATCATTCCCAACTGTCCGGGTACATCCTGCTTCAGTTTTTGAATAAGCACATCGTTAATCGACGTAACCGGAATACCTTTTTGTTCCAGCGCTTCCTTTGCTTTCTGCGCATCTTCCACCAGGAAATGAGCAATCCCTTTTCCCTCATGTACAAATACGCCGCCCCCTTCCAGGCTTATCCCGGCTTGTCCCAATGTTTCACCCATTTCTGCGAGTGCACCCGGTTTATCCTGTAAATATATAGTTATGTCTTTCATATAGTGTTTCTTTAGTAGTGTCTCGATTTAATAAACCTGTCGCCATTAACATAACAAGGTTGCCTCAGATACGTGGATGAAGGGAATGTTATCAATTTCTTACCCGTGTATCCGTGGCAACGACAACTTCAATTTTCGTTTTAACTGAATTGGCAATAAAGCAATTCTCGTGAGCCAGCTCATGCAGGTGACGAATTGTTTCCTCCGATGGAACGTGTTCTCCTTCGAATTGTACTACCGGGTGAAGTTTTACGCCGATGATTTGCTTTTTGCCATCCTCACCGGAATCCAGGATGCCTTCTGCCCGGTCTTCATAACCTTTTATAACGTATTTCTGCCTGGCACAAAATGAAAGAAAAAAAAGCATGTGACAGCTTGCAATAGAAGCGATGAATGCTTCTTCAGGATCAACCAGGGAGGGATCAGACTGGGGAATAGGCACAACGTGCGGCGAAGCCGATGCATCCAGTTCTGCTCCACCATCAAATTTCCAACGGTGCACACGACTGTATTTGCCATCGACAAAAACTTCACCAGCAGTTCTTGTCCAGGTGATTGTTGCTGTGTGTTTCATTTTTCGAAGTTTACAAAACAAAACTAAGCGGCCGGAAGCAGCGAAAGTTCATTTTAGAATGAACTGTGGAATTATTTTAAATGTTGAATGAGAAGTAGTTCTTTCGACGACCAAGCTTTAAAATCAACCTTGGATTATACTTCAGATGCAAATAGTTAAAAGTTAAGAGTTTAATTTCAATCTTTGGGAAATGTTCATCATTTAACATTCAACATTTAACATTCAAAATAGTCCTCGGGTCTTACTTCGTTGAAAAATTATACATTTAACTATGGCAAACTATCGTTGGAGCATCTGTGAACCAGATAATCCCCAGGTAATAGAAAAGGGACTCATACGAAAAGAAGAGGTCAGGGAGACCTTTGAACAATTTCCGTGGATGGATCGCCTGCGGAAAATAGCAAACATGCGGAATGAAGATATTTGTTTCTCTCCTTCTCTCGAATTTGAGAACCTGGATACAAAACAAGGGGTTACATTTTCTATCGTTGGAACGGTACTGGAGCATGAATTTTATATTTTTTATAAGCGATCTGTGACCGTTAAAACACTGGGTCTGTTCAAGCGGCAGGTAGATAATCATATTTCCGATATAACCGGGCAAACCACGGAGGACGCGGTCAGGTTCCTTGATGCATTCTTAAATAATGACAGCGATTATCTGGAAGCAAAAATGAAAAGTAGATGAGCTATTTTTAGTTTAGAGCTTGCCTACCGGCAGGCAGGTTAAGAGTGTAGAGTTTAGAATGCAATTTCAATCTTTGGGAAATGTTCATCATTCACATTTAACATTCAACATAATCTAAAATGATCGTAATGAAAAAAATAGCTTCATTCTGTTTTGCCATTCTGCTACCAATTTTATTTCTACGTGGTCAACAGACCGTTCAGGAAAGACTGGGTTATTCAAAGGACACGAAGCTCCTTATTATTCATGGTGATGACCTGGGTGTAGCTCATTCGGAGAACGCCGCCACGATCAATGCCCTGGAAAAAGGATCGGTCAGTTCAGCCAGTATCATGGTGCCGACGCCCTGGTTCTCTGAAATCGCGGCTTACGGAGCAGCACATTCCAAAGCGGACCTTGGGTTGCATCTTACGCTGACCAGCGAATGGAAATATTATAAGTGGCGTACATTAGCCGACGAGACGCCAGGTTTGAACAATAAGCAGGGCTTTATGTTTTCAGATGTAGATTCGGTATATGCGTCCGCCACCATCAGTGAGGTAGAAAAGGAATTACGAAAACAGATTGAAAAGGCAAACCAATCCGGGATAGACGTTACTCACTTCGACTCACATATGGGTACTTTATTTGGAAGACCCGAATATCTTAAACTGTATATCCAGCTGGGGCGTGAATATAAAGTGCCGGTAATGTTGCCAGCAGCATTAAAGGCGCCACTGGGATCATTCCTTACCGATAAAGATGTGTTGGTGGATGCTATTTATGGCGCAGGTCCTGATGATTTCAAAAAAGGAATGGCGAAATACTATAGCGGCGTACTGGATACGCTGAAAGCCGGGCTTAATGTCATGATCATCCATTTAGCTTACGACAACATCGAGACACAGGCAATGACCATCGATCATCCCGAATGGGGAGCTGCATGGCGGCAGGCTGATTTCAATTATTTCACAAGCGAGGATTGCAAAAAATTGCTCAGGGACAGGAATATCAAAATCATTACGTGGAGAGAAATAAGAGATAAACTGGTACGGAACTAAATCCTGGATGCTAGATACTCGATGGCATCCTACAGAGTGACCAGCGTCCAGTATCTGTATCCAGAATCGTTCGGCGTTAGTCTTTTACAAAAAGTGCTTTCAGTTCCAGCGCATCGTCAGGTTTCATTTTGCCGCCGAGGATCAATCGAAGTTGCCTTCTTCTCAATGCGCCATCAAATAATTTTTTTTCTTCGTCTGTCTCGGTTATAAGTTGAGGTACGGGTTTGGGCTTATTGTCGGCATCAAGTGCTACAAAGGTATAATACGCTTCATTGCTTTTGTATTTTACCTGTCTCTTCAGATCTTCACACCATACTTTCATATGCACTTCCATTGAGGTAGTAAAGGCGCGGCTTACTTTGGCTTCGATGTGTACCACGTTACCCAGCTTAATTGGATTTTCAAAAGAAATATTGTCGACAGATGCGGTAACAACTGCGGCATTAGAGTGTTTTTGTGCCGAAAGTGCCGAGGCTATGTCCATCCAGTACATGAGACGGCCACCCATCAGATTGCCAAAGACATTCGTATCATTGGGAAGCACGAGTTCTGTCATGATAATAATACTGCCGGATGCTTTTTTATCTTCCATTCTGAGTTTTTGTAAAGTTAAGCGGTAATCATCTCATAATAGGCGGATAGCTGAACACATGAACGTGGCAATTTGATCCCGCCTATAGGCGGGAGAGAATTTGAAAATTATGAGAAATTTCCCCGCATTTTTCAAATTAGTTCATTTTCTCCCGCCACGCGGGCGGGAAATTATCTTCTATTCAACCTTTAAACGTTTATATTACATTTGCGCCTGCTATGGAGCCATATCCCGTTATCTCTTTTGACAACACAGAATTTGCATTTGAATACAAGTCGGAAAGCCAACTTAAAAAAGCGAAATTCCTTTTCTCTTTGATGGGGAGACCGTGGATTGTAAAGATCGGAACAAGGCTCGCTCCATGGTCGATCAGGGCCGGGTTACCTGTAAAAGGCGTGATCCGGAATACCATTTTCAAACAATTCGTGGGTGGAGAAACCCTGGAAGAAACAGCGCAGGTTGCCAAAAATCTTTCCAAATACCATGTCCAGGTAATTCTTGATTACGGGGTAGAAGGCAAGGAAGGAGAAGAGGATTTTGATCATGCCCGCGACGAATTTATCCGGGTGATCAACTATGCTGCTACGCAACCGAACATACCTTTCATGAGCGTTAAGGTTACCGGCTTCGCCCGGTTTGCTTTGCTGGAAAAGCTCGACGAAACCATGGACAATGGCGAGCTCACGCTGATGAAACGGTATATGAGAGCAATCGCCGGGTTGTCGGCAGATGAACAGGCAGAATTGGAGCGTGTACGCAAGCGGATGATGAGTATCTGCGGGACTGCTGCTGAAAAAAAGATCGGTGTAATGGTCGACGCCGAAGAGACATGGGTCCAGGATCCAGTAGATGCATTAACTATCCTGATGATGGATACTTTCAATAAGCAACGGGTTGTTGTTTATAATACAATCCAGCATTACCGGGTTGACAGGCTACAGTTCCTGAAAGATTCCTACCAGGCTGCGACGCAAAGGAGTTTTATTCTCGGGGCCAAGCTGGTGCGTGGCGCTTATATGGAAAAGGAAAGAAAAAGAGCCGCGGAAATGAATTACCCTTCGCCTATTCAGCCAGATAAAGAATCAACGGACCGGGATTTCAATGCAGGCATTGAATTTTCCATTGCGCATATTGATCGTATTGCTTTGATCGTTGCCTCTCACAATGAATACAGCAACCTATATGCTACCCGCCTTCTTAAGCAAAAGGGATTGCCATTGAATCACCCGCATGTTCACTGGAGCCAACTATATGGTATGAGTGATAACATCACATTCAATCTGGCTCATGCAGGTTGCAGTGTCAGTAAATACCTGCCCTTTGGTCCCATTAGGGATGTGATCCCTTACCTCATGCGCCGGGCCCAGGAGAATACTTCGGTGAAAGGGCAAACTGGGCGAGAGCTTGCACTAATAAAAAAAGAATTGAAACGCAGGAAGGCCTGATAGGCTAAGACAGTATTTTTACTGATGCCCGCTCATACAGGAAGACATTAGTATTTTCCAAACTGTGAATTAAAATTCCTCTAAAAAAAGGCACGGAGTTTCTTTTGGTATTATTATTGTCGCAAGGCGGGCGATCCTTCTTGGTATTACCTATTGAACCATTTACCTAATTAATAACCTGACCCTTGAGAACACTTCTACCCGCCGTTTTCTACCCAGGAGCAAATCTCTTTCTGTTTGTGGCGGAATCAATGAGTCAGTAATTAATTATGCCGAAACTTTACTCCAAAATCAAATAACATGCTATTTGTTGCCGGACCCGTGCCCGAGATATTGCGTTTTATCCAGGTGCTTTGCTGGATCATTGTGCCTTTGCTCATTGCTGCTGTGACCATAACCGCTTTTCTTCATTATCGAAAAGGAAAAAAAGATGAAGGAGAACACGCCCAAATGGAAGGAAAGCTTCGTGAATCCGTGTCAGCGCTGGTGGGTTATACCAATGGAAATGGTGAATACGTTGTGTTTGATAATTCTGTGCTCATACAACAATATAAGAATAAGCTCTCTTACAATCACGCCCGTTATACGGCCCTTCAGCATGATTTTGCAAGGATGGAAACAAAATATGCTGCACTGGCTTTATATGCCCGTAACCTGTTTGTAAAACCTAAAAAAGAAGTCATGGAAAATTCAAACGAACAATTACCAATGCCTATGCAGGCTGACATTAACCGGTTGGCAACGCAGCATGCTACAGAAAAGAAAGAATTGCAGGATAAGCTGGCGCAACTGGAAAGATCCTGCCGGCAACTGGAGCAGGAAAATAAGGTGTTGCAGGAACAAGTGCATATGAGATCGGCTACTGAAGATGAGAAGACGGAGATCATCAATAAATGGAAAGAAGAAAATGCAAGCTTGAGAGACAAGGTCTCCGATCATGAATACCTGGAAGACCTGGTGGAAGAAAAGAAGGCACAGGTGAACTTTTTGCAGAACCAGATAGAACAACGGATCAAGAATCTTTACCAGTCAGAACACCAGCGACTACAGGTAGTTGCCGAAATGAAACAAATAAGAGAAGAAAAGGAAGCCGCAGAGAAGAAGATCGAATTGCTGCAAAACGAGTTAATGCTGAAACAGGACCAGGCCGATAAAACCCAGGTTGTCATCTGCGGTAAGGAGGAACAACTTGCCGAAAAAGAACAGGTCCTCAACGAAAAACTTGAGCATATCACCCAGCTTGAAAGAATGTTGCAGGAATTCAGAGAGCAGAATGAATCAATGAATGTTTCGATAGCAGAAGCCAAAAACATGGCCGGCGCATTGCAGCAGCAGTTGGCCGATGAGCAGGCTAAGGTAAATTTCCTTGCCCAAAAGTTGTCGGCCCATAAGCAAGCGATCCGGCGACTGCATAAAGAATTTTCCGAATTCATTGATGATGCCGAAGGATCTCCCGTTATCGCACTAAAGCCTGAATATAGCAACGGGCACGAAGCCATTTAAAAAGACAGAGCGAGAAAGAGTGCGGAGGGCGCCCCAGAATGCCGCTCGCTCCCGCTCCGTTTCTCGTTCTACTGCTCGGCATCCAGCATCCAACATCTGGCCTGGAATCGAGCTTCTCCAGGGGACACAGTGGTGTGTAATTTCTCCGCATTTTGTATCTTGTAGTAAACCTTCTTACACCACCCAAACACAGCCATTATGAAAAAAGCTTTTTTATGCCTGGCCATAATCATGATCAGCCTGAGCAGTTTTGCCCAGGATGAACTTGACAAAATTATCGAAGAAGGTATCGTTCTTCATGACAGGGGAGATTATGCCGGGGCCATTAAAAAGTACGACGAGGTGTTGGCCAAAGATCCAGGTAATTTCAGCGCTAACTACGAAAAAGGATATGCTCTCCTGATTTTAAAGCGTTATGACGAGTGCATTGCCATCAATAAAATGCTGAGTGAAAAATATCCTGATCATTCGGAGATGAAGAATGTCTGGATAAACTGGGGAAGTGCCCTGGACGACCAGGGAGACCATGAAGGAGCTCTAAAAATCTATGACAAAGGTTTGGTAGCCTTTCCTGAATTTTATTTATTGTACTATAATAAGGCGATCACTTATGCCCGGGCAAACGACAGGGACCAAAGTATGAAGGCCGCCGAAGATGCATTGCTGCGAAAACCACTTCATCCTTCTTCGCATAACCTGCTTGGATTGCTGATGAAGGGGCAAAATAATATTGCTTCTGCATTGGCTTCAGTTGCTTTCCTGTCCATTGAAGCTTCAGGAAAGAGAGCACAGGGTAACATGGAGAGCCTGGACCTGATATTCGGGGGAAATGTAAAAAAAACAGGTAAGAACGAAGTCACGATCAACATTAACTCGGCAATGCTCGATACAACGGGTAAAGGTGATGACAATTTCACCAGCGTTGAACTGGTTATTACATTCGCGGCCGCCCTTGATTCGGATAAAAAATATAAGAAAGAAACAAAACCTGAACGGTTAGAAAGGAAACTAAAAGAAATGATCACCATGATGGACGAAATAAAAGAAGGAAGGACAGGTTTCTTCTGGAAATTTTATGTCCCTTTTGTGATTAAAATGAAATCGCGGAATTATCTCGAAACGTTTTCTCACATTGCATATTCATCCGCTGGCGATAGTGATAATGACAAATGGCTGGAGAAAAACGCCGATAAGGTGAATGATTTTTATGGCTGGGTAGAGAAGTATGATTGGGATTGACATGGTGAGTGGTGAATGGTGAAGGGGGAATAGGATCAGAGTTCAGTTCCTTCTCGGCCATTGGCGGGTTGCAATGATAGCATCCAGCATCTAGTATCTAGCATCTAGCATCTAGCATCCACCGTGCTGCCTTTTTCGTAACTTGCGCCCATGCAACAATACCTCGATCTGCTTCAACATATTCTTGATAATGGTGTTCAAAAAAGCGATCGCACTGGCACCGGTACCATAAGTTGTTTCGGGTATCAAATGCGTTTTGATCTCCAAAAGGGATTTCCACTTGTAACTACCAAGAAGGTTCATCTTCGGAGCATCATTCATGAACTGCTTTGGTTTTTGCGGGGAGAGACCAATACCCGGTATCTTACGGAAAATGGAGTGAGCATCTGGGATGAATGGGCCGATAAAAACGGGGAATTGGGACCTGTGTATGGCAAGCAATGGAGAAGCTGGGAAGGAAAGGACGGTAAACCGGTGGACCAGGTTTCCGAGCTGCTTACACAGATAAAAAAGAACCCGGACAGCCGAAGGTTGATCATCAGTGCCTGGAACGTGGCCGATCTTCCCGATATGGCACTGATGCCCTGTCATACTATTTTTCAATTTTATGTTGCCGAAGGTAAACTGAGCTGCCAGCTTTACCAGCGTAGCGCCGATGTGTTCCTCGGTGTCCCTTTTAATATTGCTTCGTATGCATTATTGACATTGATGATAGCGCAGGTTTGTGACCTGGAACCCGGTGAATTCATCCACACATTCGGCGATGTACACATATATAATAATCACCTCGAGCAGGTAAAATTGCAACTCAGCCGTAAGCCCTTTCCATTGCCGGCTATGAAATTAAATCCTGCGGTCAGAAATATTTTCGATTTCAAGTTTGAAGACTTTACACTGGAAAATTACCAAAGCCATCCGGCTATTAAAGCTCCAGTAGCAGTATAGCCTGTCTATGTTATCTTTACTCCCGACTAATGACTATCGACTCATGACTATCTCTCTCGTCGTCGCTGCTGCAAACAACAATGCCATTGGCAAGGACAATAAACTATTGTGGTGCCTCCCGAATGATATGAAATTTTTCAAGAACGTGACCTGGGGAATGCCGGTGGTGATGGGAAGGAAAACGTTTGAAGCATTGGGCAAACCATTGAAGGGAAGAAAAAATATTATCATCACCCGGCAAAATAACTGGAATGTAGAAGGAACCCTCGCTGTTAAAACCCTCGACGATGCGCAGTTCCTGGTAAAGAATATGGATGTAAAAGAAATGATGGTGATCGGAGGCGGAGAAATATACCGGATGGCCTTTGAAAAGGCGAAACGTATTTATATCACAAGAGTAGATGCCGAGCTGGAAGGGGATACTTATTTTCCGGTCATTGACCCGAAGGAATGGAAATTAGTGAGCAACAAGGACAATGCGGTTGATGACCATCACAAGTATGCTTATTCGTTCCAGATTTGGGAAAGGGTGTTTAAGTGAAAAGAACCAGATCACAATCCCGCCATTTGCGGGACAAGAACCAAATAAATTAGAAAAAAGATCCCGATAGCTATCGGGACGAATATCGAAAATATCTGCGCTATCTGGATTTCACGTTTAGATATCGACGCTTTGCTGATCCCTGCAATTGCTCCTTGCAATTTAAATACTTCCTGTCTGGAATTCGAATGCACCCTACAATGTTCGGGTTTCGCGCTTTCTATTTCGGATTTTCTATTTAAATATTGGTGCTTATTTGGTTCTTGCTATTTGGTTCTTGGTTCTTTTAAAAAATTATATTCGCAGTATGTATGGCAGGCTGCAGTTAGCATCGAAATATCTTCAGTATTACCTTAGATCCTCTAATGGCAGGGGGCACGGTGTTCATTCTCCCTTCGTGTTTGAATTCATAACAAAAGTTCTAAGCGATAAAACGAATTACCCGGTTTATGAAGAGGTGGAAGCATTGCGGCGGCAATTGCTGAAAGATCAAACTTTATTAAGCGTCGAAGACATGGGTGCCGGATCTACCCGGTCAAAAAACAGCCAAAGGACTATCGCTTCTATCGCAAAAAATGCAGCCAAATCAAAAAAGTTCGGGCAGTTGCTATATCGTATTGCAAAGTTTTATCAGCCGCATATCATACTTGAATTGGGGACTTCTCTCGGCATCACCAGTTCCTACCTGGCAAAAGCAAGACCGGAAGCTAAAGTAGTTACGTTGGAAGGAGCAAAGGAGATCCTCACGGTCGCCAAAGATAATTTCAGACATCTTCAGCTGGAAAACATAGAAACTGTTGAAGGAAATTTCGACGATACATTGCAATCGGCGGCAAGCTCATTACAATCATCAATCGATCTCGCATTCGTCGACGGCAATCATTGCCTGCAGCCAACCATCCAATATTTTGAATCAATTCTCACCAAAACCAATAACTTTTCCCTCGTTATACTGGATGATATACACTGGAGCCACGAAATGGAGCAGGCCTGGGAACATTGTCAATCCCATGCATCGGTTACATTAAGTATAGACCTGTTCTTCATCGGTATCCTGGTCTTCCGCAAAGAGATCATGGAAAAACAACACTTCGTTATTCGTTTCTAATTGAGATTCCCGATTTCGAGATCCGAAATTCGTCCCGGTAGCCCTGCCTACCGTCAGGCAGATATCGGGATCGAGCATAACCATCATTCTGTTTATGAAAATTAGTAGTTTAATTTTCCTGCTGCTGCTTGTTACATCCCTGGATGCTCAGGATCTTAGTGGCTATCAAAAGGAGATATTCACGAACTCCAAAGGCAATTTGCCTTATCGCATATTATTCCCGGATTCATTTAATTCAACCACCAGCTATCCATTGCTCATTTTCCTGCATGGCGCATTTGAAAAGGGAAATGACAATGAAGCGCAACTCCGGATCGGAGGAAGATATTTTTTGCGAGAGGAGAACAGGAAAAATTTTCCGGCAATAATTATATTCCCTCAATGTCCTCTGGATGATAGCTGGGCCTGGTTCGATACAGGAATTGATTCAACGACCGGTCTTGCGAACTCCTGGGATTTTCCATTCCGGAAACAGCCGACCGGGGTCGCTGGCTTACTAAAACAACTACTCGATAGTTTATTGTCTATGCATTTTATAGATAAGTCCCGCGTTTATATCGGCGGATTATCACAGGGAGGCATGGGTGTATATGATATGATAGCCCGTTACCCTGATGTGTTCGCTGCTGCTTTTTCCATCTGCGGAGCCGGGAAGATCAGCACCAGCAAGCAGTTTGCCGGGAAAGTGGCCCTGTGGATATTTCACGGATCAGATGATGAAATTGTCCCCACGTATTTTTCGCGTGATTTTTACAGGCGACTCACCCAGCTCAATGCAGATGTAAAATATTCTGAATATCCCGGTGTCCATCACAACAGTTGGGTCAACGCGTTCGCCGAAAAAGATCTCCTGTCATGGCTTTTTAGTAAGTCAAAGAAGCGATAAAACCTTTACTTTTGCGAAGCTGAATTGGTGCATCAGATCAGATCATCAATACATTCACAAAACCTTCATAGTTTAATGACGATAGGTCTTCTCAAAGAACCGGGCCATGAAACAAGAGTATCGCTTCTTGCTGAAGCTGTCGCCACTCTCACAAAAAAAGGGATTAAGATCCTGGTAGAAAACGGGGCTGGCGATAAGGCTTTTTGCAGCAATATGGATTATGAGCAGGCCGGCGCTGTGATCAAAGAAAAAAAAGAGGTACTCCAGGCATCCGATATCATTTTAAGTATTCATTATCCTCTTCAATCTGTGATGTCTGACATCCAGTCGAAAATTCTTATCGGCGTTTATCAGCCATTGTACAATGCGGGATTGATGCAACAGTGGGCTAACCAGGGTATCACTACTTTTTCGCTGGATATGTTGCCTCGTACCACCCGTGCACAAGCTATGGATGTATTGAGTTCGCAGGCCAATATCGCCGGTTATAAAGCTGCAGTCATGGCCGCTCAACTCTATCCTCGCTATTTTCCTATGTTTATGACCGCAGCCGGAACGATCAAGCCGGCCAAGGTCCTGATATTGGGTGCAGGTGTTGCCGGTTTACAGGCAATCGCTACTGCGCGAAGAATGGGCGCTGTCGTTGAAGTATTCGATACAAGACCGGCTGTGAAAGAAGAAGTGGTTAGTCTTGGAGCAAAGTTCATCGAGGTAGAAGGAGCTGCCGATGCGAGTAAGGCCGGTGGCTATGCGGTAGAACAATCGCAGGAGTTCATGCAACGCCAAAAAGCCAGGATAGCTGAAAGCATTGCGAAAGCCGATATTGTTGTTACCACCGCTCAGATACCCGGGAAAAAAGCCCCGGTGCTGGTAACGGAAGACATGATCAGCGCCATGCGCAAAGGTTCGGTGATCATAGATATTGCTGCAGCCACTGGAGGCAATACACCCGTGACAAAGAACAACGAGACGATCGCCTATCATGGAGTCACCATTGTTGGTAATTCGAACTTACCTGCAACTATGCCTTCAGATGCAAGCCGGATGTATGGAAAGAACGTATTGAATTTTTTACAACTGATAATAAATAAGGAAGCAGAGCTGAACCTGAATTGGGATGATGATCTTGTCAAAGGAAGTTGCGTGACGCATGGAGGCGAAATAACGAATGAAAGGGTAAAGACATTGGTGGGGGTGAAGTCGGATGGATTTGGTGAGGTATAGCCTCACCCCAAACACGGCCTCCCCAAGCCCCTCCAAGGGAGGGGTTTTGAGACCCCGATTATTTGACGGTTGTCATTGCGACCGCGAGTGGCACGAAGCGGGAAGCAACCTGCGATTGCTAGTTGAAAAATTATGATGCCAGCTGATGTTCCCTGAGCGACTCTGTTGCGACGCTCCGTTCATCGTTCGGTACGCTACTCAACTATAAAAAATAGAAAATGGAATCATTTTTAAATTGGATCACCGCAAACCAGCAGATCATTTACATCGTGATCCTGATGATATTTGTAGGTATCGAGGTTATCGGCCGTGTACCAAGTGTGTTGCATACGCCCTTGATGAGTGGTGCCAATGCTATTCATGGCGTTGTGATCATCGGTGCGATCATCGTCATGGGTAAAGCTGAAGATGATAATTACCTGGCATTGATATTAGGGTTTTTGGCAGTTGTATTAGGTACATTGAATGTGGTTGGGGGGTTTGTGGTGACGGACAGAATGCTGGAGATGTTTAAGAAAAAACCCAAGAAGCAGGAACCGCCCTCTAAATAAAAAACCCAAAAGACAAGAAACAATCCCGCCAATTGGCGGGACAAATAAATTAAAAAGAAAAAGAACCAAAAAAAGAGCATTAGGAACCAAATAAACTACAAGAAAAACGAAAATAATCGGTGAAAAGATCATGAATTCCGAAATCGTAATGTCGAAATTCGAAGAAAAAATTCGAAGATGGGAATATCGAATTTCGAACAGGACCATGAACGACCTGGAGAGGGTAACTCAGGGGGGAATCAAAAGAAAAAATATGATTTGGAGGAAAGAACTGAAAAGTTTTCACTGAGGATAAGGGATTTTTGCCTAGGTCTTAAAAAAGATGTGATTAACATAGAATATATTAGGCAACTGGTGCGATCGGCGGGATCGGTAGCCAGTAACTATATAGAAGCAAATGAAAACCTTGGCGAAGGTGATCTGAAATTCAGAATCAAAGTTTGCCGAAAAGAATCAAAGGAATCGAGACTTTGGCTAAAGCATATTCTTGTCTATGGCGACCAGGATATGGAGAAACAAAGGACAGAATTGATCCAGGAGGCGTTCGAACTGGAAAATATCTTTGGAGCTATTTTACGAAAGCTCATTTGGAAAGAAGGATTAAAAACCAAATAGAGCTGCTAGGATTTCGGTTTTTCGAATTTCGAGTTTCTTTTTTCGAACTTCAATCTTCGGGTTTCGATTTTTAAACTTTCGGATTTATTAAAATGGAACTTAATATACTTACGCTTTGCTACTTAATTGGCTCCGTCACCTTTATCCTCGGATTAAAGATGCTTTCCAATCCTGCCACAGCAAGAAAGGGAAACTTAATAGCAGCAGCAGGAATGATAATAGCTATTCTCGGGACTATCTTTCTGTACAAAGATGAAGCTGGCAATAAACTGCACAATTACGGATGGATATTCGGAGGCATTGCAATTGGTGGTGTTATTGGAACATTGGCTGCAAAGAAAGTAAAGATGACGGCGATGCCAGAGATGGTGAGTATGTTCAATGGAATGGGAGGGGCCTGTGCGGCATTGATATCGATTGTAGAATTCAATCATCTTATAAAGCATCCCCATTTAGACCAGGATGGATTTACCCTTTATCCGCCGCTTTCATCTTTAGGAGGACATGGGGCAAGTTTAACTGGTTATATACCGGCAACCGAATTGGTTATTATCATGGCCGGACTGATCATCGGTTCGGTTTCATTTGCAGGAAGCATGATCGCATGGGGAAAGTTGAATGGGACTATAAAAGATTTTTCATTCAAAGGACAACATATCATAAACTTAGTCTTGCTTGCAGCAGCAATCGGTTTATCTATTGTTATCATTTCAAAAGCTGGCCATTTCGGTGTTGAGGCAAACCTTTCAGGCAATGACTTTCAAACAGTGACATTTAATTCTCATTTTCCCATCCTGATATTCTACGCTGTTTTTGCTCTCGCGCTATTATATGGCGTGTTTTTCGTCATGCCTATTGGCGGTGCAGATATGCCGGTCGTTATTTCCATACTGAACTCCTTTACTGGTGTGGCTGCGGCTTGCGGCGGTTTCTTATACGACAATAAGGTAATGCTGACTGGCGGTATCCTCGTGGGTGCGGCAGGCACTTTACTGACCATACTGATGTGTAAGGCTATGAACCGGTCATTAGCTAATGTATTGATTGGCTCATTTGGTGGAGGCGCTAAAGCAGGACCAGCGGGAGCCAAGCAACAAGGGGCGTATAAAGAAATCACTTTGAGTGATGCAGCGGTATTGATGGCCTATGCAAATAAAGTGATGATCGTTCCCGGATATGGATTGGCGGTTGCCCAGGCGCAGCATGCATGCCATGATCTTGAAAAATTATTGGAGAGCAAAGGTGTTGAAGTGAAGTACGCCATTCACCCGGTAGCAGGACGTATGCCCGGGCATATGAATGTGCTGCTGGCTGAAGCGGATGTGAGCTATGAGAAACTGCTGGAAATGGAGCAGGCTAATGAAGAGTTTCCTTCAACGGACGTGGTGCTGATACTGGGCGCCAATGACGTGGTCAACCCTGCTGCCAAAACTGATCCTTCATCGCCGATCTATGGCATGCCAATACTGGATGTGGAACTGGCAAAGAATGTAATCGTAAACAAGCGAAGCATGAAGCCGGGTTATGCCGGTATCGAGAACGAGCTTTTCTTTCAAAAGAAGACCTCCATGTTGTTTGGCGACGCAAAGAAAGTATTGCAGGATTTGATAGGAGAGATCAAGAACCTGTGACCCTTCCCCGGTCCGTCATTGCTATCCAACGAAAGTCGAACTCAAAAAAATAACTGTTGCCTACGCAATCTTTGTCCTTCCTGCTTTGAATGTTGGGTATGCCGCCGCGACTTTGAACATTGAATGTTGCCCACATGTCGATAAAGGGGAATGTGGTAAATTGATCTTCGATACTTGATGATAGATGCAATATCTATGAATTGTGGATAGAACTAAGAGGCTAAGGCCGAAATTGCCGAATAGCAATGAGGTTGAATTGATAGTTGCAAAGTTTGGAGGAACACTGCTATATCGTCCCTCTCCTTTGGGGAGTGATAAGAGGGTGAGGCCGGATGCTGGTCTGTCCCAGAGGGACAAGATACCGGTAGCCTGATTACGTGATAATTCCCCAGGCGCGCCGTAGGTGCGCAATATCGTTGAGGAGAGGACGGAACCCTGAATGGAGCGCCTGCTCAAAGCGGGACAAGGGACGATGAGCAGAGTTGTTGTCGCTGGGTACAAAAAAATAAAAGTCACACACATGAAAAATTTGATCGTTGTTTCAATGTTTCTTTTCTCTTTCAATTGCATGCAAGCCCAGAAGCTGATGGGCTTTGCCGAGGCCAATGCAGTAAAAGAAACCGAATGGGAAAAAAAATTCGATGCGCAGCTGGATGCAAGGAACCTTGACACCTGGATGAAATTTCTCAGCTCGCACCCACATCATGTAGGCAGTCCCCAGGACAAAGCGAATGCTGAATACATGGCGAGCCTGTTCCGCTCCTGGGGTTACCAAACGGAGATCGCGTCTTACTGGGTATTGTTTCCGACACCAAAATCAAGGTTGCTGGAACTGACAGGTAGCAAGCCTTACAAAGCAAAGTTGCAGGAATCTGTATTGAAAGAAGATAAAACAACTGGTCAACTTGCCGAGCAATTGCCTACTTACAATGCTTATTCAGCAGATGGGGATGTAACGGCTGAACTGGTATTTGTTAACCGTGGGATACCTGCGGATTATGAAGAGCTCGAAAGAATGGGCATTGATGTAAAAGGAAAGATCGTGATCGCGAAATATGGTGGATCGTGGAGAGGCATTAAACCCAAGGTGGCCTATGAACATGGCGCAATAGGTTGTATTATTTATTCCGACCCGGAAGATGATGGTTATACGCAGGGAGATGTTTATCCCGAAGGTCCGTTTCGCCGTGCCGATGGCGTGCAGCGGGGATCGGTAATGGATATGCCGGTGTATCCGGGTGATCCGCTTACACCTGGTGTGGGTGCAACAAAAGATGCAAAGCGCCTGGACAGGAAAGATGCGATAACGATCATGAAGATACCAGTGCTACCTATATCTTACGAGGACGCATTGCCACTGCTTCAATCACTGGGAGGACAAACAGTGCCTGCAACATGGAGAGGCAGCCTGCCGATCACTTATCATGTAGGGCCAAGTAAAGACAAGGTGCATTTAAAACTGGAATTCAACTGGGACCAGAAGCAATTGTATGATGTAATCGCCAAAATGCCGGGAAGTGAATTACCGGATGAATGGGTGATCAGAGGCAATCACCATGATGGATGGGTGAATGGAGCCGCAGACCCATTGGCAGGAATGGTTGCGGTGATGGAAGAAGCAAGAGCGATCGGCGAGCTCGCGAAGCAGGGATTCAAACCCAAACGAACAATTATCTATTGCGGATGGGATGGTGAAGAGCCTGCCTTGCTCGGTTCAACCGAATGGGCGGAAGATCATCAGCAGGACCTCAAACAAAAAGCGGTTATCTATATCAACTCAGATGGGAATGGAAGAGGTTTTATCAATGCTTCAGGCTCGCATACACTGGAAACATTTTTTAACGAGATAACCAATGATGTTACCGATCCACAAACAGGTGTTTCGATCAGGGAAAGAAAATATGCCAATGCAGTCGTGAATGCTGATAAGGCGGCCAGAGCAAAATTGCTCGGCAATAAATACATCAAGTTAGGTGCTTTGGGCGCGGGCTCCGATTATTCGCCTTTCCTGCAGCATCTCGGTATCGCTTCCATCAATCTCGGGTTCGGCGGCGAAAACCAGGGAGGGGAATATCATTCGATCTATGATTCATATGATCTTTTCACACGTTTCAAGGACCCGGGTTTCCAATACGGCATTGCATTATCAAAAACAGCAGGACGAATCACGCTGCGGATGGCAAATGCCGATGTACTGCCTTTTGATTTCAACACATTTTATAAAACGGTAAACGATTATGCGACAGAGATAAAAGCTTTGCTGGAAAACACAAGAACGGAAACAGAAACAGAGAATAAGATCATCAACGACAAGTTATATGATCTTGCCCGTGACCCAAAGAAACAATTTAAATCTCCGGCTGTAAAAGAAACAGTTCCTTTCTTAAATTTCAGCAACCTGGAAAACGCGTTGACCCGGCTTAAAGATAGCGCCGAGGCATTCCAGAAATTGTATGGCAGGGCATCGCAACTATCCGCTGTGAAACAGAAAGAACTGAATAATATCCTCTACATGGCCGAACGAAGCCTGGTATATGTAAATGGATTGCCACGTCGCCCCTGGTATAAGCATGAGATATATGCCCCCGGTTATTATACCGGATATGGAGTAAAAACCCTGCCGGGAATAAGAGAAGCAATCGAACAAAGGAACTGGAAAGAAGCACAGGAAAGTATTGACATCGTCGCAAATGCCCTGCAATCGTACACTGACCAGGTAAAAAATGGGATGAGCTTGCTGAAAGAGCCGAAAGCTTATTAGCATTAACGGAATAATTATGACCAGGATAAAAAGATCGCTGCTGGGTTTTTGGGTATTGATAGCTATCGTTGTTTTCCATTTGCTCTTTCTGTATATAACTTACCGGAATCTAAGAAACATCCAGGGATTTAGCTTTGACAGGTTACCCTTGCGCTTTTTAATTGTAGAATTCATCGTTGTAGCTATTCTCGTGGCAGAAATTATCACTTACTGGTCATACCGGTATAAGATCAGGAATAAATGGTGGGTCCGCCTGCACGTGTGGCCATTGGTTTCATTTATGGTATTGTTCCCGTTGCTGGTTTTGTTTTTTAATTTCTCTATGGCCCGGCATTATAGTCCCGGAGGATATGGGTCTTTCAGCGAGTTTCTTCTGAAATTGCGGGTGTACCTCTTCTGGACAGTGATACCTGTTTCTCATATCTTTTTTATTGTTACTATTGTGCAAAGTTTTAGGCCAGTAAAACAACCAGTCAGCGATGAAGCTCCCGGACTCCTTGATGAATTCATTAACTAGCGTCGTCGGTTTTGACAGGGAAGCATTTGAAAAGGTGCATGCTTCGGACGAACAGGTCACTTCAATACGGATCAATCCCTCTAAATTATCTGAAGCGCCCCTGCCCCCCGAGGGGGGGATTTGGGACTTCGCCGTCTCGTGGTCGCAGTATGGATATTACCTAAATAAACGTCCCTCATTTACTTTCGATCCGCTTTTTCACGCCGGGTGCTATTATGTACAGGAGGCCAGTAGTATGTTCCTCGAACAGGCGCTCCGACAGACTATGGATATTTCCGGTTCGTTGAAAGTACTGGACCTTAGCGCTGCACCGGGAGGAAAATCAACCCATATTCAATCGTTAATATCAAAGGAAAGCCTGTTGGTGAGTAACGAGGTAATACGATCAAGGGCAAATACCCTAAAGGAGAATATTATTAAATGGGGAAGTGATAACGTGATAGTGACGAACAATGATCCAAAAGATTTTTCAAAGGTGGAAGATTATTTTGATGTGATCGTTGCCGATGTTCCCTGCAGTGGCAGCGGTTTATTTCGCCGCGAACCGGAAGCAATCGAAGAGTGGAGTGAGAATAATGTATCGCTATGCAGCCAGCGTCAACAAAGAATATTGGCGGATGCTCTACCTGCCTTGAAAAAAGACGGTATACTTATCTATTCTACCTGCTCTTATTCAAAGGAGGAAGATGAGAAGATCGCAGAATGGCTTACCGGTACGTTGGCGGTAAACGATCGTGGGCCCACATTTGAAAGTTGCCGTCTGTCGATTGACAAATTTCCGGGGATCATAGAAACAATATCCGGCAATGGTACTTATGGCTACCGTTTCTGGCCGGATAAAATAAAAGGGGAGGGTTTTTTCATAGCCTGTTTCAGGAAAAGAGGAGGAGGGGAGACAGAAACCAGGCACAAGGCAAGAATGATGAACCCCGGGAAAAAAGAACTTGCGACGATCGGCAAATGGATCAGGATGGGCGATCACGAGTTGATAAGGCGTGAAAATACAATATATGCATGGTCCAGCTGGTTGTCTGACGACATGAGCTATATTTTATCGAAGTTGAAAGTTATCTACTCAGGCGTCCGGGTAGGCGAGCTGATGAAAGATAAACTGGTGCCGGATCATGCCCTGGCCATGAGTAAACTGGTGAACGATTCGGTTGAACGGGTAGAACTCAATTATGACCAGGCTATTCAATATTTACAAAGAAAGGACCTGAAGCTCGAAGGAGTTGTAGCAGGCTGGAAACTGGCTTGCTATCAAAATCATCCGCTGGGATGGATGAATGTACTGGCTAACCGGATCAATAATTATTATCCGAAGGAGTTGAGGATATTGAAAGAAAGACAATAAAAAATATAGTTATGCTTAGTTTTAAACCAAGCATAACTATAACTTTTCTAAAGTGAGGCCGAAACAGCCTCGATCTTCACTGCAGCCTTTACCATCTTAATATCATACAACTGGTAGTCCTTGATCACTCTTAACAGTTCAGCGACCGCACAGGCATGTGCAATGCATCCGCGGGGATGATAGGGCGGTTCTGCTTCAAAAACTTCAGCTATACTTCCTATGCAGGTTTCATTCAGATGATATTTGAAGTTATTGATCACTTCGAGTGCCCTCTCGCGGCCATTTGTTCTCATGATCGCATCGACATAGGGACCGAGCAACCAGCTCCAGGCCATTCCATCATGATAAGAAAGATCACGGATCTCACCTTCAGGGTGGATTGGTAGATACTCCGGATCGGCGTTAGGCAGGGTCTTTAATCCTACCGGTGTGTATAAATGATCGGTCACCTGTTGCAATACAACTTTAGCTTTATCACCTTCTATTAACGGGAAAGGAAGGCTGATAGCGAAAAGTTGATTGGGCCTGAATTCGGCGATCTTTTCGCCTTTCCTGTCGATGTTATCATACAAATAATTTCCTTCGACATACCAGAACTGTTGACCGAAACTTTTCCTGACCCGGTCAGCGCTCATATTCAACATGCCGGCATCATCTTCCTGTCCATTCAATTGAAGTAGTTCGGCAAAGATGCGCAATGCATTATACCAAAGCGCCTGGAGTTCTACAGGCTTACCGATACGAGAGGCGATCGCCTGGCCCATCTTCGCATCCATCCAGGTCAACTGTTGTCCTGGTTCGCCAGCCATAAGCAATCCATCATCGGTGACGCGGATACCATGCCGGGTGCCGTTATAATGCCAGTCAATGATGTTTTTCAGTACAGGTAACACTTCCGTCAATATAAAAGTTTTGTCGCCTGTTACTTCAAGATATTTATTCACGGCAATGAAATACCAGAGAGTGGTATCTGCACCATCAAATTCCTGTTCCTGGTCTGCGTCGTTAAAATGATTGGGTAGCATTCCCATGCTGACCGATTTTGCAAAAACAGCCAGTATCCTCTTGGCATCTTCAAAACGCCCGGTGCTTAGACAAAGGCCCGGTAAACTAATGAGTGTGTCCCTGCCCCAATCGGTAAGCCAATGGTAACCGGCAATGATCGTTTTAAAAGACCCGCCTTTCTTTACAATAAACTGGTCTGCAGCGAGCGTCAGCAGCTCAAATGTCTCATCATCCGGCTGATGACTGATGAGCAGCTGTCTGCGCATATTTTCTTTCGTTAACAGTTCGTGTGCATTTTTGCCTTCAGGGTTTTCAGTTGAAACAATAATTCCCAGCGAATCGCCTTGTTGCAACTCAACGGAAAAGACGCCGTGATTAAAAAGATCTTCGGTATGATCCAGGCCGCGGTATTGTTCGACGATATATTGAAAATTATGATACCATTGAGGTGAATGCCTGTATGCCGAACCCGGTATGCTAATAAACACATCTGTTCTTCCATCAGGCTGGTTGTGAAAAACTCCATTTTCAAAATCAACATGCCAGTGCATCTCCGGTCCTTCGTGAGCGAGTGAATGATGATCCCTGCCAGCCATTAGTGGCAGAAGTTCAAGGGTGAATGGTTGTGGGGCTTCCAGTACATCATAAATGATCAGCACTGTATTTTCGCCATGAACCATCGCAATGGTCTTTTTTAATTTTATACCGTTTACTTCGTAATCCCATTGCGGAAATAATTCCTTGCTGAAGCCGTCGAGATAATCATTGCCATTGGGCTGAATTGCATGATTCGCATAGAGGTTTACGCCAAGTTCATAACGGGATTCATTGCTATCACTGTTGTCGGGATCACCAGGCTGGACGGTAACTATCGTTTCGTCCATTTTAGAGAGAAGTACCATTCTTTTTGAGAGAGAGAGATCAGCGGCAACCAATAAACCATGATAACGTCTCGTATTCGCGCCGATGACGGATGAACCGGCCCATCCGCCGAGGCCATTTGTTTCCAACCATTCATGTTGAATAGCTTCTGCAAAATTTTGCAGAACGGTTCGGTTTTTAGTTAGCATAAAAGAATTTTTTAATTGTGAAGGCTTATGAGGATGGCATAAGCCTTCCCCACATAATATTGGCCATAACAAAGTTCAACAGTTGGTTGCTAACAGGCGTTAGAATTAAGCACATTTTGTGCACCTTATGGCCACGGAGCTGTCTGCCGGCAGGCAGCGAGCCACAGAGCAAAAACAAGGGGCCTTGTCGGCTTGCTTCAATGGCTACACCACGGCAAGAGCATAGAGTCACAGAGTTTTCTTTGTCGGGGTCTTCCGTGTTTCTCAGTAGTCGTGTTTCCAAATTAAAAATGAGATACTTCTCCGAGTTTCGGGTTTACTTTTTTCGGATTTATTTGTCCCGCCAAGTGGCGGGATTGTCATTTGGTTCTTGGTTCTTTGACCTGTTAAGAAACGTCTCGCTTTTATTTTCCTGTAATATTCAGCTTCATTCCATTACTGAGAGTAAGTGTTGAACCCGTTGAAAGGATAATACTGTGAACGGAAACATCAGTAGTGATAACAGGATTATGACTTGCACCAGCAGGTAGGATCACATCGGTCCTGGAATCCGGTACATAATTGCAACTCCAGTTGGAAATGTCTGTCCACTCATCGCTGATACCGCCTTCCCATTTGACTGCAAATTTCAGTTCATATACGGGGCCAGTAAGTGGAACGCCGTTTTTGATAGCGACACAGCGATATTTATAACCATAACACGAAGTGGGAGGAACATTGAGCCATAATGTATCTGTAGCGGCACCTGAGTAGGTGGCACCATTTGCGAGATTCAAAAAGCCCGTACCTGTTGAATCTACCTGCCATTGATAAGTATAGCCAACGCCTGGCTTAGGCAGGCCGAAATAAACTGTTTCGCCGGGGCAAATTGAGCGGGGTCCGCCAGAGCTGATCGTCAACTGCGTGCCTTTGTTGTGAAATACCCGTAATGTCTTTGTGGCCAGGTCGATCGTCCATCCCGGTGCATTAAGATTGGTTCGACGGGGTAAAATGATACCGTCAGCCATTACAGTGACCGGGTCGAAATTAATGTGCAACACTTCCGCCGAACTTGAATCATAAGTCGTGTAACTAACATTGTTTATACCATAGCTGATATTTTTTATCACTGAGCTGCTGCGCAATAAATGGGTTTGATTAAAGGGAACCCATTCCGGCGCCGCTGCCAGTCCCGTCATGAAATGGCGTATATAATCTCCATATCCGTCACTAAACCATTGATTGTTTACATCGGGGCCATCTATTACAACACCATTGCTGCGGCACATATAAGTTGCCCAGTTGAAGGCCCGGTAGGCTTTTTCTTTGGCGGCAAGATCACCGGTTTTTTCAAACAGCAGCGCATTCACCGAAGCATAGCGGGAGGTATGGCTACCCATCGCATAAAAGAATTCTTCCTGTTCCCTGATCGTCGTTGCACCCATACTTGATTGCCCGAAATTAGTTTCTACCCAGGTGATCAATCCACGTGCATGAGTTTCCCAGTTTGCATCAAATTCAGGGTGTTCCAGCAGGTACCGTGCTACCATCATAGCGTTATACTGGTTGCGATTGTTGTTATAACTGGATTGTATAGGAACATCTTCGAAGTATTGAGCCCATACATTGTTTTGCATGGGGAAGTTCATCATCCATGTCCATGCAGTATTGCGGGCATTTTTGTAAGTAGTTGTATCTCCCAACCCGGCAGCAATCAAATTATCGAGCAAAGAAATTGGCGGGATAATATTGGAACAATATTCCTCCCGGATGGCACCCGTATGCGCATTGACGCGAAATGGCCAGGGAGACTGGTTAACGGTACCAGTCCTGATCTTGCTGCTCAATACATTTGCTGCCTGTATCGCAGCATCCCTGAAGCGTGTATTACCTCCATACTTATATAATTGAAGCCAGGCATTTCCCAGTTCACCGATCTTATCAGGTTCGATGAATCCATCACCATCGCCCTGCCCGTTGCCATTGCCAACATCTGCTCCATTGTAAGTTAATGAAGCGACATCACCGCTGGCATAAGGAACGTTAGGCCAGTTATCGGTAGTCGATGTCATTCCATGATCGAGATGCCAGAGCGCAACATTGGTTGCAAGCTGCATTACAGCCTGGTTGCCCGAATATCCATAATATTTTATTGCAGATTCAGTAAGCATGCCGTACAAACCGGCTGGATTGTGAGGCCAGACGACCATGGCCTGCGTATTCGGATCCAGATAACTACGGCTGTAATATGCAGGCTTGCCAGTCGATGGATCATTAGGGACAGAGTTCAATAGATAATTCCAGGCCAGTTCCATCACAGTTCCATAGCCATCCGCAGGATTTGGTGTCCACGGAATGATCTTGTTGGCAGGATAGGCAAAAACTGTATGTTGATTCAATGTGCCTAATGTAGAAGCAAGACTCGCCGAAGTGAAAGTATTATCGCCAGAAAAGCTGGCACCGGTTACATCAGTAGAAACAACCTGGTAATGATATAAACTGGCTGGCGACAAACCGGTAAGGGTCGTGGAATGCGAAGTCACCATTGCCGAATCCGTCAAAGTCGACAGCAAATAAGACGTTGTAGCGTCATAGTTGACTTTTGAGCTGGCGGGTACATTTGTCGTCCATGTAATAATGGCTGAATTGGCCGTGATCGAGTTAACTGAAACGCCACTGATCGATGGCGGGTAATTTATAATAACGTTGATGTTGACAAAAGCTATTATGGACATATTGCCGGCCGCGTCCCTTGCCCTCGCGGAAAGGATATGATTGCCTGCGGTGGCTGTTGCCGTATTCCAGGATATGGCATAGGGCGCGATCACATCTTCCGCTCCCAGGTTACCACCATCCAGGAAAAATTGAACTCCCGCTACAGCAATATTATCGCTGGCAACCGCTTTTACACTGATTGCTCCTGTAACGTCACCAGCCGCAGGAGCAGTTATATTTACTGTTGGCAATTCTGTATCGGGAATATTGTTCACATTAATGGTAACAGCATCTGCAGTAGTGATGTTTCCCGCGGCATCTCTTGCCATAGCTGTCAGGGAGTAAGTTCCATTGGCTACAGAATAAGTATTCCACGAAAAACCGTAAGGTGCTGTCAGATCTTCTGCGCCAAAATCAGAACCATTCAAAAAGAATTGTACGCCGACCACGCCCACATTATCGGTTGCATTGGCACCAATATTTATTATACCTGCGACATTGCCCGCCAAAGGGGAACTAATATTGATGACCGGGTATTGAGTATCTGGAGGAAGATTCAACACAGTTACAACAACAGGGTCTGATAATTGAATATTACCGGAGCCATCTCTTGCTCTTGCTCTCAATGTATAATTTCCGTTGGCAATGGTCCGGGTATTCCATGAAATTGAATAAGGAGCTGTGATATCTTCAGTACCCAGGTTGCTGCCATTTAATAAAAACTGTACACCGGCAACGCTGTTGTTATCGCTTGCATCGGCCAATATATTGATTGTATTCGAGATGACACCTGCCAATGGTGAAGTAAGTGTAACTGTTGGGGATTGGGCGTCATTCCTGACTGTAATGATCACATTGGCCGTTGTGGTAATATTTCCGCCAATGTCCCTGGCGCGGGCTGCCAGGATATAATTTCCGTCAGGAACAGCAGTCGTATTCCAGGGAACAGAATACGGTGCAATAGTATCTTCAGCTCCGAGATTCACGCCGTTCAGCAGGAATTGAACTCCTTTTACAAGAATATTATCGCTGGCGCTGGCATTTATGTCTATCGTGCCTGCAACGATGGCGCTGGCCGCTGGTGATGTCAGGTTAACTGAAGGGAATTGTGTATCCGGGTTATTATAAATAACGATGTTGACAGGAGTTGTAGTAGCCTGGTTCCCGTCTATGTCCTTTGCCCTGACAGTCAAAACAAACTGCCCATCGGTAAAAGCTGTCGTGTTCAATTGCATTGAATACGGTGCGTTAAGATCTGTGCCGAATACTGCTCCGTTTAATAAAAATTCAACGCTTGCAACAGCGATGTTATCGCTTGCTGTAGCAGTCACATTAATATTGCCAGCAAGCACAGAATTGGCCGGGGGTGAGATCAGGCTGACAGTAGGCAGTTGAGTGTCCGGGTTATTATGTACCGTAATGTTTATACTGGCCGTTGTCCTGTTGCCGGCGGCATCCCTGGCGGTTGCAGACAATGAATATTGTCCATCCGCGACCATGTTGCTGTTCCATGATAAAGTATAAGGAGCTGTCAAATCTTCCGCACCAAGATTTACTCCATTCAATAAAAATTGTACGCCAGCAACACCTATATTATCATTCGCATTCGCATTTATGTCAATGGTACCGGCGATAAATCCCGGGGCAGGCGATGTAAGACTAATAGTTGGCGGTATTAGATCGTTGTTCACATTTACTGTAATCACGGATGAAGTAGTTATGTTTCCAGCAAGGTCCCTGGCTTTTGCAGTGAGACTATGATTGCCATCGATCGAAGCGACTGTGTTCCAGGACACAGAGTAAGGAGCGGCCAGGTCCTCTGCACCCAGGTTGACACCGTCAAGCATAAACTGGACACCTACAACTCCAATATTATCCGATGCGTTTGCATTTATATTAATGGTACCATTTACCGATGCACCATTCGCAGGACTGCTGATGCTAACTGTTGGCGCAGTATTGTCAATAGGAGTGTTCATGTCCGATGCAATCTCAGCGTCTGAAAGCAACCTGGTGTAATATCTTACTTCATCGACAGCTGCATTCAGGAAATCGCCGAATGGCTGGTTAGAACCGATCCGGATATTGGTCGGGTTAATAGTTGTGATAGTGCCGGTGGATTCCACATCACCCCGGTTTGTAACATCTGTCCCGTTTACATAGATCGTAAACCGGTTCGATTGAACAAGGTTTCCGTTATAGGTAATAGTTATATAGCTCCAATTTCCCGTAGATAGTACGTTATCATTGCTATGAGCGACCAGCCTGTTTGTTCCATTGTACCAGTAAACCGATACGCCATTTGTGACAGGGCCCGCTTCAGCATCGTTAGTCGAGTGAGCATAGAAATAGAAGAAATTATTGTTATCAACAGTCTGGCTCCATACGGTTCCCCATGAATTGAAATCTGAATTTCTTACCCAGGCACTCCAGGTATAGCTTTGCGCGGGGTTCAGAGTATAGTCATTGTGATCAGGTATGTTTACATAATTGCTGGTTCCATTAAAGCTTAAAGCCTGGCCGTATTTACCGGCCGTCCAGACGGGGCTATTGACTAATGTACCGTTGTGCCCATTGCCAGATAGATCGGCAACACTTGTTCCGCTGCCTTCATTGAAATTAAATTGTGTGACTACGCCGGGAGCAAAAGGTAATCCGCTTGTGCACAGGATGGCGAAAACAAGACAGATGATGATTCTGGACCCTGTTTGAAAAGGATGGTATGTACGAATGAATTCCTTGAATAACATGAACAAGCTTTACTGGGCATAGAGAAAGGATCACTTGGCCTGTCTGTGATAGGAATTGCAATTCACGGCTAGTCAAAGGAATAAAGGGGAAAAAATCCGGAAACCGGAAATGGGATAGAGGCGTAAATGTACACTCTATTTTTGGAAGAACGAAGGTTTTGGACGAATTAGTTGATACAAAAAGTTTTGATTATGAGGCGTTCATAATAATATAACATCAAAATGGGTTAATAAAAGCCCGGTATGTGAAGACATTTCACAAAGGAATAAAATGCAGAACATTGCAGCAAACTAGAGAGTGCGGCCTGTTCGGGACACTCTTGTGAATAATCAAAGATTGCCTTGTCCTTTTGAGGGCAGATATTCTATTCCTTTTTCCAATTGCAAATCAAGATTTGGGTTGATGGCTTCAGGATATATGTCAAATACAATACCCGTGGCATTTTTAGAGTGAGAAACAGAGCGAAAGAGCGAAAGGAATACAGAGCGGGAAACAGAACCTTCTTAATCTTCTTTACTTCCTTCTGCGATTGTCAAATATGTTATACCGCAAGTATATCTGTACTGCCTGGTTTTTATCCTTTACAGGTAACACGGTATTGCCTGATTTGGTATTTATGTAATTATTAAGACCAAAATTGTACCTGATACCGATATTAAATCTTTTCCAGCTATAGTTCACTTCAAATAGAGCCCGCCAGTCTGAACTACGTATATTCTGTGCAGCAGTGTCAACCTGCGTAAGAACCGCGGTAGGGGTAGTACCACCAGTGTTGCCATTACCGTTGCCGTTCCCATTACCGTTACCATTGCCGTTCCCGTTTCCATTCCCGTTTCCATTCCCATTCCCATTTCCATTCCCATTTCCATTACCATTACCATTGCCGTTACCGTTACTATTGCCGTTGCCATTTGCGTTACCATTTGCGTTACCATTCCCACTACTCTTGCCGTTGTTTGATTTTACCTTTACATCCTTTTGAGACGAGGTCTTTACCCAGCCGTTTGTACCATTTTCCCACGTAGCAATTTCATCAGTGAAGATGCTTTTTCTTAAATGGGAGTATTGAATACCCACACCTATCGTTAGGTTGGGCAACACCGTGTGATGTATGGAAACAGGGATGTTCAGGTAATAGAGCTTATTTAGCCATACCGCATTTTCCTCCTTTTTATTTGGGTCAATATCTTTATACGCGGCCGCAAGCTTATGATTGGAAGTGTATTGTGGAGAACTAAACTGGAACTCAGTTTCAGCGTACCAGTTTTTGGAAAAATGATATTGTACGTAAACAGATGGAAGGAAATCTATCAATGTATTCTTCTTTCCATTTAGGCTTACGGTACTCATTTCCTGCCGGCTGACAGGTATATTGTAATTAACCGAGATGCCGGCCACCCAGCCTTTATTTTTGTTTGAATGTTTAGGCTGACCAGCAACCGGACTGCCTATTAAAGGGTCGGGCTTCAATGAACTATCCTTGTTCAGCTTTGCAATATTGCCCCGGGTTACCTCTTTTGCAGGTTCAATTTTTTTATCTTTTTGAAGCGTCTCTGTTTTGGATGGAATAATGTTATTTGAAGCTCGTGATTTATTTCCACCTTCGACGGTTACATCATAATACGGGGAGAGATCAAGATCTATCTTTCGCGAAGTTGCATCACTTGCCCGGAAATCCTTTTCGTCAGATATATATTTTCCGGCATTATCACCTGGGAGCTGAAGAGTATTAATTGTAAACTCTGCCTTATACTTTGATCGCAGAATACTCTCAAAAGCGTTTCTGGTAATTGTTATCGGCTCGCCGGATGCAAAATCACTTGCTGGGTTTAATTTGATGGAATGAATATATGGCCATCCCGGAAATGCTGCAGACTGGCCATCGTTTTCATCCTGTACAACGGCAGTTTTCTTTATCAAATTATTTTGTGCATGATTAATACAGAAATATAACAGTGACGCTATCGTTGAAATTGACAGAATAACAAACAACAGGCCAATGCGGTTGCTAAACCAAAAGAGGCCTCTTCGCTTCTTTTCCTGAGGCATTTCTTTATCCAGGATATCCTTCATATCAGGCCATGTAGTATTCATGTCCGGTAGTGAAAGTTCGCTGAACTTGTCATTTAGTATTGGGCCATATGTTTTATTCCTGTTCATCATGCTATCGCCTTCGTTTTTATTAATTTTGCCAATTGGTTCTTAGCCTCGCTCAAATGCCATTTGCTGGTCCCATCACTTATATTGAGAAGTTTTCCTATTTCTTTATGATTATGTCCCTCTATAACATACAGGTTAAATACGATAGCTGTAGTTTGGGGTAATTGTTTCAAAAAATTCATTATTTCTTCTCCCGATTTATCAACCAGGACACTTGCCTGGATTTCGGGTTCAATCGCCTCTGTCCATTCTACTTCCTGTGTCATCGGATTTTTCTTCCTTAAAAAATCTATGGCAGTTCTTACCATAATTGTGTGTATCCAGGTAATTAAAGCAGATTTCTTTTCATCATAACTGCCGATGTTCTGGAAAATTTTCAGAAGTCCTGTGTGCAACACTTCTACCGCATCCTCCCTGTTTCGCACATAACGGCTGCAGAGTGCCATCATGGGGTTGTAGTATCGTTTATAAAGCGCCTCTTGTGACCGGCGGTCATTAGAGGTACAGCCGTGGGCAAGCTGTTTATCGCTTATAGCATTTTCAGATACTGACATTTTCGAAGGTTCGGATTTTTACTATTCGGCTTAGGCCGATCAAACAAACCTATGGTCTATTTTCTGAATATGCAATCTTTAACCCCTGTAAAACCACGTCCGTCAACAACTTGTCATAGAAGTCAAATAATAGATGGATTCGGTGCTGGATATTAGTGATTTACAATAATCTGTAGCCGGCTTTAACCCCGGCTACAGATATTAGCTCGTTGTGGAGTAAGTTTTTAGTCAATGTGGGCTTCTCCAGAAGAGAATTGGACTTTGGTTTTTCTTTCGGCACGGACTTCAATTGTTGTTTTACATAAGGATTTTGATTAAGTATCAATGATCGGATCGCTGTTTTAACAGGGCTGGATCAGTCATTGATGATTTTAGATAATTAGATGTTTGGATGCCTGGACGGTTTGGCTTTCATGATTTGGATGGTTTTTTCAAAGAACATTAGCCATTGGGTATTCATAAGATTCGGAATTCTTTTTTTGGATATTGGCTCTATTAGGTTATACGCGGAACGGCAGGCAGGGGTTGGTAAAGCTGAAGGTTTTTTTGGAAAAAAATGCAAGATGCTGGTAAAGAATGAGAAACAGAGCGAGAAAGAAAGCGAGAACGAAGGGAAAAATGGGAAGGGGAGGAAATACTGTTCCTGGCGCTGTTTCTTCATCCTTCTTTTTCATGTCTGGCATATTATATCATAAATTAGCTGGTTAGCGCAACCTAAGTTTTTTTAGAGTATGAATTTTTTTAAAAAAATATTTCCCAAGGGAAATACTAAAGAGAATAAAGATTCCGAAGTAAAATCATTTGAAGAAATCTCAGGTAAAATATTTCCCTATTTCAAGCAATTTTCGCCGTCAACCGAACCAACGTATCCTCTACCTGATGATTTTAGTAAAATAGACAAAACTAAAACATACGATGCAGCTGGAGTAAGCATAGTGTTCTCAAACATATGCGAGGATCTAAATTGCCTTTATGCAATTGACACTGGAAACAGTTTTGAAATTATTCAGGATAGACATTTAAAGGATTGGAATATCAGTAAAGAGAAGCTTCACCTAATAGCAATCGAGAATTTCAGATCACTCATTGTCCAAAAAATGACGGCAAAGGGTGACACAAATGCAATCATGTTTATAGTCGATGGCAATCTTGAAGCGGGCCTCGTTTTAATTGATGAAATTTGGCTTCAATTGGAAGATCAAATTGGAGAACAGGTCGTGATTACCGTGCCGTCGAGAGACGTGATCATGGCAACCGGCAAATCCAATAGAATAATGATCGATAGATTCAAAGAAAACTCGAAACAAATATTATTGACCGGAGATCACCCATTGTCTAAAAATATGTTTATTAGGGAGTCAGGACATTGGAGGTCATTTGAGAAAATACTATCCTAACAATGCTGCACACAATATGAAGGCGAACAAATTCACGGGGAGTCAAATCACATTCCGCTGTGGCGGCTAAAGAAGATAACTCACGTATTATATTTTTATTCACAATCAGTTCTCGTAAAGAAGGTAACTTTGTGCCCTGACAAAGTATCATTTGGTAAGTATAATGCCAACCTGCGGATATCCGCCCTGGATTGTTCAAAAATCTATGACCCTGTTAAGGAAAATAATGAGGATGTTCAGGAAAATGCTGTTTCCTAAAAAGAGTTGCTGCGATTAGTGACGTCTTGTGCGTATACAAATGTTCCGGGCGACTTTAAATTTCGTAATTATCCTTTTACCTTTTACATTTGCAGCCCCAAGCAATTGAGGACTGCCCGGGTGGCGAAATTGGTAGACGCAGCAGACTCAAAATCTGCCGTCCGCAAGGATGTGCTGGTTCGATTCCAGTCCCGGGCACAGAATCCGATTAAGGCAATCTTTTTTAAGATTGCCTTTTTTCTTTTTCTCCAAAGCCTCGGCGTGTAGCCATATTTTCAGCAAAATTTGAAAGACAAAAAATGAATAATTTTATGACCTGCCCCGTTAGAACTTTTATATTGTATTTTAAAACGAACTTAATATGAATCGAAGAGCCTTCATCAGGGATACTGGCAAGACAGCAGTTGCTATAAGTGTTTTTGGTGGTATTCAATGGAATCATACCCACTTTGTTGGTGACACCCCAACGACCACTGATATACTCGGTCCTTTTTATCGCCCAGGTGCTCCGTTCAGAAGCAACATTAATCCGCCCGGCTTTTCTGGCGATTTGTTGCATTTTTCCGGAACCGTATTAAAAGAAGATGGCAAAACACCATTTCAAAATTGCCTGGTGGAAATTTGGCAATGCGATTCAGATCAACATTATGATAATACGTCGGATGAATACCGCTACCGGGGAGCCCAAAAGACAGATGCTTCAGGTAAATACTCTTTTATTACAACACAGCCTGTTCCTTATCCGATAGAAGAAGGCTCGTCAATTTACAGGCCTGCACATATTCATATGCGCATTACCGGTGATACAGAGCAGGATTTGATTACTCAAATTTATTTTAAAGGAGATTCTTTGATAGAACAGGATCACGCTGCATCAGCGTCTACAGCTATTAATCGTATTTTAAGCATTGATAAAAACAATCGAAACGAAAAAGAACTGAGGTTTGATGTTGTATTGGCAAAAGAATTAAAGCCTGCTGATGAAGTGTTTAAAAAGCTTGCCGGTGTTTATAAAATGAATGACAAATCACTAATTGAATTTTACAAAGATGGAGACTTGATGTTTATGAAATGGAATGGACAAATAAGAGAGGCATTATCATACAAAGGGAAAAATGAATTTTCAGGAGGTGTGAACAATGCCACAACAGCAAAGTTTGAAATTATATCTAATCAGGACGTAAAAGTTACACTACATTTTTATGCCCTGGTGTTAAAAAAAGGGCTAATTCTTGAAGGAGTAAAAGCATTTAAATATTGATCATAGTGCATTTCAGTTTTTAGACGACCCACTATATGTGCGTTGTGCGAAATAAATGGTGAAAAAAAAGAATTCTTCCAGGTATAACGTTGGCCCATCGCAGAGCTGGTGCAACATCTACAACGCCGATACAACCTATTCTCGACAGAAAAGACGGACATCGACAGCACTTGCGTCGAATTAAATCAATTTTTTTCGAATGCGTTTAAGAAGCAACTTTGCGCAGACTTAATAAACGGGAAATATGACAAGAATCGGACTTATCCGGGAAGGAAGACAACCGGCAGATAACCGCGTTGCCCTGACACCTGCGCAATGTAAATGGATCCTGAAGAACTCCAGCGATATCGAGATCAAAGCCCAGCATTCGACTTCAAGATGCTTTTCGGACAAAGAATACCAGATGGCCGGTGTTGAAGTAAAAGAGGAGCTGAGTGATTGCGACCTGCTTTTTGGTATCAAAGAAGTACCTATCGATCAACTGATCCCAGGTAAGACCTATCTTTTCTTTTCACACACCAAAAAAAAGCAACCGCGAAACCGCGGCATGCTCAAAACGATACTCGATAGAAATATAACGCTGATCGATTACGAATGCCTGGAACATGACGACGGCCAAAGGATCATTGGTTTCGGATTTTTTGCCGGGGTTGTAGGCGCCCATAACGGGATGATGGCTTATGGCAACAGGACAGGCTTGTATAAATTGCAAAGAGTCTACAAACAAAGAAGCTTCCGCGAACTCATTCACACCTATTTCGGAGTTCGTCTACCCAATGTAAAGATCGCCGTTACCGGTTCAGGCCGCGTAGCACACGGCATCCTGGAGATCATGAACCTGATGGGCATACATGAAGTAGAGCCTGAAGACTACCTGCGCCGCCGTTTTTCTTATCCCGTTTATACACAACTGAAAGCAGCTGACCTTTACCAGAGTAAGATCACCGGCAAGTATAGCCGCCCGGAATTTCATGATCACCCGGAAAACTATGAGTGCCTGTTCCTGCCTTATACAGAGCAGACCGATATATTGATGAATGGAGTCTACTGGGATAAAACCGTGCCCAGGCTATTTGAAAAAAAGGATGTACATCCTGAAACTTTTATTATACAGACCATTGCTGATATAACGGATGATGCCGAAGGTTCCGTACCGATCAACCTGGGCGACCAGACGATCGAAGATCCTGTGTATGGAGTAGACAAAAAAACTCTTGCTAAAACGGAACCCTATCTCCGTAGTTCGATTGACCTGATGGCCGTAGGAAATCTTCCCAACGAATTACCCCGCGATGCCAGCCGCTATTTTGGCGAGCAGTTGATCAAGTTTGTGTTGGAAGACCTGTTGAAAGGAGGATCACAGATCATAACCAGGGCTACAATTGCTAAAAATGGAAAACTGACTGCACCGTTTGAATACCTGACCGACTATGTTGAATGATGTTGCTTCTCCGCCCTTCGGCGGATGGCAATGACGTCATCCAGCATCCATCATTCATAACCCTAAACCTTCAGCTTCATTTTAAAGATATAAATAATAATCTCTCAGTAGTTCAATAAACATTGGAGTATACTGTTGTTGTTCATCCCAAATACTGATTTCTGCCGTTATTTTTTCCTTATCGCTTTCATGGCCGCCCTGAATCATGGTTCTGAAAAGATCATGGTTTAAGGATTGCCGGACGGATATTTTTTGAAGGATTGACAGACCGGAATCATCGATCAATTTTTCAGCTTCTTCGCTTCTTTTATAGGGCAATAAAAGAAAGAATGACCCATGAGGTGAAAGATTTTCCCGGATAAGTTTTAAAAGTTGCTGTAACGATAAGCCATCATGGTGGGCGAGGTTTTTTTTCGCATCTGCTGATTTCAGTTCATTCTCATAAAATGGTGGATTGCTGATGATGATGTCATATTTGGAGGCAAACTCGAATTGCGAGGCATCCGCCCGGTAAACCTTTACCCGATCCTTCCACGGTGAATCTGAAACATTTTCGTTTGCCTGAACGAAAGTATCATGATCGATCTCAATTGCGTCGATCAAGGCATTTGTTTTTTGCGCCAGCATTAGCGACAACAACCCTGTACCGGTTCCAATATCGAGAACCCGTCTCACGTCTGACGTTTGACGTGTTACTTCCTGACGTTTGACCTCCTCCGCTGTCCATGCTCCAAATAAACACGCATCGGTCGTCACCTTCATGGCGCAGCGGTCCTGGTAAATAATGAATTGCTTGAATTGAAAATGAGAATTTGCCATGGAGCCTATTCCGCATTCGCGGGTTGGGTAAATACAATATGATTGCCAAACGGGTCTGTGACAGACATTTCAATAGTACCCCATTCGGTATTTTCAACTCCCGGTTTATAATAACGATAATCTTTTTCTCTCAACTCATGATGAAGTTGGCGGACATCATTCAGCTGTATCCTAATCCGGCTGCCTGGGATGCAGTCGCCATAGTGTTCGGTAAGATGAAGAATAATTCCATCCCTGGATACCTGGCAGTAAAGAGGAAAGTTTTCACCAAAGCGATGTTCCCAGTCGATGGAAAAACCCAGCCAACCAATATAGAATTCTTTTGCCTTGTCAACGTCCAGTATTCGTAAAACGGGGATGATGGTCTGGTTTGTGCCCATAGTCTTCTTATTTACCATTCAGCTCTTGCAGAAGAGCTCACTGAGAGATCGGCAAAATCATTTTCCAGGAACTTGTAGTAAGCAGTGATCGCGATCATAGCGGCATTGTCTGTACAATATTCAAACGCCGGGATAAATGTTCTCCATTTGTGCTTTTCTCCCATCTCAGAAAAAGCTTTCCTCAACCCGCTGTTGGCCGACACACCACCAGCGATGCAGATATCCGTTATGCCCGTTTGAACAGAAGCTTTTTTCAACTTGTTTAATAAAATAGTAATAATGCGGTGCTGGATCGATGCGCAGATATCATTGAGGTTATCATCTATAAATTTTTTCTTCTCATCTTCTGTGGCCATGAACTCTTCCTTATAGATATTGCTCGTCCCGGCATTTTGCAAAAAATAAAGGATCGAAGTCTTCAGGCCGCTAAAACTGAAATCAAGACCAGCCACCTGCGGCTCGGGAAATTTGAAACGGTCCGGGTTTCCCAGCTGCGCATATTTATCGATCAGCGGCCCACCGGGATAGGGGAGACCGATCAGTTTCGCTGATTTATCGAAAGCCTCGCCCGCTGCATCGTCAATCGTTTCACCAATTACTTTCATATTAATCGGAGATTCACATAAAACGATCTGGGTATGGCCACCGCTAACCGTGAGACATAAAAATGGGAATGACGGTTTCGGTTCCGCAATAAGATTGGCCAGTACATGCGCCTGCATATGATGCACTGCCAGCAGGGGCTTGTTTAATGCGAGTGAAAGCGATTTGGCAAACTGTGCGCCCACCAGCAATGACCCAATCAGACCGGGTGACTGTGTAAATGCGGTAGCGCTAATATCGTTCAACCCGCAACCGGCAGTTTTCAATGCAGTGTCTACAACAGGAATGATATTCTGCATATGCGCCCGGCTTGCCAGTTCAGGTACAACACCCCCATATTGCTCATGCACTTTTTGATTAGCGATGTAATTAGACAGGATATTTCCATCCGCACAAACAGAGGCGGCTGTTTCATCACAGGAAGATTCTATAGCGAGGATTACAATACTCATGTTTGTCCGGCGAATTCTGGTAAAGAATAGGCAAAAATATGGTACTGTCTCATCCGATAGCTATCGGACTTGAATTTGCCGCGCCTTCGCGTAGCTATGGCGAAGCAAGGCCTACAGAGAGCCAGAGTGATCTCATTAACTCCTTCTCAGCGGTCCTCTGTGTATTCTCGGCGGTTCTCTGTGGCCATTTATTTTGAACGGATGGCTTCAACCGGATCCATTTGTGCAGCTTTATAAGCGGGGATGATGCCTGCAATGACCCCGACCAGGACGCAAATACCAAAAGTCCACAGCATATTTGCCACCGAGATGAAGACAGGGAAGGAAAGTGCCTGTGTTAATATCAAACTTAGGAGGAACACCAGGATAAGACCCATCAGCCCGCCGATGATACAAAGAAAAGCAGACTCCAGTAAGAACTCGCTTAATATGATTCTTTTCTTCGCTCCAAGGGCTTTCTTTAACCCGATCTGGCTGGTTCGTTCGCGAACGGTGACAAACATGATATTCGCCACGCCAAACAGTCCCACAATCAGGCTGATGCCACCAATGACTGCGCCGCCGATATTCATCCCGACAAACGCGGAGCTGATGGATTCGGCCAGATCATTAACATCATTCAATGCAAAATCTTCCTCCTTGGTCGGACTTAGGCGGTGAATAGCCCGCATACTACCTGTCAGGTCATCCTTCAGGGCTTTACTAGTGAGCCAATCCTGCCCCTGGACCATTATCACCGGGTTGGATTTGAATTCATTCATCAGTGTTTTCGCGAAACGATAGGGTATAATGATACTCTGGTCAAAATCCCAGCCGCCGATCATTTGCTTACCCTGTTTTTTTATGATTCCTACGATTAACGCCTTTTTGCCCCGGATCGATACTTCTTTGTTCACTGCCAGTTCGGCTTCACCAAACAATTTTTCAGCTACATCGTTTCCTGTAACAATTGCATTGACTCCGCGATTGAATTCGGCATCGGATAAATACCGCCCATATCGTACTTCCAGCGGTTGTATTTTATTAAACTCTTCGCTAATGCCATAAAGATTGACATTGGATAGAGTACTGCCCCGGAAATCGACATTGTCCTGTGTGCTGATATTAAAGGCTACGAATTTCGCACTCGGGGTTCTTTTTTTGATCTCCTGCATCTCTTCATATTTCGGATTTGGGCGGTTTACATATTTCCACCACGGATAATCCGGCCCGCCTTCATACACCCATTTGTCAACATAGATGGTATTTGAACCGAGTGATTTTATTTCATTGGTGATGTTGCGCTCAAGGCTATTAACTACTACCAGCACACCGATGATACAAAGAATGCCGATCGTGATGCCGAACAAAGAAAGAAAAGTGCGGAGCTTGTTCTTCCACAACTCCTGCATAGCCATTTTAAAGCTGGTGCCGATTATTTCTATTGTGCGGCGGATCATGGTGTAAATGTAGGGAATTGTTGGATGTTGGATGCTAGATGCTGGACGCAGGATGCTGGTTGCAGGATGCCGTCATTGCGAATTCGCCCGCGAGCATAGCGAAGCAAATGGATATCGCTACACTCCCTCTCTTTTGGAGAGGGAGTTGGAGGGTGAGGCCTAGATCGTGTTCAATCCAAGATTCGTTGGCAGTCCATCCAGGCTGATAAGGTTCTTCTCTTTCACATATTCCTTTAATCCTTCTTCGCCCTTTCTTTCTGCCCATTCAAAATGTTTATCTCTTTCACC
>Ga0066652_100000125_pt1 | contig 43971 bp, 43 predicted proteins | sample GraSoiAngelo_101_FD_71413 | JGI IMG/M metagenome (GOLD analysis project Ga0066652, IMG submission 71413) | Grasslands soil microbial communities from the Angelo Coastal Reserve, California, USA - 14_0903_02_30cm | ecosystem: Environmental > Terrestrial > Soil > Grasslands | place: USA... | reverse complement strand
TTTATCATTGATAAGGATGGTGTGCCTGTAAACTTCAAAGTTCTTCGCGGATCAACCGACGATGACCTGATTGATGAGCTCATCAGCAAAATGGAAAAGATGCCTGTCTGGGGACCAGCCATACTGAATGATAAGCCCGTTGCCAAAAAAATGGTACAAACGATAACGATCGAAATTCCCGAAGCTCAGGCCCCATCAGTGGCTGCTGGTCAATAATTATTGGATCAACGCCTGAATCGTTTCATTGGTTTGTTGGCGTAATAAGACTTTCTTTCCTTCCGTCATTTTTTCAAACAATTGCTTGTTGTAATGCCTTATTGTAAGAAGCGATAGTTCTTTTACTACGCTTACATCAAATAATTCAGACGCTTCGATCGCCAGCCTTTCTATTTTTTCCGGCCTGTCATCCAGCACGCAAAGGAAGCTAATGGCGCCGTTCTGCGTCAGGTTAGGTTTAATTTTCAGCTTTTCAAACAAATGATATAACACACCAACATGGCGCTCGCCGACAAAAGAAAAATCTTTTGAACTCATTTCGAGCATTGCCTGGTTTTCCTTGAGCACAATGATTGCAGGCAGCTGTTTTTGCAATGATTTATTATGAATGATCGTTCCGGGGAGCGAGGGTTCCAGGAAACATTTTACGAACAGCGGAATGCTTTTGTTTTGCAGCGGCTTGATCGTTTTCGGGTGAATCACCTGCGCCCCATAGTAAGCCATCTCGATCACTTCGTTGTAGTTCAGCTCGCTGATTGGCTGTGCATCCGGGAACTTCTTAGGATCAGCATTCATGACGCTTTGTACGTCTTTCCAGATGGTAACACTTTCAGCATTCATGATGTTGGCAAAGATCGCCGCCGTATAATCGCTGCCTTCTCTCCCCAGCGTGGTGCTTTCGTTTTCATCAGTAGAGCCGATAAAACCCTGCGTTAAAACAATATTTGAATCATCAAAAAGCGGACTGATTACAGATTGAGCCTTTGACCGCGTGTACTCCCAGTCAATTGTTGCGTCGCGGAAATTATCGTCGGTTCGTATGATATCCCGTACATCTAACCATTTAATTGCAATTCCCGCTTCAACCAGGTAATAGCTTATAAGGGATGTTGACAGTAGTTCCCCAATACATACTACCTGGTCGTAGTAGTAATCATAATCACGAACAGGTTTGTCATGGACCAGCCATTCCATCTCGGTAAAAAAATTTTTGAGTTGAACTGCGCAGGGAAAATATTCGGTTACCAGCAGGCTTTTCGCCACATTGAGGTGTTGCTGCTTTACCTGATCAAACAGCTGAAGCGCTTCGTCCTTTTTACCCTGGAAAAAAGCTTCGGCCACTTTTTCGAGCGCATTGGTCGTTTTGCCCATAGCCGAAATGACGATCAGTAATTTCTCGTCCTTGTATTGCTTCACGATCTTTCCCAGGTTCTTGATTCTTTCCACGCTATTGACGGATGCACCGCCAAATTTGAAGACCTTCATTGAACGTTGATAGGTTAATAAGTTAAATGGTCCAGGTATGCAAATGTCGGAATAATCTTTTTAGGTAGTATCCCTGTTTGAAAAATCAGAATGGCCACAGAGAGGGCAGAGGAAAAACAAAGTCTGCCGGCATTGCTTCGATATGGCTACAGCAAGGTAGCGGCAGAGAACCACAGAGCCTCCTTCTCAGTCATCCCCCGTGTCTTCTCAGTGGCCATCTGTGGACAAATTCAAATCCGATAGCTATTGGATGAAACGCTGCCAATTGTGACAGGTACAACTAATCAACTTTTCTCTACATTTGTCCTTTACCCAACTTGCATATATGAACATCAGCCGCAAAGTGCTTACACTCGATGAATACACGATCCAGCAGGTTCGCCAGATCCCTAATGCTACCGGCGAGCTCAGCGCATTATTGAGAGATATTGGCCTGGCGGCAAAAAGAGTAAATGTAGAAGTTAACAAAGCCGGCCTTGTGGATATATTGGGTGATGCAGGTAGTGTAAATGTGCAGGGTGAAGATGTAAAAAAGCTGGATGTGTTTGCTAATGATCAGTTCACAGGGGTACTTCGTCACGGCATAAGTTGCGCCGGCATTGCAAGCGAAGAACTGGACGATTATGTCGCTTTTGAAGATTCAGTCAGCAGGAATTCAAAATACGTTGTTTGCTTTGATCCCCTGGATGGAAGCGGGAATATAGACGTAAATGTGTCCATCGGTACCATCTTCGGTGTCTATCGGCGTGTGTCATCAAAAGGAAGCATAGCGGCCAAAGAAGATTTTTTACAAAAAGGCACCCAACAGGTAGCCGCCGGTTATGTGGTATATGGTTCCTCCACTATGCTCGTGTACGCCACACGAAGAGGTGCAAATGGTTTCACGCTTGACCAGTCGATCGGGGAGTTCACGTTAAGTCATCCTGATATCAAATGCCCACCCAAAGGCAAGATCTACTCGGTCAACCACGGCAATTTTTTCCAGTATGATAAAAAGGTCCAACGTTATATTGATATCTGCCAGAAAAAAGATAAGTCAAATGGCGGACCTTACACCCAACGTTATATCGGTAGTATGGTGGCTGATGTACACCGCAACCTGATCAAAGGAGGCATTTTTATGTACCCGGGCACCGTAGATAAGCCAAAAGGTAAACTCCGGCTGTTGTATGAGTGCAATCCTTTTGCATTTATTGTTAGTGTAGCCGGTGGCAAAGCAACCAATGGTATTCAGCGAATATTGGATATTCAGCCTACCGAGCTGCACCAGCGCAGTCCCTTGTTTATTGGCAGTAAGGATATGATGGAGGAATTGGAAGGTGAACTGGATAAGAAAGAATAGATAGTCCCGAGCCGATCCATCTGATACAGGTTTAAAACCATTTTCTGATATAGAGTTCAATCGAGATTCTTTCCTAAACTTGCATTGAAAAATGCAAGTCAAAATCATCCCATACCGCGACGAGCATCACGAAATGTTCAGGCAGCTCAATCTCGAGTGGCTGGACCAGTATGACCTTAAAGAAAGTCATGACCTGATGATACTGGACGATCCGCGTGGAATCATCCTTGAAAACGGTGGGTTTATCTGGATGGCTGAAGCTGACGGCAATATTGTAGGCTCTGCCGGCCTGATGAAAGAAAAAGAAGGAGAATATGAACTGGCAAAAATGGCTGTGACAGCAGGTCACCAGGGAAAAGGCATTAGTAAATTGCTAATTGAAACCTGTCTGGATAAAGCCAGGGAAATCGGAGCAAAGAAGATTTCTCTGTATTCAAACCACCAATTGACAAGAGCCATTGGCTTGTATGAAAAATACGGGTTTCATCATATAGAACTGGTAAACTCACCTTTCGAAACCGCAGATATACGAATGGAGTTGATCTTATGATAAATTAAAGAAGGCTGTTGGCTCTTTGGTATAAATCTTGTCGCGGACGGACATGAAAAAACATCTGTCTTTAGTTTTTATTCTTCCTGCGCTTTTTCTAAGTCTAACCTCCTTTTCATTTGTTCCTGAACACGGTCTTGTGGACGATGTATTGAGTTACACAAACAAGTTCAGGAAATCGTATGGATTGAAATCCCTGGTCATGCGTGAAGATCTCAATGCAATTGCCAGGAAGCATAGCGAAAATATGGCAAGAGGCAGGATTGGTTTTGGTCATAGTGGATTTGATCGGCGTTACCGGCAGGTCTGCAAACAGGTCAGTGGGGTCTACCAGGTAGCAGAGAATGTGGCGTATGGTGCTAGATCAGGTAAAGAAGTAGTAAAACAATGGAAAGATTCACCGGGTCACCGGCGGAATATGCTGGGAAAATATAAATATATCGGCATTGGGATTGCAACGGATCGCCGCGGTCACATTTATTATACCCAGGTTTTTGCCGGTTAGGAAAGCAGGCTCGGGCTTTTGCTGTAAATTGCCGCATTATGGGAAATAGAACAATCATTTCGGTCAGGGACCTGGTAAAAAACTATGGCAGTTTTCGTGCAGTAAAAGGAATTTCCTTTGATGTAATTGAAGGGGAGATATTCGGGTTGCTGGGGCCCAACGGTGCCGGTAAATCTACCACACTCGAAATCATTGAAACATTAAGGGAAAAAACCAGTGGTGAAGTAATTGTCGATGGCTTCAACCTCGACAAGGACCCTAACGAGATTAAAAAGATCATTGGTGTGCAATTGCAAAGCAGCGGTTATTACCCTGGCTTAAACCTTCTACAGCTCATCGAACTGTTCTGTGGTTTATACAATCGCGACGTTAACCCAATAGAATTGCTGGAAACAGTAAACCTGAAAGATAAAGCAAAAGCAAAGGTTAAGGAACTAAGCGGCGGGCAAAAGCAACGATTCTCGGTAGCAACAACGCTGATAAACGAACCAAGAATCGTTTTCCTGGATGAACCTACTACTGGGCTGGATCCTCAGGCGAGAAGAAGTCTATGGGAACTGGTACGGAATATCCGCCAAAGGGGCACTACTGTTATCATAACGACCCACTACATGGATGAAGCAGAATATCTCTGCGATCGTGTGGCGATCATTGATTCAGGTAATATCATTGCACTGGACAGCCCGGACCGGTTGATCGATAAATTACTGACAACAGGCTTTGAAAGACGAAAGGAAGTAAAAGCGGCCAATCTCGAAGATGTATTCATCAATTTAACCGGTCACTCCCTAAGAGAGGAATAATCACAATATAAGTTCACATTACGATTCGCGTCATTGCGATCAAAGCGAAGCAAATAATGAGTATTCAAAATAAAATAAAAGATTTCATGGACGGCAAGATCAATGCGCAAAAATTCGCTGGAGAAGTTTTTTTAAATGCCAATAAAGCCAAGGAAGGGGTAGTGACATTACCTTCCGGTGTTCAGTACCTGGTCCTTAAAGAAGGAACCGGAAATCAACCTTCGATAAGTGATAGTGTGAAGGCTCATTATAAAGGAGCCTTACTGGATGGAAAAGAATTCGATAGTTCTTTCCGGCGTAACCAGCCGTTTACCGCGCCTCTCCGGTCCTTGATCAAAGGATGGCAGGAAGTATTGTCCCTGATGAAGGAAGGCAGTCACTGGAGACTATGGATACCCTCGGATCTTGCCTATGGCGACAGGGGAGCAGGCTCCGATATCCCCGGCGGCGCCACGCTGGTATTTGAAGTCGAACTGCTCAACATTGTTAAATAAATTAATTAAATCATATGGCTGTTACTGCGGTTGATCCCCGCTACCCGATCGGCAAATATGAGCCGCAACCTTTTTCCATCGATAGAAAAGTGGAATGGCTGGCGGATATTAAATTCCTGCCGTTGCAGCTGGAGAATGCTATACTCAACCTGGATGAGGCGCAATTGCAGACACCTTATCGTGAGGACGGTTGGACAGTTCATCAACTGGTGCATCACATAGCCGATAGTCATATCAATGCTTATTGCAGGTTCAAACTGGCATTGACCGAGGACAATCCTACTATCAAACCCTATGATGAAAAGGGCTGGGCTGAGCTGAATGACGTGCAAAAACTGCCGATCAACATTTCTACTACTTTGTTGCATGCGCTTCATGCCCGCTGGTATGAAGCATTAAAATATGTAAAAGACGATGAATGGAATAACCGCACTGTTTTTCACCCCGAACATAAAAAGACATTGCGGCTTTGGTACCTGCTTGGATTATATGCCTGGCATGGTAAACATCATGTGGCGCATATAACAAGGTTGCGGGAGCGAAAAAGCTGGTAGGAATTTTTAGTGCTCAGTATTCAACAAACAATGCCCGGTTGAATATTGGAATCGGGCGTTGAATTTTTCAAATGAAATGGAAAATACTGTCTTCGGAATATCTTTTTAGAGACCTTTGGTTCAAAGTAAGAAAAGACATTTGTGAAACTCCGCAGGGAAAAATTGTAGATCCCTATTATGTATACGAATTCCCCGAATGGGTCACTGCTGTTCCGGTAACAGAAGATGGAAAGATCATCATGGTTCGCCAGTACCGTCATGCAATAGGGGAGGTTTGTATCGAATTTCCGGGTGGTTGTGTTGATGCTACGGATCCCGATTTCGAGACAGCTATAAAACGGGAATTGCTGGAAGAAACAGGTTATTCATTCTCTTCTTATAAACCACTTGGTATAACATCGGCCAACCCGTCGACCAACAACAACCTGATGCACATGTTCCTGGCAACAGGAGGCAAAAAAATTGCAGAACAATCTCTCGACCACAATGAAGAAATAGAAGTTGACCTGCTGACGATCGAAGAAGTAAAACAGCTGATAAGGGAAAATAAGATACTGCAATCCATGCACGTTACCTGCTTCCTCTACGCGATGATCGAACTAGGAGAATTTAGAAAGCTATAATTTAATGCCCCAGCTTTGCCTGGTGATCCGTTAGCTTGTTAATTAGTTGATTTGGACCTCACCGACAAGAAAGACACTACCGCAGACAATGATAAGATCGTCCTTGCCGGCTACTGCAATAGCATCTTTCAGTGCAGTATTAACGTCAGGATATTTTCTTCCGTTTAAACCATGTCCTTGTGCTCTTTGTAATAACGTCGCTGATTCCATGGCACGGGGAATATTCGCCTGTGTAAAATAGTATTCTGCGTTTTTGGGAAACATGGATAATATCCGGTCTACCTCTTTGTCTTTAACGAATCCCGTTATCAAATGCAGCCTGTGATGATCAGTCACTTCAATTTGCTCCAGCAATTGATTAATGCCATCCTGGTTATGGGCCACATCCAAAACAACCGTGGGATGTTGGTGAATGATATCCCAACGCCCGTGTAATCCTGTGAGCTTTTTTACCTGGCGCAATGCTTTATGGATTATTTCATCCTGCAGGTTCCAACCTTTTAGTTTCAGTTGATAACAGGATTCCAGAACAGTAATAAGATTTTTGAGCTGGTAGATTCCCGGCAGATCGAGATGGAAGATCTTGTGGTCGGTTACATGCTCTTCCGCCACTTCAACTATCAACTCATGATTTTTCCATTTCCAGTCAACTGCCTGTCTTTTTTTTGAAGCGATATGCAAAGGAGCGTTTTTTTCTTTTGCTGTTGCTTCAAAGACGGATATTGTTTGAGGTAGCACCTCACCGATGACAACCGGGATTTTCTCTTTTATTATCCCCGCTTTTTCACCGGCTATCTTCTCGAGGCTGTCACCGAGAATATTCATATGATCCATCCCGATATTAGTAATTACGGATAATTCGGGAAACACCACGTTAGTGCTGTCCAATCTTCCCCCGAGACCTGTTTCAATGATGGCTATATCCACACCGGACTCCCTGAAATAATCGAAGGCCATGCCAACGGTGATTTCAAAAAAACTCGGTTCGATCTCTGCGATCAGTGGTTTTATTTTTTCGGTAAAATCAACAATAAATTGCTGACTGATCTCCTGCAGTCCTTCACCATTACTGCTCACTTTTATTCTTTCCCTGAAATCTTTAAGATGTGGAGATGTATAAAGTCCGGTTTTGTAACCGGCAGCATGGAAAATTGCAGCCAGCATATGACTCACTGACCCTTTACCATTTGTGCCGGCAATGTGTACCGTTTTGAATTTGTTTTGCGGCTGGTCCAGTGACTGGCAAATCCGGATAGTATTCGCCAGGTCGGCTTTGTAGGCTGCGGCCCCAATGCGGCTGAACATGGGTAGCTTCTCAAAAAGATATTCAAGGGTCTGTTCGTAATTCATCCAGTGTGCAAATCTCGGAAATGTGCCAATTCAGGGGAAAGAAATATTTCTGAGCAATGGCTCGATGTTTCATGCATATTTTTCTGTCAATTATGTGAGAATAGGACAAATATTCTCCCTGAAGAAACTCTATTTGTCAAAAACAATGTTATAAAGTAAATCTGATGGTATTCCAGCTTTACGATTAAGGGGGGTCATTAGTAATATATAAATTCCATTATTTCTTTTCAAAAATAGTAGGTCCATCGGAATTGAATAAGTTCCAAAGATGCCTTCATTTCCGCCCACAAAAATATCAACAGGTTCCTTTTCCGAGTATCGGATAGAAAAGTTTTCACATGACAGATGATAGTAAACCAGGCTATCATTGCTATAAAGAGAATTTAACGGGGTGTCGGAAATTGTCAGGTAAATTCTCAAAGGAGACGGCACTTTCCCGGCTTTATACTGAAACGTAAAAAATCTATTCCCGATAATCCGGTAAGAGTATCCCACCGAACGATCAACTTTCTTAAGTTTGGTATGAAAAGCAGTATCTAAAGATATATTGTCTGTCAGGGCGATTTTATAGAGGATTATGCTGTAGGTCGAGTCAAATCGAATTGTCGAAACCGGTCCCCGGACTTTATTATTATTTACTTCAACCACCTCCATTTTAGATCTGTATCTATTTGCAATAATTGAAGAGTCTTCAGAGGAAAGTACATAGGTTGAAGGAAGGTCTTCGGCAAAATCTTTCTGAAGCTGTTTGAAGCCATGGTTAACCTTAAAGGCTAGATAGCTGAATAGGCTCAAGCCAATTAACGACAGGATACAAATAAGGAAAATTTTCTTTCTTTTATCCTTCATTATTTGCGTTAACTAATTTTCGATTCCCTAATTTATCCAGTCAAAAATACACTGCCACACTCGAACAACACCAACTAAAAACCCTCCGCACTAATCTCACAATAGCATATGCAATAGTAGACCACCCATTTGCATACTCCGAAGGCAAACCCATTCTAACGCCAGTACCAGTCTCGTTTTCGTTTGCATTTAAAGGTTGAGCCATAAAGGTAGTAGGCGCGGGAGAACTTTAGATTAAATATTCAAATTAGCGTTAAACAAAAATGCCATTCCACAAAACGTGGAATGGCATTGTATCAAAACTAAACTGTTTTTCGGGTTAGCCACCCATTATAAAATTAAACTCGTAAACTACAAGTGATTCTTCATTCTTTTTATCGAAACGGTTACGCCTAAGCCATTCCCGGATGATCTCGATCGCCTCGCCAGTCGTATACGTTGATCCCCTCTTGGTCTGGACAAACGTGCCTATTCCGTCGGGCGATACACTTATTTCTGCAAACACTTTCCCTTTCAGGTTTTCGCCGGCGTCCATATTTTTCGGATTGATCACGAAACGGCTTCCGCTAACTCTCCTGGGGCCAACCCCTGTACCGCTGCCTGTACCATTACCACCTCCATTGCCGCCACCCCGGCCACCACCATAACCGGATCCTTCGCCCACACCTCCACCATTGCCACGGCCACCGCTTCTGTCATAGTTGTCGGCTGCACCGCCACCAGGACCATTGCCTGCCAGAGTTCTGCCGACTGTGGCTTTTGCTACGCGAGGAGCCGGTGTTTCTATAATTGGCTTCGGCTCTGTTTTTACGATGGAAGAAGTATTCTGAACATATTTTTCGACGGGTTTAGGATTGGGAGGCCTTTTCACGACAGGAGCCTCTTTATCGGCCTCGTCTGTTTCAATATCCCTTGAATCTTCTTTCACACCAGGTTCAGGGGGTGTTGCCTTGGCTATGCCCGGGTTTCCGGTAGCCTGCACCGGATTACCACCGCCCCCACCACCGCCCAGTACTTTGGCTGGGGGATCATCGGGTATGTTGAGGGCCACTTCGATAGTTTCTTCTGCGACGGGCAGTTCAATAGCAGGCAGGGACCATCTCAACAAAAACATCAGCAGCAACATCAGGCCGGCAAAACCGGCTGTGATCATAGCGGCCTGGGTGTTTTTCCTGGCTTCAAAGGATGCAGACATAACATGATAATTGTTCATACAAAAGTAAAGTTTCAATTTTTAGGAAAAAAGGCCGTATTGTTCACACCTGTTATTAAACGATAAAGACTTAATGAGTTGTATAATGGATGATTTATGAAATGTTAAGATTTGGTAAGGACCGGGTATTTCCACGTAATAGCACCATTTAGACGCAATAAACGATGGGCATCCCCTTTCAAAAGCTCGTATGATGGTTTTGATGAATGTTTGATAATGCAGTGAACGGTGTCCCGATGGCTGCCGGGAGGTAAATGATGAATAGAGCAACACCCATAGCAGCACGACCACTCACCATTGACGTATGTAATATGACGATTAATTTCTACAATCAAATTGCTGACGAAATGAGATGAATGTTTTACTGACTGGCATTGTTAGTTTTCCACAGGCAAAAACATTGGTAACGTTTTTGTCTTTTTTTATGAAATTTTTTTTCACTTTTTAAATTGTGACTTTATGAAAATGAATTTCTTTTCTAAAGCGGTATCCTTTGTTTTGATCGCCGGTACCTTAGTCGTTGCATCATGTGATAAAAACGATGATAACGATACCAATGCGAAAATGTACACCGTATCCGGAAGTGGAAGCGGAACGCAGGTAGTTCCGGTCGTGTCCACAACAGCCAGTTCCAATTTAACGGGAACATATAACAGCGGGACCAATCAATTCCAGTACAACGTAAGTTGGACAGGTTTAGCTGCAACGGCCGATTCAGTTCGTTTCTATGGTCCAGCCAGTGCAGGTGTGAATGCCGCAGGTAATGCCCAATTTCGTGCTGCTATTACCACTCCGGGTGTAGCCGGTTCAGCCAGCGGAACAACAACATTGACAGAAGCGCAGGAATCAGATCTGTTAGCTGGCCACTGGTATTACACAGTCAGCAATGCAACTTATCTAACGGGAGAGGTTCGCGGGCAGGTGACTACAGTAGCTCAGTAAGACATATAGTTTTAACAGGTAAGATGGTTCGCCAATTGGCCGACCATCTTATTTTTTAATGCTACTGCCATTTATCCTAATCTTTTAAGCAGGGCATAAGGTGCCCATTTGAACAATTTAGCTACGATCCACCATCGCCTGCTGATATAAGCTTTTCGTTTTCTTTTATCAATAGCCCGTATGATCTGCCGTGCCGCTTTATTAACAGACACAACCCAAAAAACTTTATTTCCTTTGGCCATTTTTGTTTTTACAAATCCAGGTTCGATGCACGTAACCGTGACATCTTTCTTCAGTCGTTTTGCTTTTATAGACAGACCTTCGAAATAGATGCTCTGAAATGCCTTGGAAGCGCTGTAAGCGGGCGCCCAGCTATTTCCTCTTGCTGCAGCTATAGATGAGAGAGTGACCAGTTGACCATGTCCCTGCATGACAAAAAAATTAAAAGACCAGTTGGCTATTTCAACAAAAGCGTTGACGTTGGTGTCTACGGTCATCTTGTCAATATCCCAGTTGAGGTCCTTCGACACTTCGCCATTGCCGGCACTGATCACCAGGATATCGAGCCCGCCGAGTTTAGTGATCAATGACTGGATGTGATAAATATTTTCTTTCCCTGTAACGTCGAAACAACCGTATTCGATGTTTTCAGGATATTGATGTTTCATTTCTTGCAGGAGAGCCAGTCTTCTTCCGGTGATCGCAACCCGTTCGCCTCTCTCAGCATAGAATTCCGCCATTCTTCGGCCAATACCGGAACTGGCTCCAATAATGATGATTTTTTTTGGCATCAGTAATTGTTAACTGAAATTATGATAGGGCCTCATTTTTATCTCTCGCAATCCCGCATACTTGCGGGATTGCGAGAGAATTTATTTTCCTCCGAAATTATCCAATAAAGCTATTTTCCCTTTATTAAGTTTATCATTGAAGGCAAACCGGCAATCGCCCCAAACCCGAGCCACAGGAAACTGTTTCGACCGCCAAAAAACCCTGTTGAATGAAATACATGATCAATTACAATTAAACTCAGTACAGATATTGAAAACCCGATGGAGTTATAAATAGTCAACGCGGTGCCTCTTAAATGTTCAGGAGCATGTTGCGCCACTAGCGTTGAAAACTGGGGTGAGTCGGGACAAACGGTCAATCCCCAGATAAATAGCAAACCGATGAAAACGAAAACAGGTAATTGAAATAGCAAAGGAGAAATCCAGCAGCACAAGCCTGAAATGAATAAAGCCAGTGAAGCCACCTTTGCGCTTCCCCATTTTTGAGACAAATAACCGCCAGCAATACAAGTCAGCAGGCCGCAACTGATTACCAGGAAACTCAATAGCGGGATATTAATTGAAAGATTATGCTGTTTGCTGTAAAGTTCAATGATCAGTGGCACAAATCCCCAGAATGTATAGAGTTCCCACATATGGCCGAAGTAGCCAAAGGCAGCCTGCCTCCATTTTTTCGAACTGAATATTTGCGGAATAGCATTCCATTGAAAACCTCCCGATCTTTTTCTATAAGGTCCATCGCCGACAAAAAATAGCATCAATAGTCCTCCGCAAAGAGCAAATAATGATGTACAATAAAGAACCGATTTCCAGGGTAATTCGAAGTCCCTATTTTTTAACAAATGAGGAAATGCAGTTCCTAATACAAGAGCGCCCAATAAAAAACCCAGCGCTTTGCCCAATCCTTTTTCATACCAGTCGGCAGCAATCTTCATTCCTACGGGGTAAATGCCTGCAAGAAAAAAGCCGGTGAGGAAACGCAGTGCAAAAAGAGAGCTGGCGTCTTTTGCAAACCAGGCCACCGAAGAATTACAGAGGGCGCCCAATAGTGAACTGAGGAAAAATAATTTAACGGGTGAATACCTGTCGGCAAGAGAAAGGAATGCAAAGCTCAATGTTCCAGCAATAAAACCGAGCATGACAGCAGATGTTACATGGCTAACTGCATACTGGCTCAGGTGAAGTGATTGTCTTAGTTCAGGAAGCACTGCATTGCCAACAAACCAAAGCGATGTGCCCGCGAACTGCGATAAAACGATCAATGGTAAAATGTGGTTAGGCCGATTTGTCATGTACAAAAATGATTATGTTTGAAATGAGCAAGAGAGAGGTTTTAACGGTTTAATACGTTTGAAGGTTTAAAACGTTATACCTGTTTGAGATGACCGCACTCCGCTCTCTTTCTCCGCTCTTCATTATGCTATCGTATTAAACGAAGATTCGCCAGCACGATCCCTGCAAATACGATGATCATACTCGCAATATGAACCCAGCTAAATTCTTCGTGCAGGTAAAATACAGCTTCAACGCTTCCGAATATCGGGATAAGATTTCCAAACAATGCCGTTCTCCCTGCTCCCAGTTTACCGATGGCAATATTCCAAATGAGAAAACAAATAACCGAAGCGCCCAACCCGAGATAAATGATCGCGATAACAAGATTCCTGCTCCAGGTCACCGGGGCATTATGGCTAAGATCCCATAGATAAAAAGGTAATAGCATTATAGTCCCAAATGCAAATACAACAAACAGGAAATTGGTTGAGGAAATGGAAGCAGGCTTTTTCTTTACCAGTGTGTTGTAAACGGCGAAGCAAAAAGCGGCTGCCAGCACCCACAGATCACCCGCAGAATAGTGATGGTTCAGCAGGCTTCGGAAATTACCTCCTGATAACAGGAATAAAACCCCGGTAATACAAAACAGCAGACCCAGCCATTTCATCCAACCAATGGATTCTTTCAGGAAGATGCGGGCCAGGATAATAGACATGACGGGAGATGAAGTAGTACCGATCAAAGCCAGGTTGATGGCCGTGGTATAATGAGCGCCGATATAAACAAACGTGTTAAACAGCGCAACTCCGGTCAATGAGACCCAAAACAAATAAAACCACGATCGTTTTATGACGGGCCATTCCGGTTTGATTTTTTTTATGACAAATGGCAACAGGATGATTGAAGCGAGCAGCCAGCGGTAAAATGCCAGGCTTACAGGTGAAATTTGCTGGTTAACTCCTTTTGCAATGATAAAATTGCCAGACCATATAAAGGCGGCAAGTACAGCTAATCCGATTCCTGTGTAGATATCCTTTTTTGAAGTTGACATGAAAGCTGCGACGAAGATAAGAACGTGCAGGGGTTGAACTGTAAAATTTAATGGGCTGCTTATTGATCCATTTGATAAGCTCTAATGCGCAAAATCCATTTCGAACCGGCCTTTGATCCTTTCAATAGGTGGATTGAAATAACCATATTTCAGGTTGGGAAATTCTTCCTTCAGGCTTTCCATCAGTTGCTTTACTCCCATACATTCACCGGTATCGGTAACACCGATCTTTCCAAGATACCAGTCCGGATCAATATTAAAATTTCTCCACTGGATCATCTTCAGCCCGGTTTCACTTATTAACTTTCTTAAAGCTTCATACTCGGCAATACTGTCGGTCATTCCTGGAAAAACAAAATAATTGATCGAAGTCCACCCGCCGAATGAGTTTACAACCCTGACGCTTTCGACGATATCATCAAAATCATAATTGTTTGGGCGGTAATAAGGCATATAGACTTCCCGCCGTGCAGAATTGGTGCTGACCCGGATGGAATCGAGTCCCGCCTCACAAAGTTTCCTGACCGCTTTCGGGTTGGATGCGTTGGTATTGATATTGATGCTTCCTTTCGAAGTATGTTTTCTGATCTCTATGATCGCATCACGGATGGTTTCCCACATCAGGAGCGGTTCACCTTCACACCCTTGTCCGAAACTGATGATCGGGTAGGGTGCTTCCTCAAGATGGGGCACGGTGTATTCCACGATTTCTTCAGATGTAGGTTTAAATGTCAGCCTGTCTTGCGTAGAGACGATCGGTTCTTCATCGGGTTGAAGCGAAATGCAACCTACGCAATTGGCATTGCAGGCAGGCGATGCAGGTACCGGGCATTCCCATCTTCCTAAAAAATAATTCCTGGCTGCGGGACAATGATAAGTTAAAGCGCAATTATTTGCTAAATGGTTGACCAGGCGATTGTGCGGGTAAGCTTGCATGATCCGCTTTACACCTGTTTCCACCTTGCCCTGGTCATACCCAGCACAATCCTGGCGGATGTCTGGTTCGATCCTGGTTGCGGGGATATAAAATCTTTCAGCCTGCCATCCAACCGCTGTATAGCAAAACAACGGAAGGGTGGGAGCATTGGGCTGTGTTTCATAAGCTGCCAGGTAAAAGCCGGTATGGGCAGGCGGTATAAATGCAGCTACGGCCCAGCCTTTTTCACATAATCTCATTTCCCCGGTCTTAACATCGATTCCTATTCCTCTTCTTCCCGGCAATTCATAGAGGGAACCTCCGTCCGGCAATTCTATCCATTCATCTGCAGGCACAGGTAAAGCTTCCCAGCCGCTTCTGCCAGTGGCAAACAGCGTGGTATCCTCGAAAATATTTCCTTTGCCGTCGGAAAAAAGAATATACGGAGTTACAGAAGTCATATATAAGTCCAATAGGTCACATAGGTCAAATAAATCATATCAATCACATCAATCATATCAGTCACCTAAGTAGGTCTAGTATGACCCGTATGACTTTCATGACCTATGTGACATAGATCTCAAAGTTCGTGATTATTTTATTAAACCTTTCAGGCGTACTTCGCAGAATTCGTTAAACTCCATTTCACTCGTTGGAGATAAAACTTCGTTTTGAAACAGTTTATTGTTTTTAAGATCAATGGTAAGTATTCCGTCTTTTAAGATGGCGTTATTCAGTTCTTTCCATTCAATTGTCCGTTTGGGAAATGAAGGATAGACAATCCTGTCATCATATACCAGGACTGTGAGTTTGCGGCGGCTGATGTCCTGGAACAGGAAAAGGACAAATGTGAGCGCAGCTATCCAATAGAACTGGAGAAATATCCAGGCGATGATAGCTATTGAAAAAGCAAGGCTGATGCTGTCGCTTTCAAAATCTTCTCTTTTGCTAAGGAACCGGGCGCAGAATATCACGATCAGCAAACCAGCTGCGAAAAATGGAAGGTTTGTTATCCTTGATTTTCCCGAAATGCCTGCGTAAATGAAGCAGATCACGGTCAACGCAATGATCAACCAACTTATAAGCGTATAAGTTCTCAGCTTTTCATTCTTAAGCAGTATTACAAACCGGGGCATAAAGTGTTTTTCGTGAAAGGCGTGAACAGGATCAGGCAGGCTGCGGCAAGCTGCTTGCCACTAATAGATTGCATAATTTAAAAAGAACCCTGGCACCCACGTTGGAGTTCCAGTCTGTGTCGCTAATGCCTACCTCACAAAGATCAAAGCCGATAAATTTCCTTCCGCTTTCCAATATTCTCCGGAAAAGATAATACACTTCTTCCACTTCAAAGCCGCCGGGTACCGGGGTGCCGGTATGCGGACAAAGTTTTCGATCCAACCCGTCGATATCAAAGCTGATGTAAACTTTCTCTGGTAACTCGTCGACTATTTCGCCAACAATGTGCTTCCATGTATCGCCTTCAAACTGGCGGTTTTTTATAATCCTGTCAAAGTAGGTCACGACCCTGCCATTACTTTTTTGAATATAGTCGTTTTCATTTTGGCTAAAATCACGAGGGCCTACCTGTACCAATTTCTTTATCTGGGGCACTTCTTGTAATGCATTGCGCATGATGCTGGCATGCGAATAAATAAAACCTGCATAGGCTTCACGTAGGTCGCAATGAGCATCAATCTGCAATATGCCGAAGTCGCCATGCTTTTCCGCAATTGCCCTGTAAAAACCGAGAGGGATACTATGATCGCCGCCAAGCAAACCTACCAGTTTGTTTTTGCCAAGCAGGGCACTTGTCTGATCATACACCCAACTATTGAGATAATTGCTCCCGCTATTGACATCTTTCAGCGTTTTAGACATGAACTGGTTGGCCGAAACATCTTCTCCTCTTGAAATGTAATCAATATACAATTCAGCTTCTTTACGGAGATAATCACTTTTCATCAATATCTTCCTGTCGGTTGGGCGCATATAAAATCCCTGCTTCCATGCCTGCGGTGTGTCGGGGTCATAAATATCTATCTGTAAACTTGCTTTGCAAATGGCCTCAGGCGCCCGGGCAGTCCCCGAGCCATAACTGACCGTGACTTCCCACGGAATGGGCACAATTACCAGATGCGCATCTTCTTCTGTGGTGGGAAGCCCGAATATATTATTATTGGGATTACTAACACTATCAGGATCGTAATTTGAAAGATCGAACATTTTAAAAAAATTGAAAAAACGGAATGCAAGTTACATGGCAAAATCGGAAAATAGAAGATAATTGTTAGAAGGCTGGAATGCAGGCTGGGCGGGACTCTTCAGGGCCGGTGGCCCGGAAATATTTATCGCGTTCGAATCTCAGGGTATTGCCGGCTCCTGCTGACTCAGGCAATGAAAGCTACCCAATCCCCATATGATCTCCGTGGAATCAATGCCAATTATCTCCCGGCCGGGGAAACATGTCTGTATTACCTGCAGCGCTTTATCGTCTTTTGCACACCTGTAGGTGGGAACGATCACCGATTTGTTGGCGATATAGAAATTGGCATAGGATGCAGGCAATCGCTGGTCTTCCCATACCAGTTCATCGGGCATTGGAAGCTCAACAATGTTTAATTGCCTGCCGTTTAACAGCCGCATTTGTTTCAATTGTTCCAGGTTATGCTGAAGCAATGAATAGTTCTCATCGCTTTTATTTTCTTCAATGACGGTTAGTACGGTGTCTTCGTTAACAAACCTGACTGTATCGTCGATATGCCCGTCTGTATCGTCGCCCACAATTCCTTCATCAACCCAAAGGATCTGTTCAACTCCATAATAATTGAAAAGATATTCTTCGATCTGTTGTTGATTTAGCTGCGGGTTGCGATTGGGATTCAACAGGCAGGCTGTCGAAGTCATTAATGTGCCTGCGCCATTGAATTCAACAGACCCTCCCTCCATTACAATCCCCGGATGGAAAACTGGTAAATTGAAATGCCGGCCGATCAGAGTAGGAATAACATCATCCAGGTCAAAGGGCGGATATTTATTGCCCCAGGCATTATAGTCCCAGTCCACGATCACCTTTGGTTCTTTTGCCCCGGGATTTATCAAGAATGCCGGACCATGGTCCCTGCACCAGGCGTCGTTGGTGGGATGAAAAAAGAATTCGACCCTATCAAGCGGAACATTTTCTTTTTCCAGGCAAACCATGGCGAAAGATTTCATCGCTTCGTCGGTCACGTTGATACGAACCAGCTCATTTTTTGCCAGCTCTTTGATAAACTTTGAATAATAAGGATAGATCGTTTGAATCTTACCTGGCCAACTTGCTTCTTTGTGCGGCCAGCTCAGCCAGGTAGCCACATGCGGATCAAATTCAGCGGGAAAATGATAGCCAAGAGTTTTGGGAGTTGGATGATTCATTTTTGAAAAAAACCGAATCTTACTAAGTTCGAAATCCGAATGTTACCTAAACGTCAATCAATCCTTTTCCAATTCGATTATTTCGCATTTCGTCTTTTAATATTCGTGCTTATTTGTCATTTAAACTTCTTCGTCAATAAATCTCTTTGTGATTGGCTGATAGGAATCGATCCGCCTGTCGCGCAAAAATGGCCAGTGTGTACGGTAACTGTCGGTTTTAGAGGTATCCACTTCCACAACAGCTACTTCTTCCATGTCATGCGATGCTTTGAATAATAAATTGCCAAACGGGTTGGATACGAATGAACCGCCCCAGAATTTCATCGTGCCGTTTTGCTCCAGGCCAACGCGGTTTACGCTTACCACATGCACACCGTTGGCAACGGCATGACTGCGTTGAATGGTTTGCCAGGCATTGTATTGTTCGCTGTTAGTTTCGTCGTCCTGGGCGTGATGCCAACCGATAGCCGTAGGATAGAACAGGATCTCTGCACCCATCAGTGAAGTGATCCTGGCCGCTTCGGGATACCACTGGTCCCAGCAAATCAGTACACCGATCGCGGCGAATTTTGTCTTAAATACTTTATATCCCAGGTCACCCGGTGTGAAATAGAATTTTTCATAATAGGAAGGATCATCCGGGATATGCATCTTTCGGTATTTGCCCAAATAAGATCCGTCAGCATCGATTACAGCGGTTGTATTATGATATATTCCTTCCGTTCTCTTTTCAAATAATGAAGCGATAATGACCACGCCCAGCTCTTTGGCTATTTTGGCCAGAGCTTCAGAAGAAGGGCCCGGAACAGGTTCGGCCAATTTAAAATTGTCATAGTCCTCCACATCACAGAAATAAAGGGAGGTAAATAGCTCCTGCAGGCAAACAATTTGCGCGCCTTTGGCAGCCGCTTCCTTTACTTTAGCGATCGCTTTGTCGAGATTTTCTTTCTTGTTACCCGAACAGCTCATCTGAACCAAACCAACTTTTACTTTGGCCATGCTCTTTAAAATTGAAATGCAAAAATAGTTGATTGGTTAATTAGTTGATTAGTCGACCAGTTAATTGGTTAACTAGTTAAGCCGCTGACTTCTAACCTGGCTACTGCGCCTTCGCGTAGCTGCGGCCGGGCAAGCTCTCAACTCTTTTTAGCTATCTCTTTCCCAACTGTCTGAGGTAGGCTACATGAGAGAAAACAGCGGTATGCAATCGGCGATACTCGATGTAACGGATGCCGTATTCTTCGCAAGCTTTTTTGATGATCTTGCTAATAGCAGGGTAATGTATATGGGAAATCTTGGGAAACAGATGATGTTCTACCTGGAAATTAAGACCACCGACCAGCCAGCTGACTACTTTGTTCTTTGTGGCAAAGTTGGCGGTGGTTTTGATCTGGTGTATCGCCCACTCATCTTCCATTTTGCCGGTTTCTTCATTGGCATGAGGGAAGTGAGTGTGTTCAACTGTATGTGCAAGCTGGAAAACAATGCTCAATACGAAACCTGCAAACAGGCTGGAGACTAAAAAACCTACAAGCCAGGCCTCAAAACCTACTGTATAAATGGGCAAAAAGATAAACAGCGCGAGGTGTAGCAATTTAAAGGACCAGAACGAAATATGATCCACCGGCTTCATTTTTCTAATAGGAACGTTCCCGACTCTGCCTGTGAAGTATTTCTTATAGTCCGTGACAAAAACCCACCAGAGGTAAAGCAGGCAGTAAGTAAGCCAGAAATAAAGATGCTGGTAGCGATGCATTTTATAGTATTTCTGGGATTCACAAAGTCGGAGAAAGGGTTTGGCATCTATATCGTCGTCTATACCGTCAATATTTGTGTAAGCATGATGAATGACATTGTGCTTGGTCTTCCACATGAAATTGTTGGCGCCTAAAAAATTCACTGATAAGGCTGCCAGGTTGTTCAACCAGGTATAACGGCTGAAACTACCATGGGCACCATCATGCATTACGTTGAACCCAATCGCTGCTGTCAGCCCGCCCAGGACCACTGATTCCAGGATAGCCCAAACAGCTGTTGGCGTAAAAAACACCAGGTGGATGTAAATAAACAGGAAACCAACGACCAGTATGATGGCTTTAATAAACAGGCTGTAATTGCCTGTTGTGGATTTGCCTACTTCTTTAAAATAATCACTGATCCTTTTCTTCAATTCGGCATGAAAGGAGTGAGATACCTGGGAAAATTTCGGAATGTTCATTTTGACACTTTAACGGGTTATTTTGCAAAGGTAACCTAACCCTACTATAAACGCTCATTCCTCTTGTTAATTATTGGAAATCAGGAGAAAATTTTGTCCACTCAGGTTTCCACAAGCACAAGAGAATCCAGGTTTTTGATCCCAATCTTTTTTTCTGTGATAAATCCTTCTGCATATTTAACACCAATCCTTTTGCCTAGCATCCTGGCTCTCGCGATAACGCTGTCCAGGAAATCGGGAGTGGATATATAAGTCTGGAGACCTTCACTGCCAGAATCGGATGTATGGAATTGGCTGGAATAAGCTTCAATTGCTTTCATCCGCTGCTCAAATACATCGCTGATATCGATCAGCAGGTCGGGTTCATGGTACCAGTCCTGCAGATACTGGAGATAATATTTCGGGCGCCATTTTTCCTGTTTGTTGCCGGTTTTATCCTTTGTTTCAATTTTAACCAGACCGGACAAGAAACAGGCGTTATTGATAAGTTGCCCGGCGCGGCCATGATCCGGGTGGCGATCGCTCAGGATGTTGCCAATTACAATTTCAGGCTGGTACTTCCTGATCGTTTCTATCACTTGCAATTGATGAGCCTCGTCATTGCGGAAAAAACCATCTCTCATCCTAAGGTTTTCCCTTACAGATACACCAATGATATTGGCTGCATTCGCTGCTTCCTGGTAACGGGTTTCTATATTTCCTCTTGTGCCGAGTTCACCCTGTGTCAGATCTACAATACCTACTTTTTTTCCTCTCTTTATTTCATTGATCAGGGTGCCGGAGCAACCAAGCTCAACGTCGTCGGGATGAACGCCAATGGCAAGTATGTCAAGTTTCATTATTGCAAGATAATGAAGACTGGTGAGTGGTGAGCCGTGAGTTGGGAGTACGAATATGAAATCCGGGGTACGGTGACTCGAGTAGGAAATTTGCGTTTCTGTTCTGCTGGCTAAGCAGTATAGACTAGCGACTAAAGACTAGGGCCGCTCTCCGCACCCGCTCTTCGCTCTATTTTCTGTAAGGGTTGCCGTACCACATACCATCGATCTCTTTCACAAAATTTTCGATCTGGCGATCGGTTTTATCGGTGAGGTCCCAATCCTGTTTGAGACTACTGCCAAAGAAGAAGGCAACGGTTTGATAGAGCCTGGCATTCATGCCGCCCTTGTATTCTTTTATTATCTCGAAGCAATTATTACCCGTTTGCCGGTTGATCAGTTTCATCAGGATCCGTCCCTGGTAAACAGAAAGGTTCGAAAGCGGCTCTGTAAACTGGGCTCTCAGTTCCTTTTCCCTGGTTTTGATATAATCCTTTCTCTGTTTTTTGGAACTGACACCCGTAAGATGAGTGTTGATATCATTTATGGTTGCGCCTGCCGTTCTCGCATAAGGATAGGTCACATAGACTGCATTGCGGAGACGGGTCCATTCTTCCATGTATTTGTCCCGTTTTTTGCCGGATAACTTTGATACCCATACCATGGGTTCTTCTTTGTACGGCAACATTTCCTTGTTATACCAGATCGCATCCGTCACGATCGTATCGTTTGGGCCCCATTTTTTTGCCCTTTCTTCATATGAAGGCATGGGTCCTACAGTATCCGGTGCACTTTCGGGAGTTATTTGCGCAGACAAACGTGTACTCATTAACAAGACGAATACGAACATTAATTTCCCGGCCGGGATATGTGGAAGCGACTGCGCCATAATGGCTTATTATAGGTTGTAAAAATAATCCAAAAGGACAAGAAAAACAGGTGAAATGCTGTTTCCGATTTGTGAAAAGTCACGGTCCTGTTTTACTGCTGCGGTTCAACTGGATACGCCGGACCATGCTGATAAGGATACCCAGGGCCGTGATAATAATGCCTAGCCACAGCACATTAATGAAAGGGAATTTATAAGCTTTCATAGTGACATATTTCATCACCGAATTGCTTTCTTTTACCTGTAAAACCACTTTTTTATCAAGGGTAACCTGTGTGAATGCGACTATCAGATTTTGTGACAAAGCCGTATCGAGAATATAATTTGCCTGGTTGTTCTTGACATAGAAAACGGGTCGGAGATGATACCGGGTACCCTGTTTGGAAAACACGGTTATATTAGCTACAAGAGCAGTATCGCTCCGGCTGTAATGATATTTTTCGTCAGAGGGGTTTGCCATGACCCTGTCAACGATCATAAACCCGTTTGTGTAAAAGATAGTATCTCCGACGGAAACTGTTCTCGGACTGAACGAAGCGGTATCCTTGTTTTTTTCCGGGGCAGGTAAAGCAGTAAGATAAACGAAGACATCGTGATCCAAATAGTGCCGGGAATCGGGCTCGGGCTGTATACCTTCATTACCTTTTACTTTGATATATGCAGAAGGCCTGAGCATGAACTCTTCTTTGCCGTCTTTTCGCTGGAAATGGATATTGAAGAACCATTTCTCTTTTTTAACGGGGTGTTGTTCGTCATTTTCATAAGTCACCCAATACCTGCCCATATCATTCTTCACGCCTTTCACCAGGGTGAGGTTCTCGCCGGTTTTTTCCTTGCTCGTTGCATCGAATGGTATGGAAATTCCGCTGGTGTTATAAGACAGGATCTCTTTTTTGGAAGAGGAAAGAAGAATGCCGAGTAATACCAGTCCAAACCCTACATGGGCAATCGACCCACCGGATAATTTCAATTTTCCTTTTAGACCGATCCAGATATAGGCTGCATTAGCAACGACGGCATAGACACTGCAGGCGATTCCCATCCAGATAGCTGCTAAAAAACCATAACCGCCCCTGGGATGATAATAAGTGACGTCTCCAAAGGCCAGCACGAGTGTAGCTGCCACAGCAGAAAGGATCAATGGCACCAGGACCTGCTTCCAGAAAAACTTTGACGATGTGTTTTTGTATTTCAGGTATTGCGTAAGCCCGGTCAAAACAGCAATAATGATCGCTACAAAAATTTGTATTTGATTATACGCGAATTCAGGGTCCTCCGGTGGAGCAATTGCCTGTTTGAGGAATTTAAAAGGAAGAAATCCCGAAAGCGACGACATTATTTTATTCAATACGGGTAGCGAAGTCTTACCGATGATTACAATCGCGGAAAGAAAGAAAACCAGCGAACCGATAAACATCCAGAACTCTCTTGATGATCCACTCTCTTCCTGTTTTATCGATGGAATGTCTTTGTAGTTGATAAAATAAAGAACAAAAGCGGGTATAAGCGAAAGACCCATGAAAAGCTGGAGATGATAGAATAAGGATTTTCCTTCACCGGTGAATGCGTGCACCGATGTATCTCCAAGGATACCGGTGCGGGTAAGAAAAGTAGAATAAAGCACGAAACCGAAGCTCAGGATAAAGAATAGGTGCGTTGTGCGCAGTGAATGCCCGGTATGTTTATAAATAAGTAATGTATGAATACCTGCTATGAGGATCAGCCAGGGAACCAACGAAGCGTTTTCAACGGGATCCCAGGCCCAGTAACCGCCAAAGCTCAGCGATTCATAGGCCCATGCTGCTCCCATCATGATGCCTACACCCAATACTGCAGCAGAAAATAAGGCCCAGGGAAGGGCTGGTTTTGTCCATTCCCCGAAATTCTTTTTCCAAAGGCCTGCAAACGCAAATGAAAAAGGAACGATCGTGGAGGCAAAACCCATAAAGAGTACAGGGGGGTGAATCACCATCCAGTAATTCTGTAAAAGCACATTCAGATCGTTGCCATCCTGCATAAACGGCAAGCGAAGGTAATCAGGCCTGATCGGGCCATTGACATCCATACCCACGTGGGCGATGGGAGTTGTATCCAGGAAACCGGAATCCCTGATAAGAACGAATGGGTTGCTACCGATCTTTTCTCCAAACAGGTAAACACCTACGATCATGCTGGCAATGCAGAATTGCGCAAAGCTTATTACCGTCATTACAGGAGCTTCCCATTTCTTAGCGGTCTTTATCAATATCAGTCCAAGCACGCAATGCCAGATGCTCCAAAGCAGAAAGCTACCTTCCTGTCCTTCCCAAAAACAGGCGAGAAGGTATTTCGGTTCCAACTGCCGGCTACTGTGTTGCCACGCATATTTGTATTCAAAGAGATGATGGGAAATAATATAAAACAGCAATCCAAAGATGGTAAATACGGAAAGCAATTCAACGATGAAAGCATAGCGGGCCAGCTTTTTCCAGTAGCCCCCGTCGATATCATTCTTTGATCGAACAGTTTTGAAGTAAGCGAAAGTTGCCACTAAAGAAGCTACCAGCGAAAGCACAATGAAGAAGCGTCCTAATTGCCCAGGCAAAAGATGCTCGTCGAGGTAATTCATTCTTCGTTAATATTTAGTATCTGGGTTACCCGTTGCAGAACCTGAAGCTTGCTGAATACTCTTTTCCGCATTTTTTTTATCATCCTTATACTTTGAAGGACATTTGGTCTGGATTCCGTCGCAGTTAAACAGACCATTCTCATATTTTCCCTTTAATACCAGCCTGTCACTGATCTCGAAGTTTTCGGGTTTGGGGTTATGATAAATTACTTTAACAGATTTACCCATTGTGTCCACTGCTGTAAAACTGAGGTAATTGGGATTTTTTATCGCATCATATTCCAGCGGTTGTGAACGATCCCAGCGGGCCATCAGGTGAACAAACCTTCCTGGTTTATTCATAGCCGTCTCAACTGTATCGTAAGTAGTCGTTGTTCTTAAAAACGTGATGAGCACCGCAATAGCTGCTGCTATGCTGACAAGTAGAATGATGTGGATTTTTTTCATTTTCTCCGCGGAGGAAGTTTAGTCGGTGAGTCTCATTTTCCTTTCACGCAATCCCGCAACTATGCGGGACAAAGGCGCCACGCATGTACTATTATAACAAGATCGTTGCGTCATCGCGACGTTGCGTGAGATTTGAGACACCACCGTTTAGTCCAAGCCGGTGCAAATTTAGGCTAAAAACCTTCATGCCGGGAGCTTTGCTGGTTGTAAAGCTGATAATATTGGACGGATTGTTTGAAACAAACTACCAGTTGTGACCTTATAACTAAAAGGAGCAGGTTTCAACCCTATCTTTGCTGCTTATAATATTTAATATTGTCATATGATTTTTCAGTTGAATGAAGAACAATTAATGATACAAAAAGCGGCAAGGGATTTTGCACAGAATGAATGTTTGCCGGGGGTAATTGAAAGAGATGAGAAACAAAAATTTCCCAAAGAACAGGTGCTGAAACTGGCTGACCTGGGTTTCCTGGGTATGATGGTAGACCCTAAGTACGGCGGCGCCGGTATGGACACGGTCAGCTATGTGCTGGCTATGGAAGAAATCAGCAAGATCGATGCAAGCGTAAGCGTGGTTATGAGCGTTAATAATAGTCTTGTTTGTTATGGATTGCAGGAATATGGAACAGAAGAGCAAAAGCAAAAATACCTGACACCTCTTGCGCAGGGTAAGAAAGACGGGGAATTATATATCGGGGCATTTATGCTGAGCGAACCGGAAGCTGGAAGTGACGCCACTTCACAAAGAACGACAGCCGAGGATAAAGGCGACTATTATCTCCTGAATGGGACCAAGAACTGGATAACCAATGGTGGCACGGCGTCTGTTTACCTGGTGATGGCTCAAACGGATCGGGCGAAAGGTTCGAGAGGGATCAATACATTGATCGTTGAAAAAAGCTGGCCCGGAGTTGTTGTAGCCGCCAAGGAAAACAAACTGGGTATTCGCGGCAGCGATACAAATACTGTTATGTTCAATGATGTAAAAGTCCCGAAGGTCAACAGGGTGGGAGAGGAAGGTTTCGGGTTCAAGTTCGCGATGAAGACGCTGGCTGGCGGACGTATCGGTATCGCTTCACAGGCATTGGGCATTGCCAGCGGCGCCTTTGAACTTTCAAAAGAGTATTCGAAGACCAGGAAAGCATTTGGCACCGAGATCATGAATCACCAGATCATAGCCTTCAAGCTTGCTGACATGGCTACGCGTATTGAAGCTGCCAGGTTACTTTGCCTGAAAGCCGCCTGGGAAAAAGACAATAAACTGGATTATGCGTTGAGCTCATCAATGGCCAAAGTTTTTGCGTCTGAAACAGCCATGTGGACTGCTACCGAGGCAGTGCAGATACACGGCGGTTATGGTTTTGTAAAAGAGTACCACGTCGAACGGCTAATGCGCGATGCCAAGATCACACAGATATATGAAGGAACAAGTGAAGTGCAGAGGATCGTTATTAGTAGAAGCATTTTGAAGTAATCGATAGTCCATAGTCGATAGTCTATAGTTTCAATTCGAAAGCAAAACTTTCATAATTTACAATTAGAGCTCCTACATTTCCAAACTATCGACTAATGACTATCAACTATCGACTCGTTACTGGCATTTGTTGTATTCATTTATAATATTCCACAATATATCGACCCGGCTTTCGTCGCTGTACCCGATTTGCGGATAGAAATATCCTTTTTCTTTATTGGCTATTTTTTGAGCTAAGACAGGACAATCGCTCACTAGCTTACTCATCTTATCATCAAAATTGGGAACAAACCGGGATAGCCCGATATCCCAAACGCCGTCTCCATTTTCGGAAGGAAGTTGTATGTAATAAGTTTTTTCCAGCGAGGTGACGCTTCTATCCCGCCTGTAACCGGTATGGGTAGTTTCTTTATCAAGGTATTCGTACAGGTGTATCCTTGAATTTTCCGGCGTCAGCCTTCTCATAAAATGTAACCGGAAATTGCGACTGAAAGAGGACCCATCCTTAATTTCTTTCAGCTCATAATAGTCGCCGCGCAATTGATAGCCCTTCACATCGTGAAAAGGATACTTGCGGGCTTTTTTCTCGCCGGGTACATATAGTCTAACGTTACCGTTCCACCCGTCATCAACCGACAGCTTTCCTTGCAGGTTTTCTCCGTTTACCAGGTAAAGTGTGCCGTTGATATTGGAAAGGTCGTTAGGGGTTTCAAACCAGGCAGCAGACTTGCAGGATGCAAGTATTATCATAGTAGCAATGACAGGTAGATATGTTTTCATACAAATTTTTTTAGGGGTAGCGAAGGGTATAATTTTGATTAATGGTCAAGTTCCAAGATTATTTCACGCAACGCCGCAAAGTCGCAACGGGTAAAGATTGACACCTTGATTTTCGTGGCGTCGTCGTCCCGCCAAATGGCGGGGTGGCATGAGCATTTATTTGACCACCACATTTTTTTTACTCAAAGACTAAGTTAATGCCTGTAGACAAAGAAAGATACCAAGGGATTGTTAAAGAAATCAACGCTGCCGGCGTGCAACTGGTAGCTGTTTCCAAAACAAAACCTGTAGAAGATATTAAAGCATTGTACGATCTCGGGCAACAGGATTTTGGAGAAAATTATGTGCAGGAGCTGTCAGAAAAAGCAGCGCAGTTACCCGCAGATATACGCTGGCATTTCATTGGACACCTGCAAACAAACAAGGTAAAATACATTGCTTCGTTCGTGCATCTTATCCAGGTAGTGGATAGCTGGAAACTGTTGCAGGAGATCGATAAGCAGGCTGCAAAAAACAAGCGGGTGATTGATTGCCTGCTGCAGGTGTATATTGCCAGGGAAGAAACAAAGTTTGGGTTGGATGAAAAGGAATTGGACGAAATAACAACCCGTCTCAGTAATTCTCCACTGCCCAATATAAAAGTTAAGGGGCTGATGGGAATGGCCTCCTTTGTTCAGAATAGCGATGTTATAAAAAATGAATTTCATTATTTGAAGACACTCTTCGATAAATACGCCGGGTTGTTGAGTGACGGCTCAAAGAATCCGATTCTTTCAATGGGTATGTCGTCTGATTATAAGATCGCCATCGAAGAAGGAAGTAATATGGTGAGGATAGGGAGTTTAATTTTTGGAGAGAGATGAGGCTAAGGGTAAGGTTGAGGTTGAGGCTGGGTAAGTAATCGACCTCGTTTAATCATCAAATTCGATTGCATTCTTTGTCCCTGCAGCCCAGTTACTAATATCAATTTTTATTTTTTGTTTCTCTTGTGTTGTGAGCATTTGCTTTGTCGGTAATGACCAATTAGTTAAGCTGCTGAAATAAAGTATAAGGCCATTCATTCCTAACTCAAATTCCACTTCGGCAATTTTCCTATTTTCAGTGATGTATAAAAAACCACTCCGACCATGTGATTTCAAGTGTACTCCATTTTTCGTCGTCAATTCTCGAACATTATCTTTTTTACGTCTTTCCGTTGCCCATTCTTCTTTAAGTTTCTCAGAAGTATGTCGTTCAAAATGTGTGTCATCGATTTTTATTGTTGTACAGCCAAAGGGGGTCTTAAATTTTATATCCTTTTCGTTTCGCTTGATTTGTTGCCTGCAATAATTTGATTTGTTTGTTAAACCCATTTTGTCTGCAGCATCTGCCAGTTCAAACCAAAAATCTTCTGCAAAATAATGCCCTGTTTCGTCTGCAAGTTTGATAAGGGTATTAAGTGCAAGCTCCCATTCTCTGTTATCTAAAGACTCAAGGCAACTAGTAAACTGTCTGTGTGTCCTATAAAAATCAGGCATATAGTCCACCAAACGTCTCATGGCCTGCTCGGGTGAGAAATCTGTTTTTGATGGCCGTTTTCTGAAGTTGAATGGTTTCACTGTAATATTTAAGGGTTACCACTAACGAGTGCACATACGCCAAGGTTCGTGTCTCACGAACCTGGCGTTACAAAGATGTTGATCAGAATCCCTTTTTATCGTTGCTTTTAGTTTTATCCACCGGCGGCAGTGTTTCTTCCAGCCATTTATAAAATTGCCGTTGCCATACTAAAGCATTTTGAGCGCTCAATACCCAGTGATTCTCGTCTGGCAGGTAGAGCAATTTGCTTTTAATTCCTCGCAGCTGCGCCGCCTGGAAAGCCTGCAATCCCTGTTCAATCGGCACACGATAATCTCTGCCGCCCTGTACGACCATGATAGGCGTGTTCCATTTATCCACGTAGTTAATTGGGTTGAACTGGTTGTATGATTTCTGTGCTGCCGCATTTTTCTTATCCCAATACGGTCCACCCCAGTCCCAATTTACAAACCACAATTCTTCCGTGGTTCCATACATACTGCGAAGATCGAAAATACCGTCATGTGCAATAAAGGATTTGAACCTGTTGTTGTGTATACCTGCAAGCATGTACACAGAATAGCCACCGTAGCTGGCGCCTACACAACCCAAACGGTTCTTGTCGACAAATTTTTCTGCGCTGACATTATCAATCGCCGATAAATAATCCTTCATTGCCTGTCCGCCATGATCCTTGCTTATCTCCTCATTCCATTTTGTTCCGTGACCTGGCATACCCCTACGGTTAGGCGCAACGACTATGTATCCCTGCGAAGCCATGAGCTGGAAATTCCATCGAAAAGAATAGAATTGCGTTAGCGGCGATTGTGGCCCGCCCTGGCAATAAAGAAGTGTCGGGTATTTTTTATTCGGATCGAAATCCGGGGGATAGATCACCCAGACCAGCATTTTCTTATTATCTGTAGTAGTCACCCACCTTCTTTCGGTTTTACACTGAGCGATTGAATTATAAATGGAATTGTTGACATAGGTTAGCTGCGTCATGCTGCCGTCCGTGATATCAACCGAATAAAGCTCGGCAGCATGGTTCATGTCTGTTCTTGAAACAATCAATTTATTTCTGCTTTGCCCAATAATACCTGTAACATCAAAATCTCCCTTTGTGATCTGCCTTATTTCAGGAAGTTTCTTCGTTGCCCCGGTGTAGTCAACTTCAAACAATTGTAACGTCCCATTAATCGGTGCCCAGAAAAAAATATTCCTGCCATCATCGCTCCAGCGGTAGCCTTCCACGTGAATATCATCTCTGTGTCCAGTGAGGTTGACTGTTCCCATGCCGGTTGAGGCGACCAGGTCCTGTTTGTCCGACTCATAGCCATCACGTTTCATCTGCAACCAGGCCAATTGTCCCTGTTGATTAAAAGAGGGACTGAGATCATAACCTTTGTTGTTTTCCGTAAGATCTTTGGTCGTTCCTTTTTCGATATCATACTCATACAGATCCGTATTGGTGCTTACCGCATAGTCCTTTCCAAATTTTTTCTTCGCTACATAAACAACTGCTTTCCCATCTGGCCGCCAAACATAATCTTCATCTCCACCAAAAGGTTTTTGCGGGCAATCATAAGGTTCGCCGGGCATCAGGTCCTTCTCTTCGCCGGGTTTACCAACTGTTGACAGGAACAGGTGATCAAAACTTCCATCTTCCCAGGTGTCCCAGTGACGATCGTTGAGGTTATCGTAGATCTGGACGTTGGATTTTGTAAGCTCAGGATAAAAATCTTTGCCAGCCACTTTATTAATCTTTACTTCCTTATTGGTTAAGCTGTATCTGCCATCAGGCGAAACGTTTTTATCATACAATAAACTATCCGGCCACATGGTTTCTACTGCCGTTCCGCCATTCACCGGTATCATATACGATTTCCGGGTCCCTTTGTTGGTTTCCCAATCCGGGGTATTGACGGAATAAATCACATATTTCCCATCTTTTGAAATACCGAGTCCTGCAACCCGCCCCAGTTTCCACAATAATTCGGGACTCATTTTATTTTGAGCCAAAGTAAACAGGGGAGTTAACAGCAGAAGAGCCGGAACAATTCTTTTAAGCATGATAGACATTTTTGTATCCGGCAATTTACAAATAAGTCACCAGCTACAGTTACAGGTCACAAGTTACAGGTTACCAGTAACCAGTAGCCTGTAAGCAGTAACTATCATCCAGTAATGACGAAAATGGCCTACTGGTAACGCTAAATGCACCATTCGTGTAAACCGTTTTACCCCACGGAATTTGTATTTTTATTTTGACTTATGCCCAAGCGTTCATTTTTCTTTACCTACAAATTGCACCACGTTGTATTCTGGGTGCTGGTATTTCTTTGCTGGTTCTACCTCCGTTACCAGGATTATACTACAAAATCCATTGCATTGGCCATCACGTTGATTAAGGTAGCAGATCTCGCATTGATTGTTTATATCATCAATTACCGGCTGATCCCTCGATTGCTGTACAGGAAAAAATATACCGGATTTATAGCATCTTTTTTAGCGATCATCGCCCTGAGTGGTTTTCTAAAGATGATCCTGATGGGAGAAGTGACGGGAGAAAACGTTCTGTCTGGCCCGTTTAGCAACCTGAAGACTAAATTTTATGAGAATGTCATATCGGATTTCTTTTTGGTTACGTCGGGGGCTGCATTCAAGCTAATATTCGATTATACAGAAATGCAACAGCGGCTGACGGAGATGGCGAAAGAAAAAGCCGAAGCAGAATTAAGTTTTTTAAAATCCCAGATCAATCCTCATTTTTTGTTCAACTCTTTAAATGCCGTTTATTTTTTAATACAAAAAGAAAACACGGAAGCCCGGCAGGCATTGCATAAGTTCTCGGATATGCTGCGGTACCAGTTATACGAAGTGAAAGGGACCCGGATACCTATTGAAAAAGAACTTTCCTATCTAAAAGACTATGTGGACCTGCAAAAATTGCGCAAAGACGAAAACTATTTGGTAGACTTTCATTGTTCACCTGAAGTAAAGGAGTTTTCTATTGAACCTTTGCTGCTGATACCGTTTGTGGAAAATGCGTTTAAACACATCTCTCACAAAACAACCGGGGGGAATTTTGTCAGGCTGGACATGACACGCAACAATGGCGAATTCAAATTCCACATCGAGAATTCAAAGGAAACGGAACGGTCAACGCAATTACACGGAGGGATTGGATTAAACAATGTAAAACGCAGACTGGAACTTTTATACCCGGGCAAACACGAGTTGTGTATCGATAGTAATGAAAATATTTACAAGGTTGACCTGAAATTGAAAATTGATCAATAGCTATAACAATGACGATCAACTGCATTATAATTGACGATGAACCGCTGGCACGAAAGGGTTTAATGGAATATATCGCCGATGTTGAATTCCTGCAACTGGCAGGCGAATTCGATAACCCTGTAAAAGCTATGGACCTGTTGACAAAGGAAGAAGTGCAGTTGCTTTTCCTCGATATACAGATGCCAAAGATCAGTGGCCTGGATTTTTTTAAAACACTGAAGTATGCTCCGCCGGTTATTTTTACCACCGCCTTCCCGCAACACGCACTGGAAGGGTTTGAACTGAATGCTCTTGATTACCTCGTAAAACCCGTTTCTTTTGAACGCTTTTTGAAAGCGGCCATAAGAGCCAAGGAATACTATGAGGTAAGGCAAAAAAATAGCACGGAAGGTGGAACCGGTGTTGCAACGGCTGACTATTTCTTCATTAAAGCAGACGGGAAGCTGGTTAAGATCAATTACGATGATATTCTCTTCGTAGAAGCGCTCCAGAACTATGTCGTCATCCAAACCTCGGAAAAAAAATATATCACCTATCTTACTTTTAAGGCCGTTGGAGATTATCTTCCTTCCAATAGATTTATTAAGACCCACAAGTCTTACATTATTTCCGCTTCCAAAGTTGACAGTATTGAAGCCAATGATATCCGAATTGGTCAACACCATATTCCTATCAGTCGCAACCTGAAGGACGAGGTAATGGAAAAACTGGTAAATGGTAAATTTCTGAGGCGCTGAGTCGTAGATCCACGGTTGGCTGATAGATGCAGACGTAGGTTTTCACTTAATGTGGAAACAATGTGGATTGGTAATTATGGTGCATAGTGGCAGTGGTATAATTTAACGGCGCCGGGAAGAATTCATTAACAATTTTCTCACGCAAGCAAATCAATACCCTATGTCACCGAACCTTACATTTTATGCCGCTTTTCTGAAGGAAGACAAGTGGATCTCCAAGATCGATTTTATTTACCAGCTTAAAGTCAACTGCGATTGTACAGAAGGAAATCATGGCGAATTCCTGCAATTCCTGTATCGTCTCCGTTTCTGCCGTGTGAAAAGATCAAGGTCCGGCGGTATAGTGTTTTATTGATACGATCATTGATTGTCTCACCGAGTTTCGGAGTTTCGTCATTTTCTCCCGCCCGCAGGCGGATCAAACTATCAAATTGCCGAATTTTTAATTTAAAATTGCCGGATGTGAGATAATTTCGGAACTTGGTATACGTTAATACGGTACCTCGTATGAAGTGGCCTGGTTGCTTACTACTTGCCTGCATTGCTCTTCCTGCATTCGCCCAGGATATCAATACTCCTGTTAATTTCTACATTGATCAGTCCGTCAGGGATTATAAAAAATCGACGCCCGCACTGCTGGTAAATGAAATCATCAATGGTTCACAAACCGAAAAAGAAAAATGCGCCGCAATCTTCCGGTGGATAGCGGATAATATTTCTTATAACATCAGAATTAACAGGAATCGAAATATTTATGTGTACGAGCAACCGGATGACGACGATACCGGAAGGATCATCAAACCCTTAAACCTGAGGGTCGCAGAAACAGTTTTGAGGCGAAGAATGGCTATCTGTGACGGGTATGCCCGGCTTTTTAAAACGATGTGTGACAACGCCGGCATTCCTTGCGAGATCATCACGGGCTATGCGAGGCTCGGCTGGAACCGGAAAACAGGCTTTAGTTCCAATCATACCTGGAATGCTGTTTATGTTGACAGCGCCTGGCGCCTGATTGATGTGACCTGGGCCGCAGGATTTACAAATTATAGCGGCGATCAGTTTACCCGTAGTTATAGCGACCGGTATTTCCTGACTCCGCCGGAGGAGTTTATACAGGAACATTATCCTGAGGATGTAAGATGGACATTATTGAAGCAACCACCGGTGCTGAGCGAATTCAATCTTTCCCCGCTTCACTACATTGGTTATATAAAAATGGGAATCCATTCTTTCTCGCCCGCCAGGGGTACGCTTGAGGCAGCTGTCGGCGATAGTATTCGTTTTGAAGTAGATGCTTCCGTAAACCAGGGATTATTGGAAGTAGTATCAGGAGATCGTCCAATTGACACCATCTGGAATGATAATGAACCAGTGCCAATGATAGGAAAGAAAAAAACCTGCACTTATAAGGTTACCGAACAAACCGGGGACTGGTTATATGTTGTCTGCAATGGCTACGTCGTGTTGAGATATAAGATCAACATACGCCGGCCGGAAAATAAACTGGCGGTCAGTCAGTCGAATTAAGCACGTATCGATATTTTTTCCAGGATCTCAATATTGGTTTTTTCACAATTAGTAAAGCTAAAAGCGATCGTAGTAAGTTTATTCCGGTAGCTGGTAAAACCAACAAAGCCACCGATCTTTTCTGCCTGTTGTTGTATATGTGTAAGACTGTTGGAAATTGAATCATAGCTGAGACATCCGTCATCTTTGATATGCAGCAGTACTACGTTCCTGAAATTCTTAGCTGATATCCTTACACAGCTATTTTCAGAATGGAGGATAACAATATTCAGCAACCGGCTTAATACTGATGCGACTTTATCTTCATTGGCCTCGATGCAAATTTCTTCTGATACGTTGTTAATAATATGGCTTTTATTGCGTCGGGCAGTCGGGGCAAGACTTTCGCTGATGCGGTTAACCAGGTTGTAAAGGGGAGTAGTTATCGAATTTTCCAGCGTTTCAGGAAAAACAGATTGGGTTTTCATATAGATTTTTTTAGATATCGGTTATCTCGAAGTTGGATTTCAAATACAGAACGATAAATTTTTTTTTTAAGTATTCACAGGGCACTAAAGTATTTTGAAGGGTATCGTCTTTTAAGGTTCTGATAAGAGCACAAAGAAAATAATTGGGCAGCTGGAATAAAATAGAGTCCCCATCCTATTCGTAGTAATGGGCGATAGGGGAAAAACGTAGAATGTCAACTACATAGAAATGCTTAGAACCAGTTTAAAGGTTTAATGGTTTGATGGTTTAACGTTCAATGGTTGAAAGGTTTAAGGGTTGAAAAGTCGAGTACACCTTCGGAACCTTTAAACCCTTAAACGTATTGAGTATCTTTAGCTTATAGAGTTTATACAGTAATTTCCTTTTCCGATTTTTTATCATCTGCAGCGGCGGGTACAGCCTGTTTTATCAACTGGATTTCGCAATGGATCCGCACTTCGTTGCTTGCCACTACCTGTCCGGCTTCGGTCACCGCGTCCCACGCGACGCCGTAGTCTTTTCTTTTTATTTTTCCATCTACAGTAAAACCGGCCTTGGTTTGACCCCAGGGATCCGTGACGATTCCGCCGAATTCAACATCGAGGGTAATAGGCTTTGTAGTATCACGTATGGTCAGATCGCCAGTCAGGACATATTTGTCATCTGCCTTCTTTTCCAGCTTTTTACCTATGAATTTTATGTGGCGATATTCTTCTGCCGAGAAAAAATCCGCGGATTTAATGTGGGTGTCGCGCTGGGCATTGTTGGTATCTACAGAATCAATTTCTGATGTAAAGACTACCGATTTGGCCTTTGTAAAATCATCGTCATCTGTTTCAACCTGCAGATCGAATTTTCGGAAATGACCCGTGACGGTCGTTATCATCAGGTGTTTTACTTTGAATTGCACTTCGGAGTGTGCCGGGTCGAGGACCCATTTTGTTGTTGCCATAAACTTAAGTTTTAATGTTCAAACAATGTCTTTTATACTTTGTTCACAAAAAGCCTGCCGCCATCCGGGAATTTGTGAACATCCACTCATACTTCAAAACAAAAGCCACCCGCTCTGTTGGCAAGTGGCTTTGATAATATCATTAATAAAACTATGAGTCAATCTATTTTTTCTTCTGCTCGCCCATGCCCATTTGGGGCATCATCTTCATCATATCTGCAGGTTGCATGAATGTCCAATGTTCCACTGCCATTCCATCTTTGAACTTGACAACCTCGATAGATTTCATTTCATACGGGCCGGCTGGCATTCCCATTTTTCCAGACGAAGTGCCGGTAAAACGCATCCAGGAAAAAACATAGTCATTGTCGGCGACTTCTTTTATTATTTCTATTTTGGCGTCCTTGGTATCAGCTTTGGAGGCTGCTATCATCGCTTTTAAGCTATCCCGATTTTTATCGCCGTGGTCAGTATGATCTACAAAATCGCTTGCGACTGCACTGTCGATCATACTCGCATCACCTGTCTCAAAAGCCTTTGTCACCACGTGGGTGGCTGCCAGGTTTTTTTCGACCATCGAATTATCTTTTTTCTCTGAAGACGAAGTGGCGGTGTCGGCTGTTTTGTCATTGTTGCAGGAAACAAGGACAAAAGCCAGCCCAATTGTAAATAAAGAAAGGATCTGTTTCATGTTATTGTATTTTGGTTAATTGATAAAAGCGGTGGCAGGACTAACGATTCGCTTTCATGGAGGCTTTTGCGTGGACAAAACTAAGCAAATAGGGTTGTCCGCTGGTTTAAATTTTTATGAACCCCGGCTCATTGCTCCCGGCTCGTAAATGCAATCCTTATCCCAAGAGCTATGAGCACAGCTCCACTAATTTTATTGAGGTATCCTGCAAATCTTTTATTGTTCCGCAGCCGGGCAAACAGGAATGCAGAGAAGCTTGCCAGGACCAGGCACCAAATTGTCCCGGTTACCGTGAAAGTAATTCCAAGGAGCATAAACGGGATAATGCTGTTTTGATAATGCGGATCGATGAATTGCGGTAGAAATGCAATGAAGAACATGGCCACTTTAGGATTTAGCACATTGGTGAGCACGGCGTCCCTGTATATTTTAAGAGGATTGGCCCTGGGGGCTGTGAGCGGAATTTGTGTTCCCAGGATGGTTTTCTCGAAGATCATTTTTAAACCTATATATAATAAATAAATAGCTCCTGCATATTTTACAATTGTAAAGGCCACGATGGATTTTGCAATGATAATAGACAAACCTAATGCAGCCAGTGTAGTATGAATGAGAGAACCGGTAGCAATGCCTGCTACTGACAGGATGCCTGCTTTCCTGCCTTGTGCGATGCTTTTGCTCAAGATAAAGATCGTGTCATTACCCGGAGTAAGATTTAGCAGTATACCCGCTATCAGGAAGGTTTCAAAATGGATGATACCTGTCATTGCGTGCCCGGGTTATTTTTATTCTTAAGTGGTGTTTTAATATAACCTCTCAAATATCGTGGGTGTTGCACAGTTTTATGTCCAGGTGCTGAAACTATTTCCAGGAAACTGATGTCGACATAACCCACAATAATTTCTCCTTCCGAATAAACATCCCTGTTCAATACAAGTTTTTGTTTTGTTATCCTGTAAGAGGTCTTTTCACCCCGCATGGGTGGTGCCGGGTAAATGGTCCTTGGTTTGAAGCTGAAACTATCACCTTTTATATAAATGTAGTATTCGCTTGCATAACCGGGAAGACCGTCGGAAAATGTCAGCACGATGTCACTACCGTCTTTGTCCGCAAAACAGTACCGGATTTCGTATCCTCCCTGCACATTTGTTGAACATTTTGCAGTAAAAAATAAATGCGCGGTGTCGGCGGGTACCAGGGGTTGGTCGCTTGCTTTTATAAACTCGCCTGTACTATCATCCTTAAAAATATCCCAGGAGTAGTCCCATTGTTGGTCAAATGAAAACGTATCTTTTAGCTGGGTGTCGACATTCACCCTGGAATATTTGACTTGTGCAGGCGATTCCTGTATGATCAAAAAAACAAAAACCGAAAATAATACTGCTGGTTTCAGGTTCATGGCGATAGTTGGCGACAACTTTCAGCGCTGTGTATTAAAGCTACACCGGTTAAAGTAAATAAAGAAGTCCCGGTCCGATTTTAACTATGGGCTTTGATTTCATCGTACTCGTAAACAAAAAAACCTGGCCTGTTCTCTTTGGCCGCATTTATCATCGCTCTTGCTACATCTTTGGCAGCGACCGGGCGATACCTGCGCAAACCGCCGCCGAAAAAAGGACTTAAAGCCTTCATAACAGTTATCCCAAATTTTTCACCGGAACGGGTTTCTTTCCGTTCACCCATCAACATGGACGGGCGCATGACATGAACGGAATGCAGGCCCGCTTCCCTAACGGTTTCTTCCACTTCTCCTTTCAGTTTTAGATAGAAATTATTGCTTTTGCTATCGGCTCCCACTGCAGAGACCAGCACAAAAGTTTCACATCCCGTCATTTTGCAAAACCTTGCTGCTTTTACAGGGATATCGTAGTCCACTTTGCGATAGGCTTCTTTATCGCCTTTTACCTTTTTGTTTGTGGTGCCAACCGTACAAAACACGACATTACTGCCGTCAATTGCAAGCATCAAAGATTCCGGGTCATTAAAATCTACGAGCTTTATTTCTGCGCGGGGATCGTCTTTCGGCAGGGGCCGGCGAACGATGAGACGGATCGTCTCAAAACATTTATCCTCTTTTAGTAATTCATACAGGTATCCGCCTATCAATCCTGTAACACCAATGATCGTTGCTGTTTTTTCACTCATGAATTAATGTTAATTTGCCAATGCACTTGCCGTTTTATAAAAGGCAATTAAAAATTGGTTCGTCATGCAAATTGAAGAAAATATTTCATTAAAATCCTTTAATACGTTTGGTATTGATGCAAAAGCCCGCCGTTATGCTTCTTTTTCCAGCAGGGAGGAACTTGAACAGATGATCAGCGCTGGCAAGCGATCGCCGCTTTTGATCCTGGGAGGAGGAAGCAATATTCTTTTGACGAGAGACTTTGAAGGACTTGTTGCAAAAAATGAAGTAAAGGGAATAACAGAGCTACATGAGGACGAAGAGCATGTGTATGTAAGAGCTGGGGCGGGCGAGAACTGGCACCAGTTTGTTCAGTATTGCCTGAAAAGGGACTGGGCGGGTATTGAAAACCTGTCGTTGATACCGGGCAATGTCGGCGCTTCTCCCATGCAAAACATCGGCGCTTATGGTGTTGAGCTTGCAGAAGTGTTCTGGAGCCTGGAAGCTTTTCATTTAAAAGAAATGAAAACAGTAACGTTTACATTAAGCGATTGCGCATTTGGCTACCGTGAAAGTGTGTTTAAAAATAAATACAAAGACCAGTTTGCCGTCCTTACAGTCACGTTTCGATTAAGGAAGAAACCCATCTTTCATACCAGTTATGGCGCTCTCCAGGAAGAATTGGAAAAAATGGGAGTCAAAGAATTAACGATCCAGGCCATTTCGCAAGCGGTGATCAATATACGCACTTCAAAGCTGCCCGACCCTAAACAGATCGGTAATGCAGGAAGTTTTTTTAAAAACCCTGAAGTCACAAAATCGAAGTACGAATCATTGAACGAAAAATTCCCCGCAATTGTCGGCTACTCGCTGGTTAACGGAAATTATAAACTGGCTGCTGGCTGGATGATCGAACAATGCGGCTGGAAGGGTTTCCGCGAAGGAGACGCCGGGGTTCATCCCAAACAGGCGCTTGTGCTGGTGAACTATGGTCATACTACAGGTAAACAGATCTACGATCTAAGCGAGAAGATTGCGCAAAGTGTCTACGGCAAATTCGGGGTGCAGTTGGAGAGAGAGGTGAATGTCGTGTGATTGTGAGAGAAATTTATGTTGAATGTTAAATCGGCCTCACCCTCCGACTCCCTCTCCAAAGGAGAGGGAGTGTAGTCGGCTTCTAGTTACTCGCTCCGCTCATAGGGCGTGCTTGCAGTCGAAGTCGCAGTGGCGATTCATAATTCAACCTAAGACTTTAGAGTGTAGAGTTTACAATGCAACATCAATCTTTGCGAACATACAAAATTCAACATAGGAGTTACGCTTCTTCATCAAACTCTTCTTCATAGTCTTTACTCCCAAAATTCATCATGCTGCCCATGAGGTCCTTGAATTCGATCTTGTTCTCAAAGATCTTTTTACTGATCAGCGAATAGGAAGCCAGCCCATGCAGCACAAACTCCATCAATAGGGCAGACTGTGGCTCATTGGCCTGTGGGAAATGCTTTTTGACCAGTGCATGAAGCGCATCCACATGATAAAGCAGTAATGTCTTGTCCTTGTCGGAAGTGTTGAAGGAAATATTTACGTTGTTGCCTTTATCAAACCATGCGATAATAGATTTATACGGATTGTCCTCCGGCTTTTCTGGCTGTGCTGCCGCCTTACCGGCGCGATAACCTTCCGGATTCTTTCTTTTCTTTAGTGTATCGGGATTGGGAAAATACTGAATGAATTGTGAACGTATGGCTTTATCCACCAGGTTCATCGCTACCTGGAACGGCCCTTCCTGCTCGCCTTCATATACCAGTTCCACTTTTCCGGTGATGGAGGGAATGATGCCGACAAGATCGGCAACCCATACCTGCGTGCTCTTCTCATTGTTGATGATCGCTCTTCTTTCGGCGGCGCTGACTGCATTTTCATAAGCGGAAATTGTGAGCCTGGCGCTGACGCCGCTTTTTTTGTCCACAAGTTCACTGCCGCGGGCTTCAAAAGCTACCTGTTCGATCAATCGCTTTATAAGATCGCTGACTTTTACTTTTTGTTTTTGCTCTTCACTGACTTCCGCTTCCTGTTCTGTTATCTCCAACGCATTTTCCAGTGATTTGGGATAATGGGTAAGTATCTGGCTCTGGATCCTGTCCTTTAGCGGGGTGACAATAGCGCCACGGTTTGTATAGTCCTCGGGATTGGCCGTGAATACAAATAAGATATCAAGAGGTAATCTCAGCTTGAATCCACGTATCTGCACATCACCTTCTTCAAGGATATTAAACAGGGCTACCTGTATCCTTGCCTGCAGATCGGGCAATTCATTAATGACGAAAATACCACGGTTGCTGCGGGGAATAATGCCATAATGCAGTACGCGTTCATCCGCAAAGCTCAGCTTAAGATTTGCAGCTTTAATGGGATCAATATCACCGATAAGATCAGCTACACTGACATCGGGAGTTGCCAGTTTCTCGCCATATCTCTCGGTACGATGTACCCAATGAATGGGTGTTTCATCTCCATGCGCCGCAATTTGATCCAGCGCGTACTTCGAAATGGGTTTGATGGGGTCATCATTGATGTCGCTACCTGAAATAACCGGAATGTATTCATCGAGCAATTCGATCATTTGACGTGCCATCCTGGTTTTTGCCTGCCCGCGCAAACCAAGGAACAGGATATTGTGCTTGCTAAGTAAAGCTCTTTCCACATCGGGAATGACACTGTCTTCATAGCCCACGATCCCGGGAAATGTGTTTTCTTTTTTTTGCAGTTTACATATTAGGTTACGCCGCAATTCCTCTTTAATGCTTTTCGGCTGATAGCCGGAAGCTTTCAGGTCGCCAAGGGTTTTAATGTTTTTGATGTTCATTTTCGCGTATTCATTGTTAAGTTCATTCGGTAACAGTTTTCTCAATAGTTGTCTGGACCGGGATTGGGCGGATTTGTTGATTAAGAGGAAAGTTAACCTCTAGAACTTTGGAATTTTCCAGCCGTTTGAAATGCAGACTTATGCTCATCCTTATACCCGGCATCAGTCATAAATCCTCCAATTTTCTGATTCATCCAAATCCTGGTCAAGGATTGGATGGGTTTGTTGATTATGCGGAAACCCGCTCTCTAAAAATTTGGAATTTCCTAGCTGTTTGAACTGGAGACTTATACTCCCGAAATTAATTAACAGGCCAACCTGCATATTATAAGCCTCCAGGTAATTCTTTGCCTGCGCAAGGTGTACATTTTCTAATTGAATAACGGCTTTTAATTCCACCATGATCTTTCCTTCAACAAAGAAATCCACGCGCCTTTCACCAATTTGCCTTCCTTTATAATAAACAGGCATAGTCATTTCTCTTTCGAAATGGAGCCCGGCTTTACGCATTTCTATTTGTAATGCCCTCTGGTAAATGACTTCCTGGAAGCCATTACCTAAAGTAGCATGAACTCTCATAGCAGAGCCTATAATTTTTTCAGTAATCTCCTTGTACTTGAAGTCGGTCATAATCCTGCAATCTTATAATGCACCCAAATCCTGGCTAAGACTAATTAATACACGGTCTTTCTTTTCCCGCTTTCAAAATCCTTAAATATGAAGGCTCCTAATTTATCTAGCGAAGCAAAGAATGCCTTACCGCTATTGGTTTCCGTGAACTCCTGCACAAACCGCTGCAGGTAGGGGTCGGTAGCGATCATAAACGTGGTGATCGGTATCTTCAATTTCTTGCATTGCGCGGCCAGGTTCATACACCGGGTGGTCACTTTCCTGTCGAGCCCGAAACTATTTTTATAATAACGTTTACCGATCTTCAGGCAGGTAGGTTTACCATCGGTGATCATAAATATCTGTTTGTTGGGATTCTTTCTCCTGCGCAGAATATCCATCGCCAGTTCCAAACCAGCCACGGTATTTGTATGATAAGGTCCGACCTGCAAATAAGGCAAATCTTTTATTTCCACGGGCCAGGCATCATTGCCAAATACTACGATATCCAGCGTGTCCTTGGGATACTTGGTAGTTATGAGTTCACTAAGAGCCATAGCCACTTTCTTGGCGGGAGTGATCCGGTCTTCTCCATACAGGATCATGGAGTGGGAGATATCGATCATTAGCACGGTGGAGGTCTGCGCTTTGAAATCGGTTTCCCGGATACTCAGATCATCTTCCTGCATGCTAAAGCTGTCGATGCCGTGGTTGATCTGCGCATTGCGAATACTTTCGGTAAAATCAATTTGCTCCAGCATATCGCCGAACTGGAAGCTCCTTGTTTCGGGGTTGATCTCGTCTCCCTGGCCGGGTTTGAAACTATGATGATCGCCCTGCTTGGTTTTTTTGAGCTTGCCAAAGATCTCTTCGAGGCTTCTTTTGCGGATACCCTGTTCGGTCTTTGGGGTGATCTTTATTTCGCCTTTTTGGTTTTCTTCGGTAATATAACCTTTGTCCTTTAGCTCATCGATGAAATCGCCCATGCCGTATTCATTATCGGTCAGCTCATACTTTTTGTCCAACTCATTGAGCCATTGCATCGCTTCCCCCACATCTCCATTAGTATAGGTAAGCAATTGCATAAAAAGGTCAAGCAACTGTTCAAACCTGGACTTGCCTTCGCTGTTCGCATCAAATTTTGTAAAATGGAAACCTTTCATAGCATTGATTGCGGAAACCGGATTCTTCGAGGCGGCGGATTTAGCTTTGTACTGCATTAGCCCTCCGACCTCAGACTTCAATATACAATTTACGATAAATCTTCCGGCAACCTGTAACTATTAACAACAACTTAGAGTCCCGCTGGTTCAAACAAAAAAACCTCCGTATGATGGAGGTTTTTTTATGAAATAAAAATATTATCTATCTATTTGGCTTGGGGGTGCTGTCCTTTTTGGAGCTGCTGTCTGGCGCCCCACTAATTATTGTTTTGGGATTCTCTACGGTGTTAGGGTTTTTTTTTACATTGGGATCATATTTCTGCTCTATATCCCCCAGCAGCTTAAGGAAGTATTCATTCCTCTCCGCTTCACCATTCCCGTTCCTTGAGTAAAATGCATTGGCAAATTCTTCCCTGTTTGTCCGGATGTATTCATAATATCTCTTCTGCTGTTCCATATCTTTTTTCAGCGAAGCCTTGATCTTTTCAGCCAGCTGGAAATTGCCTGCTTTATAGGCCGCTTCAAGATAGCTTAGACCGGTAATATTATGCGCATTGCCCCGGCTGGTCATCGCATAGGGGAGAA
>Ga0066652_100000124_pt1 | contig 44171 bp, 53 predicted proteins | sample GraSoiAngelo_101_FD_71413 | JGI IMG/M metagenome (GOLD analysis project Ga0066652, IMG submission 71413) | Grasslands soil microbial communities from the Angelo Coastal Reserve, California, USA - 14_0903_02_30cm | ecosystem: Environmental > Terrestrial > Soil > Grasslands | place: USA... | reverse complement strand
CTTCTTTAGACTACTTCGTAAGTCTCGACCGCTTTGCAGCCTCTCTCTTACTCTCTCTAATCCCTCAAGCCGAAAACTCAAGAGCTCGCGAATTCTACATCATACATCGTTTCTGTCAAGCACTAAAAAATATTTTTTAACAACTCTCTAGAAAAACTAAGTTACTTAAAATAAGTTAACACTTTAAGCTAATTTATTTACTGTATGACAAATCATTATACCATTTTTCAGTAAAAAAATTAAGCGTTATTAGCAAAATTTTTACTATTTTTTTAGGTTGATGTTTAAACAACAATTTTCTAAAACGGTTTGTTTAAAATTTATTTAGATGATTCTGCTAAACTAAAAACTCTAAAAAAATTATACACAATCCAAACACTATTTATGCCTGTTCAGATTCGCGAACGGGAGCAAATGAACGACGATGAATAGGACTAGGACCTAATTTTTTTAAGGCCTGTAAATGGTGTCGCGTAGTATAGCCTTTATGTTGTGCTAAACCATAACCTGGATATTCTATATCGAGTAACACCATACTAGCGTCACGATGTACTTTAGCCAAAATCGAAGCTGCACTAATGACCGAAATTTTTTCATCACCTTTAATAATCGCCTTAGTGGCATAATCTAATTTAGGGCTATGCTTCCCATCCACTAAAACTAAACTCGGTATTATTGCTAATGCATACACAGCACGTTGCATAGCAAGCAAACTTGCTTGAAAAATATTTAAGCGATCAATTTCTTCTACTTCGGCACGACCTATTGCCCATGCTTTGGCTTTTTCTTGAATTTTTTTAGCAAGATACTCACGCTTTTTTGCGGTTAATTGCTTAGAATCGGCTAAGCCTGCAATGGATTTCCTGTTATCCAAAATAACCGCTGCGGCAAATACCGGACCTGCTAAGGGACCGCGTCCTGCTTCGTCAACGCCGGCTATACTCTTATTAGTGCTTGAATTTCTATCGGTGTTGCCGCTCAATTTGCAATCCTTATGTATAACAATATATTCCGGATACACTCCAATTGCTCACTATGCGAACCCACTTTTAAAAAATCCAATGGCTGTGAGTATATTGACTGCTTTTCCATGTTGACAGCAACCTATGGAATAAAAAATTAAATCACATCTAAAAACTATTTTTATTAGACATGTACATTTAAAATTTTTAATATGGCATCCACTGCTTGCTTACTAGCTTGACAGCGAAGTTGTTGATGGAGCACTAAAAATTCTTTTTTTAGTTTACTCACAAAATCTGGATTGTTCAAATAATAAAATAATGCTTGCGATAAATTTGCAACGTTGGCTTTTTTTTGAATAAATTCCGGAACCAATTGTTTTTTCGCTAATAAATTAGGTAAAGCAATATAATCAATTTTGATGAGAAGTTTGGCCATCCAGTAAGAAAGCTTACTCATTTTATAAGCAACAACCATTGGTTTTTTTAATAACATGGCTTCTAGCGTTGCAGTACCTGAAGCTAACAAAACCACATCCGCTGCCATCATGACTTGACGGGAACGACCGCGAATAAGTTGCAAAGGCAAATTAGGTGCTATCTGTTTAGCCAGCTGAAGAAATTGCAACTCCCTTTCCTCATTGACCATAGCAACAACAAAAATTAATTTTGGATCTTGTTGATAACAATGCTGCGCGGTTTTAAGAAATACTTGCCCTAAGTAATTAATTTCATTACACCGACTACCTGGAAGTATGGCAATAATCGATGCGATTTCAGGCAAACCTAACGCATGACGGGCCGCTAGGGTATCGATAGTTAAAGGAATTTCATCTGCACTAGGATGTCCGACAAATTGTACGGGGATTTGATGTTCAGTATAAAAGCATTTTTCAAATGGAAAAAGACATAACATTAAATCGACGGCTTTCGCAATTTTTTTTAATCGCCAACGACGCCATGCCCAAACGCTAGGACTGACATAATGTACCGTACGTATACCGTGCTTTTTTAAAATTTTTTCTACATCGAGATTAAATTCGGGAGCGTCAACACCAATAAACACGTCAGGTGGATGCGCGATAAAATATTCAGCAACTTCTCGGCGACTTCGCAATAGTTGTGGCAATTGCTTAAGAATTTCACCCAAACCCATAACCGATAAGCCTTCCATGGGAAATAAGGACTGTGCGCCCTGTTGTAGAAGTTCAGGGCCAGCAACCCCAACTACAGTGAATGGAATCTGTCTACGTTTAAATTCCTTGCACAAATCAGCTGCCAGCAAATCGCCTGAAGCTTCGCCGACAACAATGCCAACACGAACCGGAAGTTTAGCGAATGATACCACGTTCAGAATTTTTAAGTGCTGCTGCCATGAGTTTCACATGCGTAGAATTGACTTCTAAAGGTTTTAATTCCTCTAAGGCTTGCTCAACCGTTAAGTTTTTACGAAAAATTAATTTATAAGCACAACGTAAAACGCTTATCGCTTCCTCCGTAAATCCACTTCTTCTTAAACCTTCTTTGTTAAGACCACAAGCACGCGCTTCATGGCCACCTTCTACCAAAATATAAGGTAAAACATTTTGACGGACCATACTGGATGCAGCAATAAAACTATGATCACCAATCTGACAAAATTGATGTACTGCACTATAAGCCCCTAAGATAGCATAGTTTCCGATAGTAACATGTCCCGCTAGGGCGACATTATTAACAAAAATAGCATGGTCACCAATGACGCAATCATGCGCAATATGTGAACCAACCATAAAAAGATTATGGTGGCCAATCTTTGTTAAACTCTTATCTTGGGCAGTACCGCGATTAATCGTGCAATACTCGCGAATAACATTATGATCACCTATTTCTAAATAGGTTTTTTCACCTTGATATTTTTTATCTTGTGGATCGTCACCAATGGAAGAAAAAGAATAAATTTTGTTTTGCGCACCCAAACGCGTGGGGCCTTTTATTACCACATGGGATCCAATGACAGTACTAGGACCTATCTCGACCTCAGGTCCAATAATACTCCAAGGTCCGATACTCACACCAGAGCTTAGCTTAGCAGCGGGATCAACAATAGCCTGCGCATCTATCATTTTAGCACTTTCTCCGCACCCAAGAGCGTTGCTTCACAAGCGAGATGCTCACCGTCCTTACCTACTTTTGCGGTCACGTCACATATCCACACATGTCCCTTCACCTTATGAACTTCCGCCTCTATCAATAGTTGGTCGCCGGGTACCACAGGTCGTTTAAAACGTGCTTTATCAACACCACCAAAAAGATATAAAAAATCCTCATCTTTACGATCTTTATTCGCATGCAAAGCAAGTATACCGGTTGCTTGTGCCATCGCTTCTAGAATAAGAACGCCTGGCATAATCGGATTACCTGGGAAATGACCTAGAAAATAAGGCTCATTAATAGTTACATTTTTTATCGCCGTTATCGATTTGCCTGGCACTATAGAAATGACTTTGTCGATCATTAAAATAGGATAACGCTGGGGTAAATAGGATAGTATTTCTTGAATATCCATAACATCGCTCATAATTCTTACCTAAGTTTGTTACTCTTTGCATTTGAATCCAAAAATCCGATTGCTGGGAGTATATTTTTTCTGTTTTTCAAAATAGCTTAATCAAGATCAATCGATTTATTATTAATTAACCTTTCAGTTTTTCGTAATCTTTTAGCCAATTGATCCAATTGACGAAACCTAATGCTGTTTTTTTGCCATTCACGTTGTGGTTGGGTCGAATGCGTAGAAGAATAAATTCCAGGGCTCCGAATTGAATGTACTACGCTGGACATCCCAGTAATATAAACATTATCGGCAATTTCTATATGTCCGTTGATACAGACGCCGCCACCTATCATACAGTTTTTACCAATATGCGTACTTCCAGCAATCCCTGTACAACCGGCAATCGCGGTATTTTCACCTATCCTAACGTTATGGCCTATCTGTATTTGATTATCTAACTTTACACCATCAGCGATGATCGTATCATCCAGCGCACCCCGATCGATACTAACATTCGCTCCAATCTCAACATCGTTACCCACTTGCACTTTGCCTAATTGGGGAATTTTAATCCACTTGTTATTATCTTTAGCTAAACCAAAACCATCACTGCCAATAACTGACCCATTGTGAATAAGCACTCGTTCACCTATTTGCGTATCCGCGCATACGCTGACATGCGATGTTAAGCGAGTATTGGCTCCAATAACGACATTGTCACCAATGACACAAGCAGCACCTATTACAACGCCCGCCCCTAAATGCGTATTAGCTCCGATGACCACATTAGGCGCAATACTCACGCTAGGATGAATGTGACAATTTTCACCAATAATAGCGGTAGCATGTATTCCAGGACTACATTCTGGATCTCGCTCAAATAACTTAGCCACCTTAGCAAAAGCAAGATAAGGATCAGCGACGATTAAGGCATTACTCGGAGCATGTTTTAAACACTCTCCACGAAGAATAACAGCTGATGCTTGAGTGATCGCAAGATATTTTAAATAGCGTTTATTATCTAAAAAAGAAATCTGCCCCTGCTGAGCATTTTGCAACGTCATTATGCCAGTGATTAAACAAGCCGAATCGCCTTTTAGATCAGCATCAATTAAGTGAGCAATTTCTTGTAGTGAATGTCGACGCTGCATGTCTAACTCTATTTTTTGTTTCGGTCTGTTTGTAAGTCTAAAAGGCAAGTTGTCGCGAGAGTAACAAACCGAAACCTATCCGTAGTAACAGGCGGGTTGCTTTGAGCGACAACTTAAGCAAAAACCAAGTATGAAGAGCACTAAGCCCTTTTTAACACATCTAAAATTTGTTGGGTTATATCAAGATTATTTTTAGCATACAAAGTGCTAGCTTTTTGAATGACTAAATCATAACCTGATTGCGCAGCAACTTTACTCACCACACTGTCTAATTGCTGACTAAAACTATGTAAAGATTCACTTTGTTGTTTTGATAAATCTTTTTGAAATGCAGCTATCATTGAGTTCACATTATTACGATCAATCATTAGCTTATTTTCTAAATTACTCCGTTTATCAGCTTGCATAACGGCTGCATTTTTTTGCAAATTTTCTGCTTCCTTCTGTAATTCGTTTTGTGCTTTTACAATGCTATCTTGTCGGCCTTTAAATTGGCGTGTTAAAGCATCATTGATTTTAGAAATCTGTGGAGCCTTTTGTAATATTACCTGCATATCAACAACAGCTAATTTTGCTTCGTCGGCGTGAACCGATAAGCTCAACAAACCTGTCATTAGTGTCACGATAGAGAGTAAGCAAACTTTGTTCATTATCAGCTCCTTAAAATAAGCTAAAATTAAAAACCTGTTCCAATATTAAACTGGAATACTTGGGTTTGATCACCAGGTTGAGGGTTCATTGCCTTCGCTAGGCTAAAGCTTAATGTTACATTAAAAACCGGAACTCGCCAATCTACATCTATTCCAGCAGAATAACGCAGCGGTCCTGAGCCGCTACCTCCCCTTACAATCGGCGGTGGAGGGGTCAGTCGAGTAATCCCTAAAGTAGAATAGGTATTACCTGCATCCACAAAAATACTGGTCCTTAATTTATCAGAGACTGGATTTGGCACAATTAAAGCCAAACTACCGACGGTCATGACATTACCCCCCAAAGGATAGCCATTAGTATCCCTAGGTCCTAGAGAACTGATTTCATACCCTCTAACCTGACCATCGGTACCAATCCCACCGGCATAATAATTAGCGAAAAACGGCAATCCACGCGTTGAAGCAAAACCATTACCATAACCTAAGCTTAGACGACTTTCGAGGATTAAATTGTGTTTGAACGGTAAATAACCGTGTGCTATATAAGTTCCCTTATAATAGTATAAGGGTCGACCACCTATCGGTAATGCCAGTTGGACATTGGCATTTTGAGCGACTCCACTTCTAGGAAATACCAACCGATCATAACTATTTCGTGACCAACCTAATGTGAATAAAAATTGATTAAATTGTACGCCGTGTTGACTAACAAAGTTTTGCACTTCCAGTGATTGTTGAGAAGTCGGTGGCAAATTAAGTTGTAATTTTTGTATTCCCCCTGAGATCTGTAAACTATCTCCACGCTCATCAAAGGGGATACTGTAATGGAGATCAGCACCATAAGTATTGGTATTATACGTGGTGGTATTTAAGTCACTTGGTGTAGAACGTTGGTAAAAAATATCGTATCCGCGTTGTATGCCATCCAATGTATAAAAAGGATTATTATAACTAATACTATAAACCGTTGCCGCTCGGGTATTATTGAAGTTTAAACCTAATTGATTACCGGTTCCGAAAACATTATTTTGATTCAAGGATGCACCGACAACTGGTCCGTTAGTACCATAACCTAAGCTAAATAAAGCTTGTGCAGCATGCGCCTCATTGAGATTAATATCGAGATCGACTTGATCGGTATAGCCCGCAATCGGGGTCGGTGTAAATTGAGGTTCCCCTTCAAGAAAACCGCTAAGATTAAGCTGTCTCAAAGACGACTTTATATCAGATTCAGAAACCACACTGGCTTCTTGTTGGCGTAATAAACGTCGAAAGACCAAATCTTGAGTTTTTAGATTACCGGAGATATTGATGTGTCGTACATAGACTCGATTACCTGGATCAACATAGAAGGTTAAAAAAACAGTTTTACTTTGATCATCTATTTGTGGCGCGGTATTTACGGTCGCAAATAGGTAACCAAAATCACCCAACGCTTTTTTAATACCCTGCTCGGCTGCGACAACTTTTTCTCGCGAAAAAACTTGACCACTTTGTAAAGGCGCTAAAAGTTTCTGTAATTTAGTTTGCGAAACAATCACATTTCCAGTGAGTTGATAACCGCTCAGTTTATATATCGGCCCTTCGCTAACATGAATGATAAGATATACTTGTTTTCGATCGGGCGTTAAGGTCGCCTGGGTAGAATCAACCTTAAATTTAAGATAACCCCGATCCATATAATAAGATTGTAGCGCATCTAAACTAGCAGATAATCGATCTTGACTATACTGATCACTATTAGTAAAAGATGACCAAAAATGGTGGGTGCCCATGGGTAAAGCGTTGCGCAATTTTCTTTCACTAAAAGCTTGATTACCGACGATAGAAATATCAGCAATTTCTACAGTAAGCCCCTCTGAAATAACAAGTCGCACCGATACGCGGTTATTAGGTAACGAGGTAACAATCGGCGTTACGCGCGCTGAATATTTGCCCATATTGTCGTATTGCATACGCAACTGCGCAACAAAACGATCGAGCGTGGCTTTATCGAACAAATGACCACGAACCAAACCGATTTTTTTTACAATTTGTTTTAATTTATCTTTAGGAATTTCTTTATTGCCGGTAATATCAACCTCACTAATGGTCGGCCTTTCAATTACTTTTATAATTAAAGCATTGGCTCGTTCTTCTAAAGTGACGTCACTGAAAAAACCAGTTGCATAGAGTGCATCGATGATAGCGGTTGATTGATAGGCTTGAAAAGACTGACCGGTTCTAAGGGGTAAATAACTGAGTACCGTATCCCGACTGATCCCTTGCAGACCTTCGATCTCGATCCGTTTGACCGTAAAAGCTTGCACGGGCAATGCTAGAAAAATGATCGATAACGATCCTACTAAAAAAATTCTCAATAAAAGTCGCAACATAGTCGTTATTTTTTAGCTAAAAAAGATCTTACTCTTTGCCTTAAATTTTTAATCTGAGCTGCCGCTCCATACAATCCTAAAGGTTAGTGTAAGCCCAGATTATCAAAGGACACGGCCTGCCCGAAAATCTCATTGTTGTAGTAATATAAAAAGTTTACCCATGAACTAATGGGGTTACGCGACATTTTTCGCGTAGTTCCGCTAAACAGTGTTTTTTATAATACATTCTAATGCAGGATGGATTTTTTTCGCACCCTTTTCATTTCTCTCGCGCTATAATGCTTTAAAATCATCTCTTTAGCAATCTCACGAGCTAAATTATCATCCTCCATGATAATATTGAGATTAGAAACAGGTCGTGAATGAATTTTTTCCAATACATCCTGATTGAGTTTGGCAATGTCAGTAAAATAAATTTTTCCATCTAAAAACGCTTGTACAGCAATTTCATTCGCGGCATTCAGTATCGTTGTTGCTGTTCCACCAATCCGCAATGCTTGATACGCTAAATTTAAACAGGGATAACGTTTTTCATCAATCTTTAAAAAATCCAAGCGTGCTACTTTTAGCAAATTTAAACGCGTGGCTGAATTATCAATGCGCTCGGGAAAAGCCAACGCATAAGAAATAGGGATACGCATATCAGGATTACCTAATTGCGCTAAAACTGATCCATCCGAATATTCTACTAGAGAATGCACAATACTCTGCGGATGTAACACCACTTCAATTTGACTCAGTGCTAGGCCAAACAAAAAATGAGCTTCTATGACTTCAAATCCCTTATTCATCAGCGTTGCTGAATCAACGCTAATTTTGCGCCCCATACGCCAATTTGGATGTTGGCAGGCCTGGGCCGGCGTTGTGTCTAGCAATTGCTCCAAAGATTTATGACGTAAAGCACCACCCGACGCCGTTAAAATAATTTTCTCGAGACTTTTACAGACAATACCCGGTGCAACTTGGCCCTGTAAACACTGAAAAATAGCATTATGTTCACTATCAACAGGTATTAACGTCGTTTGCGCTCGCTGGGCTTCTTCTATGAATAAAGGACCTGCCATAACTAAAGCTTCTTTATTCGCGAGTAGTACTTGCTTCTTGGCTTTTATAGCGGCTAAGGTAGGTAATAACCCTGCTGCACCAACAATAGCAGCCATTACAGTATCTACCTCGTCAAGATTTGCAACAAAAGCTAAAGCATCCTTACCGAATAATACTTTGGTTTTTGAAGATTCCGCATGCAAACGTTGCTGAAGATTTTCGCTAAGGTTTTCACTGCTAACCACGGCATAAGCAGGATTAAACCTTAGACATTGTTGAAAGAGTAAATCGATGTTGTAGTGCGCTGTTAAAGCGATTACTTGGAAACGTGTCGGATGTTTACTGATAACATCTAAAGTATTAACACCTATAGAGCCGGTTGCACCTAAAATAGTTAAAGATTTCATGTTATTAAACCTAGCAGTAGTAAAGATCCTGTAAACACAGGAGCAGCAGCTAATAAACTATCTAACCGATCCAAAATTCCACCATGCCCAGGTAATAATTGACCACTATCTTTTAAACCTCGCAATCGTTTTAATTGACTTTCAAATAAATCTCCAGCGACTGCTGCTAAATTTGTCAGTAACACCAATAACCAGAGTTGGCTCAGCGTTGGCTTCAGCTCTTGGAAAAAATGCTGTATGAACATTGCCGACAGCAAAGTAAACAAAAGTCCAATAATAAAACCTTCCCAGGTTTTTTTAGGGCTTAAGGTTGGCGCTAAGAGATGCCGACCCCATAGACGACCACTGATATACGCTGCGGTATCTGATAACCAAACAATCAATAACATAAACAATAAGTAAATCGGCGTCAGTTGCAATCTTTGTAATGACACCCAGCATAAACTAATAATTAACCAACCCAAAATAGTGATCAAAACCGGAGTAATCATTGGCAATTTAGGTTTACTGCGCGCCCAAATCAGATAAACACTTAAGAATAACCAAAAAAATAAACCACACTGCAAAATCCAGTCATTGTTAAAATAAGGTGAAATGAAGAATAAAATGGCTGCTTGCGCGCCTATATATAAAAATCGCAGTAGTAAATTTTTATAAGCACTCAAACGCGACCATTCCCATGCGGCCAGTAACATAATAGCAGCGGTGATTAATTTAAAATAAAATTCTGATGTATAAAAAATCCCAATTATCACTAAAGGAATTAATATCAGTGCTGTTAAAACTCTAAGTTTAAGCATTTATTTCCGCAAGTTGTTCGCTAATACATCCAAATCGCCGTTCTCGTTTCCTATAAAAATCTAGTGCTTTATTTAGCTCCTGTTCATCGAAATCCGGCCATAAAACATCGGTAAAATACAATTCGGTATAAGCCAATTGCCAAAGCAAAAAATTACTTATTCGGTATTCACCGCTGGTGCGAATCAAAAGATCGACAGCCGGCAAATCTGCTAAACTTAAATAATTAGCAAATATTTCTCGAGTTAATACCTCGACTTTCAGCTCGCCTGTTTTAACTTGATCCACCATTTTCTGAGCAGCCTGCACAATATCCCATTGACCACTATAATTTACCGCAATGACCAATTGTAGACCGGTATTTTCAGCCGTTAATGCTTGAGATTTATCGATCCATTCGCGTAGCGGCTGGTTAAAACTTTCCAAATGACCCACCATCCTTAACTTCACATTGTTTTTCGCTAATTTATCGATTTCGCTTTGCAAGGTATTTAGGAATAGCGTCATCAAATAATTGACTTCTTGTTCAGGCCGTTGCCAGTTTTCACTGCTAAAAGCAAATAAGGTCAGGGCTTCAATTCCCATTTCGCCACACAGTTTAATAACCTTACGAACTGCTTTCACACCTTCTTGATGACCTAGCACCCGTGGCAAATGCCGATGCTTCGCCCAGCGACCATTTCCATCCATAATGATAGCAATATGGCGTGGACGTTTTAGTGCCTGAACAGGGTCTGGAATTGACATAGAATGTGAGATTAAATTTGCATTAACTCTTCTTCTTTGGTCTTTGCTAGCTTTTCAACTTCTACAATATTTTGATCAGTCATTTTTTGGATCATATCCTTAGCACGACGCTCTTCATCTTCAGTGATAAGCTTTTTCTTAATCAATTCCTTAAGTTGTTGTTTGGCATCTTGACGATAGTTACGAATCGATACACGCGCATCCTCAGCTTCTTGTTTGACTAATTTACTCATATCCCGCCGACGTTCTTCGGTTAACATCGCTAATGGAACACGAATCACATTACCGGCTGTTAAAGGATTTAAACCTAAGTTAGACTGAATAATGGCTTTTTCGATAATGGGAATCGACGCTTTTTCCCAGGGTGTCACTAATAAGGTTCGTGCATCGGCAACGGTAATACTGGCGACATGATTCAAAGGCACTTCTTTACCGCCATATTGTGGGATACGTAATTGCTCTAATAAACTTGGATGTGCCCTGCCCGTTCTTAACTTAGCTAAGTTAACTTTCAACGCCTCCAATGCTTTTTTCATCCCTTGTTCGGTTGTTAATTTTATTGATCCTATCATACTCAATTCCTCTTACTCACTAATGTACCTTTACTTTTGCCTTGTAGAATATCAACGAGTGCATTTTTGCACTTAATGTTAAAAACAAGGATGGGTAAATCATGATCACGGCATTGTGTGAATGCCCCTAAATCCATGATACCAAGTTCTTGTTCTAAGGCCTTTTCATAGCTCACATGGGAATATAACATAGCTTTAGGATCTTTTTTGGGATCAACATTGTAGATACCATCAACATGTGTTGCCTTGAGCAATAATTCTGCACCGATCTCAATACCACGTAAGCTTGCTGCAGAATCGGTACTGACTAAGGGATTTCCTGTCCCCGCCGCGAAGATAACAATATAGCCTTTTTCGAGGTAGCGTATCGCTTTGTGGCGTTCAAACAGAGGTGCAAAACCACCCATCGGAATCGCTGACATAATTTTAGCAATTTTTTTGTGCTTCTCCAGTGCATCACGTAACGCCAATGCATTGATTACGGTGCCAAGCATACCCATTTGATCGCCTGTTATTCTATCAATACCGTTACGGGCTAATACTTCACCACGGAAAATATTACCACCACCAACGACAATACCCAGTTGCACACCTAAATCTACTGCGGCAACAATATCGGATACAATACGCTTGAGTTCTCCAGGATCCAGCATTTGTGAAGTTTCTCCGTGGAGCGCTTCCCCGCTCAGCTTAAGCAAAACACGTCGATACTTTAATGGATGTGCCATGGTAAATAACAAGTTCAAAGAGATGAGATAATAACCTATGCCGCGTACTGTTTCTAGCCCAATGCTTAATCTATAAATAGAAAAGATAGGATTTAGTTTAATTTTAAACTCCGAATTTCCTCAACCGATTCGATAGTATCGTTAACGGCTACCTGAGCTTTTAGTTGATGGGCTTGAATTTTAGCCTCTAAGATATTAAAAAATTGATTGATACAAACTTTTGCTAAACCCTCTATCTGGCCACTCAGATCGCTACAAATTTTATGTTCCTTGATTAATGCAGTATTTATTTCTTTTTTCCAAATTTCATCCCAGTTTTGCCTAAGTAAACAATTTAATACCTTTTTGATTCGTTCCAATTTAGTCATTAAAGTTTTATGATGGTTTGCTTTTAAAGGTAATTTCATAGCTATAGATTGCTCTAGTTTAATTTTTTCGATATCAGGCTCACCGATTATCCTCGCTAAATGACCCATCAATTTCACAGCAGTTATCTCATTAATTTTATCAACACGCCTATCCATTGGATCGAGCACCCAACCTTCTCTCCAAGCTTCTGGCTTTTCATTGGGTTTATCTTTACAAGCTAGAAACTGAAGGTTTCTATTTAAAACAAGAAAATTTTGTCCCCCTCGCTGATCTGGACTACTTGCCTGAAACCATTCTAAATTGATTTCTTCTTCGCAGAGCAAAAACTGATTAAAAGCCACTGCAACCTGTTCATCACAACGACCCACTTGAAAAGCCTCTGCTAAACTCGCATGAATAATCCGAAAAATAATATTAACTGCTTTTAAATTTTTTTCAAATTGATTAAGAATCTTTTCTGTTAAAAACATTATTTCCTGTAACACATCAATCCGATAAAAATTGGGATCATTGGCTTTCCATTCACTTGCGCAGGTAGGTTTTTGCTCCGGGAAATTTATTTGTTCCCAATTGGGCGCACCAAAAACTATTTTTTGTTTAATAATTGCATTGATCGTTTCTAGAAAGATTGTATTTCTTAGGATTGATTTTAAGTCAAAGTTTTTTATAAAATCTACCGATAAATTTTTTACCAATTCTAAAGGTTTATTACCCTCATTATTTTTTTTATGGATATCAATTTGATATTGTTCAAAAAGAAAGGTTAGTATTTCTTTTTTGCTCTTTTCACAGGCTAAATGTAAAGCGGTATTTCCTTTAGCATCCACCGAGTTTAATGTATACACATCACAATATCTTTGAACATTTTCAAGGTTTTCTTGTGCAACAGCAACCCGAAAATTAATGGCTTTTCTTTTTTGTTCCTGAGAAATAATATTATTGTTAGGCATAAATATTCTCCTTGCAAACTATACAATTCTTCATAAATTAAAGCATTTTTTTTTATTAACAATCAAGTAATTTTTTACAAGAAATAATAAAAAATAAAGATAAAATAGTCCTTTTTTTAATTTAAAGAAGATCAACACTAGCTTTTATTAAAAGATGCTATTGAACAAAGTGGCGAAGCCATTTTAATCATTAGCCAATTTAAATAGACAATATTTCTAGCGCGCATTTTAATTCGTTTGCGTTTGCTTATTTAAACAATGCGCTAATCTTTCGGCACAATTTACAATCTCTAGACGCTGTTCAAGTCTATCGATGCTATCTTGCACTTCATCAAGATGCAATTTATCTGCCAGCGCAGCATGAATATCGGCTTTTTTTGCTAAGCACTCCCAAAGCTTTTCTAGCCAAATTTTTACCCTTTTTTCTTTTATAAGTGGATAGTTTTTTTTCATCTCTGGCCAATAAAGATGCCAATTTAACTCAAAATAGCTTATTAATAAAGCGCTTAGCATTTCTAAGGTTTCCGCAATCATCGCATGCTGTTTTCCTTTTAAAGGCAAATCTGATTTTAACCTTTCCATAAATAATTGGATTTGTTTTCTATCAGGCTGCGCAATAATTCTCATTAAATTTCCCATTATTTGAGGTGCACATTCTGTTACAGACGCTACTTTATCGTCCATTGGATCGATCAATAAACCACTTTCTAAGGTTTCAAGTTCCACACTACCCGCTTTATCTAGAATTATAAAACTATGGCCTCTGGTATTTTTTAAATTTTCAGTAGGTTTCCATTGTGAATTTTCGGCCCGCACCGTAATTAACGAGGCTTTTTTACCCTTAATAAGCAATTGATCAAATACCATGGCCACTTGTTCATAACAACGGCCCATTTGCATCACTTCCGCTAAAGCACTATGTATGATATGAATAATCAGGAAACGATTAAACTTATCGAACGGAATTTCTGCAAACTCACGCTCTATGGTAAAAAAAAGATATTGTAGTGCTGCACAACGATAATAATCTTCTTCCTTTTTTTTCCATAAGGATGCACGGGTTGCTTGCTGATGAGGAAATTTTTCGGGTTTCCAATCCGGTGCACCATAAATTAGGGTTTGCTTCACATAGGCATTGATCTGAGATAAATCCTCAAGCGTAAATGATTCGTTAGCATTCTTTTTACTACTCAATATAAAATCATAGTTTTTGTTAAGTAAGTATTTTTGACGTAATACCGATGCTTGGACCAAATTCTTTTCTAGTTGCAATAATTCTTGCCAAAGTATGCCTGTCGATGCCTGATTAATCAAATCAACCGCTTTTTTATTATCCGCATTGAGTAGATGAAAATTTATTTTAGATTGTTGCAAAAGAAAGCTTAGGATTTCATCATAGCCCTTTTCAGAGACTAAGTGTAAAGCGGTATTACCTTTGGCATCCTGACTATTTAATGTATAAACATCACAATACTTTTGAACATTCAGTAGATCATTTCGTGCAACAGCCACTCGAAAACTAATGGCTTTTCTTTTTTGTTCTTGAGAAATAATATTATTGTTAGGCATAAATAATTCCTTTTTTTTGCAAATCCATGCAAAAATTAAAGCATTTTTTTTTAGTAGCAAGCAAGCGATTTTAATGATTAAGCATATTAAAAAGAAGGAAGGAATAGTTGAATTTTTTTTAATTTAACAGGGGTATCAACACTGATTTTTAAAAAATCAGTGTTGATCAGATACTTAAAAAGAATTTTTAACCTGTGCCATCACTGCTTCAGCGAAATCTTCAGTGGGTTTTTCTATCCCTTCACCCACCGCATAACGCACAAAACTGATGACTTCTGCTCCTGCATTCTTTAATAACTGTCCGACACGCAGAGTAGGATCTTTTACGAATGCTTGGCCTAATAAACTCATTTCATCACGGAATTTATTCAGACGTCCTTCGACCATCTTATCGACAACCGCTTGTGGCTTACCACTGCCCTGCGATTGCGCCATAATAATTTCTCGTTCTTTTGCGATAATTTGCTCGGCAATATCATCCGCTGAAATAACCACAGGGTTGTTAGCAATAATATGTAAAGCTAAATCTTTAGCGAGTTGTTCATCCCCACCTTTTAATTGCACAATAGCGCCAATACGACCCATATGGACATACGCCCCTAAAACAGCATCCGCTTTCGCAGCAACCCATTGTAGGCGTCTAAGCTGAATATTCTCACCTAATTTTGCGACTAAAGCTTCACGCATTTTTTCGACTGTTTCGCGGGTGTCAGCAAACGTAACGCTTAGTAATGTCTCGACATCACTAATCTGATGATCCAACGCGCATTGCGCAGTTTTTTCGGCAAATTGCTTGAAGTTTTCATCGCGAGCGACAAAGTCGGTTTCGCAATTTACTTCTAAAATAATAGCAGGACCTGTCACTGCTTTAGTTTTAATAACAATTAAACCTTCAGCAGCAATACGCCCTGATTTCTTTTCAGCTTGAATTTGACCGGATTTACGCATCGCGTCGCTCGCTGCATCCAGATTACCATCCGCTGCTTCTAAAGCCTTTTTACAATCCATCATGCCCGCACCTGTTCGAGCACGTAATGCCTGAACCATAGCGGCCGTTATTATTGTTGGTGTCATGTGCTTATTCCTTTTTTCCTTCTGTAGTTGATTCGACTACAGACTCTGGGATTTCAGCTTTTTCCTTTTCGGTGAGGGTTAAGTCAGCAGGTTTTTTAGCGGCCGCGCGCGCTTCTAAAATAGTATCCGCAACCATCTGCGTATACAGTGTAATTGCACGTGCAGCATCGTCATTACCTGGAATGATGTAATCAATCCCTTCGGGAGAATGATTGGTATCAATAATACTAACCACCGGTATTTTCAACTTTTGGGCTTCACAAATAGCAATATGCTCATAGCCTCTATCAATTACAAATAAGACATCCGGTAAACCACTCATATCTTTAATACCGCCTAAAGCACGTTCCAATTTATCCATTTGTCGCTGTAAATTTAGGGCTTCTTTTTTAGTCAATTGGTTAAAGCTACCATCTTGACTTTGTGCTTCTAATTCTTTAAGTCGTTTGATGGATTGACGGATAGTCCGATAATTCGTTAACAAACCGCCTAACCAACGGTGATTAACATACGGCATACCACAACGTATCGCTTGTTCTTTAACTAAGTCCTGTGCGGCGCGTTTTGTTCCGACAAATAAGATCTTACTACCGGGACGAGCCGCTACTTTCGCAATATAGTTCAGCGCTTGAGTAATATACTTCTGAGTTTTTTCTAGATCGATGATGCTAATTCCATTGCGCACACCGTAGATATAAGGCGCCATTTTGGGCTCGCGAAAACACGTACGATGGCCGAAATGCACACCTGCTTCAAATAACTGTCTTAATGTTGCTGTTGTTAACATCTTTATATAATCTCCTGGGTTAAACCTCCACCGCAGTATCGCCTCAAAAAAGCTAGCTTTTTTGAGGCCTACTATCTGAAGACTCTGTTTGACAGAGCCACCCTCAAATAATTTGGATACTCGGCGTGTGAAATAAACGCTTTTCAGCGCGGTGTTTTATACCATAGAATAGCGAGTTGCAGCAACAGTAAGTCCGGTCATCAGGAATAGATCAAGGAGCCAAACGATGCCCTATATTTTAGTCCTTTACTACAGTCGCTATGGCGCTGTGGCAAAAATGGCCCAGCAAATCGCCAGAGGTGTAGAGTCTATTGCCGATGTAGAAGTGAGAATCCGCACCGTGCCCAACATTTCTACGGTGTCTGAAGCCGTAGAAGAAAAGATTCCAGCCGCAGGCCCCCCTTACGCCACACTCGACGATGTCCGCGGTGCCATAGGTATCGCCTTAGGCAGCCCAACGCGCTTTGGGAATATGGCTGCCCCTTTAAAACATTTTATCGATAGTTTAAGTGGTCTATGGTTTTCAGGTGAACTCGTCGATAAACCCGTTGGCTTTTTTTCTTCCACTTCTAGTCTACATGGCGGACAAGAAACCACACTACTGAGTATGATGTTGCCGATGATTCATCTCGGTATGATCATTGTTGGCGTCCCTTATACGGAATCTGATTTAAGTACGACCCAAACCGGAGGCACACCTTACGGACCCACACATATGGCTGGGAAAGAGAGCAAAAATCCATTGAGTGACGAAGAAAAAAGGCTCTGCCAAGCCTTAGGTAAACGCTTAGCACGGATTGCGTTAAAACAATCCGTATAGTAATTAAACCGTCTACTCTGGTTATCGCTAAAGATTTAAAATCGTTTTTACTAAGGGAATCGTTAATTTACGTTTTAAACTTAAACTGGCTTTATCAAGCTGTGTCAACGCAGAAAAAAGTGCTTGTGAATCGCGCGGTAAACGCTGTAATAAAAACTGACCGACTTCCTCAGAAAGCTCTAAACCTCTTGAATCAGCGCGCTGTTGTAATGCCATGAGTCTTTCTGCATCATTTAATCCATGTACTTGAAATAACACGCCGCTAGCAAGCCGTGAGATTAAATCCGGTAATGATAAGTTTAATTGGTGAGGAACATTTTTGGCGGCGATAAGTAAATAGCGCGATTGCTCTTGTAAGCGATTATAGAAATGAAATAAGGCTTCTTGCCAACAAATATCTTCGCCAATACTCTCTAGTTCATCAATACAAACCATATCCACCGACTCTAAGCCATGCAATATCTCACTACTATTATTTTTTTTTAACGTTTTTAAAGGTAAATAAGCCATAGAAAACCCTTGTTGTTGCGCTGCATGACAACAAGCTTGCAGTAAATGCGTGCAACCCGCACCGGATTTACCCCAAATATAGAGATAAGGTTCACCTACTTTTCGAGAAAAATGCTGTAAGCAATTCAGTAAAATAGTATTCTGACCGATATAAAAATTTTCAAAACAGCAGGCATCAGGTGGCTGTAAGGGTAAAATTAATTGTGTCAACATGAGACTCCCAATCGATCCACACTTAATTATTTAAGACCAACCTTGCTTTTGATTCTTAGCGGTTATTTTTTTACTTGCTAATTTTAAATAATAAGCCGCTTGCCAAAACCACATCCATGTATATTGGATAAAGCTTAATAAGGTAGTCACAAACACCGCTTCTATAATCCGTGAAATTAATCCAACAGAAATATCAAAAAAAGCTAATTTAATAATCAATAAACTGACTAAAACTAATTGAAAAAAAGTATTTAATTTACTAATCCAAACCGGTTTATAATCTAACGGGCCTACCCAGTAACGATACAGTAATGCGCCACCCATAATCCAAATATCGCGACCTATCACCATCATCGTTAACCATAAAGGAATTTGTTGCAAATATGCCAAGACAACAAAACTACCCATCAATAACAGTTTATCGGCTAAAGGATCCAATAGCGCACCCAAAGGTGTCGTCCAATCAAAAAAACGCGCTAACAAACCATCAAGGCCATCACTCAAACCCGCTATCACAAACAAATAAAAAGCCAAGGGATAGCACTTTGTCAACAAGGCCCATAAAATAGGGCCTATGAGAATAAAACGAATACAGGTAATAAAATTAGGTAGATGACGTAGTTGTAATTGCATCATTTTTTTGGCTTAATCAAACTAATCATAGGTGATCCATGCTGAAACCAGAACTCATTAACCAACTCATACTCAAGTTCCCTCAACTTCAGGCTGCTACAGTTAAGAAAAGTGTGGAACACTTAATCCAACTACTGGAACAAACATTATATCAGGGTCGTCGCATAGAAATACGTGGCTTTGGAAGTTTTTCACCTCATTATAATGCGGCACGTTCTGCTTTTAATCCAAAAACCGGCGAACACTTTTTAGCTCCTGAAAAGTATCGCATCCATTTTAAAATGGGTAAAACCCTCAAATACTGCATTAACAAACCTAGCCAGCATACTGAAACGATTGCTGTCGAATAAACCCATCCCTTACTGCAATCAGTAACGCAGCACAACCATCCAGATGGATGCTTGTTCGTGAGTTGCTATGATGATGCGATCCGATCATTGAGAGGTATTTTGTTCCAAAAAATCTCCAAGAGCATAACATAATGTTTGTGTCCCGACACGCTGTAAAGCCGAAATTTCAAATATCGGTACCTGCGTAGGAACTTGACTCTTGATAGCTTGCACAGTCTTTATTAACGCTTCAGTAGAAAGTAAATCTATTTTATTTAACACCAACCATCTAGGCTTTGCCGCTAATTCAGGACTATATTTTATCAATTCATTTTCAATCAACGCCATATTTTTTAATGGATCGCTGCCATCTATGGGTTGGATGTCCAATACATGAAGTAGTAAACGGGTCCGATCCAAATGCTTTAGAAAATTGATGCCCAAGCCTAAACCTTCAGCAGCACCGGTAATCAATCCCGGAACATCCGCCATCACAAAACTATGTCCGGCTTCTAATCGCACCACACCTAAATGGGGCTGCAAGGTAGTAAATGGATAATCCGCTACTTTAGGTGTGGCAGCGGATACCGCGCGTATTAAACTAGACTTTCCGGCGTTAGGTAACCCGACCAATCCAACATCAGCCAATAATTTTAAAGATAGTTTTAACCGGCGGGCTTCGCCAGGATGGCCGGGAGTAAACTGGCGTGGACTACGATTAGTGCTGCTTTTAAAGCGTGCATTACCTAAACCATGCCAACCGCCTTTCGCGACACATTGCGTTTGATCGCGACAGGTCAAATCACCAATCAATTCTTGGGTATCGGCATCAAAGATTTCGGTGCCGATCGGCACTTCTAAAATGAGATCAGTCCCTTTTTTTCCAGCGCAATCGCTACCTTTGCCATTTTCACCCCGCGCCGCTTTATAGAGGCGGTTATAATGAAAATCAATCAGTGTATTGAGATTGGTATTCGCTTTTAAATAAACACTACCGCCATCGCCACCATCGCCGCCATCAGGACCGCCTAAGGGAATAAATTTTTCACGACGAAAACTAACGCAGCCTGCCCCGCCCTTTCCTGCCTCTACGATTATCTCAACTTCATCTAAAAATTTCATAAAAAAACCCCGCTTAGCGGGGTAACCATTCTAAAAACGCGGCAATCTAACTCGCGTGTTCCGCAAATTCTGTTACTGCAGGAATCACATTGACATAACATCTCAGTTTAGCGCCTTTACGCGCAAACTTAACTACGCCTTGCACTAAGGCGTATAAGGTGTGATCCTTGCCGATCCCTACATTATTACCTGGATGGTAATGCGTACCTCGTTGACGGATGATAATATTTCCTGCTTTAACGGATTCACCACCGAAGTGTTTTACGCCTAAGCGTTTTGAATGCGAATCACGACCATTGCGCGTACTCCCGCCGGCTTTTTTGTGTGCCATGGTATACCCCTATAAAATCTCAGTAATCTTAACCATTGTATAATGCTGTCGATGACCCATTTGCTTGCGATGATGCTTACGGCGCCGACACTTAATAATGGTGATTTTATCACCACGGCCATGCTCTACAACACACGCTCTAACCAGTGAACCCGTTAAAGCAGAAGCGCCTACTTTGACGTCGGTTTTATCATCGGTTTTGTTAGCCACCAACATGACTGGAAATTCAACAATTTGGTTAATTTCTGCCGGTAACTTTTCGAGCTTAATAATTTCTCTTTCAGCGACTTTATACTGTTTTCCGCCGCTGCAAATAACTGCGTACATTTATACTCTCCAAATGGATACTAAGCTGACCTAATGACTATATCTTTAATCTTTTGATCTGGCTCCCCGAACAGGACTCGAACCTGTGACCCAATGATTAACAGTCATTTGCTCTACCAGCTGAGCTATCGGGGAATTTAAGCCGTTAAGGCCGCTTATAGTAATAGCAGCACCGGAATGGGTCAAGTACTGAAATAAATTTATTTATCCAATTTCATCATTTTATTTAAGCATCATTAGACTAATCAAATTCCCCTCTAACTGATCAATTCCCCTCTAAAAGCAACAAAAGCGGCCGAGTGCATGACTGTTAATCATCGACTCCTTTAGCTTTACTTAGAATAAAGTTCTAATAAAACAATAGCTTAGCCAAGCGAATACAAGCTTCCAAATACTTTCCGCGCGAATTTTGCGCGTCAACACGCTTTCGAGACATTTTCGCAGTCAATTTGGTAGGCAACATATTGGTAGGCAACATAAAAATTCTCCTAGTGATAATCAATAATGTCTATTGTTTCTGCATTACCATTCTCCCATTTGAATATAATCCTCCATTGTTTATGAATGCATAGACTCCAAAACGCTTTGAGTTTTCCTCGTAATTTATCTAAATGGTTACTAGGCGGTTAATTATACATGGATGAAAATAGAACAGTAAAAGGTCTTAACGCGAATTTTACCCGTCACCCGTATCCAGCCTCAAAAGCCGTTAAACTTTTTTCTCACACTCATCCAACTGATCTTTATACTCCTTCTTTTCCTGCTCAGACTTTTCTAATTGTTCTGCTAAGTCCTTGCCTTTCTTTTCACAATCATCTAACTTATCTTTAACCTTTTTGATCTCGTCTTCAAGTTTCTTATTGTCGAGTTCGTCTTGTAATTCCTTGCTTTTTTTTTCGCAGGCATCCAATTTTTCCTTATTTTGTTTTAATGAGCCTTCAGATTCTTTGAGCTTATCTTGTAATTCTTTTTTTTCTAAACTACATTCTTTTAAGCTTTCTTCGGAATTAATTTTATCTAATTCACATTGTGAAAGTTCATCCTTAACATTTGCGTCCAGATCCAGTTCAGCCTTAAAGGAAGTAAGTCCGACTAAAGGGATTTGTGACACAACGCTACCCCCTGGGATTTCAACATTACTTCCAGTAAAATCAAAGTCCTCATAAAGTACGAGTTTACAGATATTACCGGTTTTAACGGAACGCAAAATATCATTTAGAGAATCTATAGGCGCTTTTAAGTCTTTTCCAAAATCTACTTCATAACCCACATAAGCGATATAACCATCACCCTGATAACTGGTTTTAGTAAAGAAAATCGCTTCGGTAGGGCCTGGATCCTTTTTATCAGTTTTAGCTAAAGTATAAATCATACTCTTTCTCCTGTTAAATATTCTTAAAGGTTAGAAAGATTATTTATCAAAAAAGAGTAATTTAATTTAAATTTTTTCCATCCGAACTTAATCGACTTAGCCATTTATTAGATCGAGTAAATACAACACTTAATTCGCCACTGAATATAACCAATATAACCCATTCCGATATAGCGAGCTCCTTTCAAATTAAAAAGTCATAGCATAAGTGCTGCCCTCTTTTGTGCATTGGGATAGCCAAAATAAGCCAGCACTTCAATCGAGGTATAACGCTTATTGCATTTAGGACAATGCCTTCGGCGTAAGATTTTCTTACCTTCCTCGGTTTTTCGTGAATTGATTACCCGCGTTTTAGCGTATTCACAGAATGGGTTTAAACACTTCATGGTATGATTTCCTTGTATAATAATTAAGAAAAAATTAATGTATTAATCATTTATTTTTCTTTTAAACTTAGCTTTAAAAATTTTTAGTATTAAAATTTAAAATAGACTATAAGCGACGAATCGTTCCTGATTGCATAATATAGCGCCGTAGATGTTTCGGCTCATCTTTTATTAGCTTTTGCATTCTTATTCTTTTTTGACGGATTTTTCTACGTAAACGCAACTCCCTAACGAACGGAAAACCATTCACCAGTAACAATAAAAACCGGCGGATTTTGGAACATTTAGTGCATGAACTCATATTTTTCTCCTTTAAAATAAAAACCTATTAAAAATAAATATTTATAATCTAATCTTTTATTATTTTTCTTCCTCTTCGCTAATTAAATGATCTTCACGTTTATTCAATTGTTTGATATTTCTTGGTCTAGGTATATAGCTTGTAAAACCATTTAATGAATTTTGATGCTCAATTTGACCCGTTAAATACAGGGGGCCTTTAGTTAATTTTTTTAGTACGCAATTGTTTCGATAGCGACGTTCAAATTCTTTTTGTAAAAAAATTAATTCTCGTTCGGGTTGTTGACATAAAAAAATCCAGCCGCCCATATCCTGAATCACTTCATGAATCATGGGTTCAGTAAATTTCACACTCTCATACTGACCCACTTGTCGAATGGCAGTTATCACTTCTATCCACGCGGCTAAACTTTTGGTTTCGCTATCGCCTTCAATCGCTTTTACCCAATCGGCAGGACTAGGAAAGTTTCTTCTGGCATAATGGGGATTATTTAAAAAATCCCATAACGTCTTTTCAAATTCAACGTAGGAATATTTCTTTAAACAATTCCAATAGGTATGTAACAACAACGCAGAAAGTTTACGATTATAGACTTCTGCCAAAACCATTAACCCTTGTGTAAATTTCTCCTGATCATGAATCGTCATAAACATTTTTTCCTTTTACTACTAGCAAGTCATTGTTTTTATGAGCCTGCTGATCGGATAGTGCAGAAGGATCCAACCATTTTTTTGCAATTTGTAAATTATGATCAAACGTCATGGAAAATGCATGACGCGAAGCAGGCAACTGTAATTTTTGTTGTTGTGCCTTTGTCAACCAAGTATGAATATGGCGTAAAATATGTGGTCTTTGTTTACGTTTATTAGGATTAGCTAGATTCCAATTACGCAGTTTGTGTAATTCGCTTAACACATCAATTTCGCTGTAAACACCTTGCCACTCACAAAATTCTTTTGCTGTGACTTGATAAATGGCATTACCTTCCAGAGGAATCACCCCTACGCACTCTGACTTTGCCGCAAATCTTTGCTGAGTAACTAAATTAACAGGGTTTTCCTGATGAAAAGGCTTTTCTTCTTTTTCTTCCTGTTCTTGTTCCTGTTCTTGCTCTTGTTCCTGTTCTTGTTCCTGATTAAAACAAGCTTTGGTAGATACCTGTTTAGAATCTTTGATATCACATTGCCGTAAGGTTTCACTAAAGGCTAAGGCGAAGGCTTTGCCTAAACCTTTAATGAAAGATTCAAATCGATAATAAGCTTCATTTTTCAAGCCACATTCAGGAATCTCGTCCCAATGCACTGCCCAACTTCGCACAACGTTCGGTGATTGCGGTTTGTTATATTTGATCGCATTAGGAATAAAAATAACCCGCGCTTTGAGATCGGCTTTTACTAAACCCTGTGCTATCACCTCTTTTAATGCTCTTTGAAATCCCACCAATGACCAAGCTAATTCCTCGGCCATCGCTCCTGCACCGGCACGATACAAGCCCGGAATCGATGTAGTATGTGGGTTAGTTAAAAGATAAAGAAATAATGCTTGGCCACTCGGTTTCAGCGGTGTTAATGATCGAAATTTTTTATCACACCAAATTCTGACATCTAACATTCGATAACGCATAATTTACCTTAATAAATAAAACTTACTAAAACGTATCGTTATTTCATCCGCCTATGCGGTGAAAATATTATTTTATTTTTTTGGGTTAGCTAAAACTGAACATAATTTTTTAGCCATCGAAATACTGACAATGCATTGATCAACTTTCTCAATCAATTCAGGATTAGCAAACAATTTTACTTTCTTGGCACTTTGATAAGTAAAATGACTGCCAAAACCTAATCGATGTGCAATCAATTGTCGTAATGGCATGCTTTTTTGCGAGCGAACTTGTGCAGCTTCATTCACAAGTCGAATTTCTTTATAGTCTTTTTTACGAAGATCGACTGTTTTTTTTGGTTGAGCGAGGTCAGTTCGAAAACCCTGTCGACTTCCTAAAAATTTTTCTAAAGCCATGCCGATATCCACCCGTTCACTGATTAGAAAATTTTTAATAAATAACTCACTGGAATAATGACCATTGGCTAAATCTGATAAAGAAATTCGCCAAGCAGGTATGGTTTTTTTATGATGGTATTTATAGAGATAAAAAATTTTTTCTCCAAAGATCAATCTATTCTGCTGATCCACACAAATCGATCGATGTTTATGCAGCGGGATCAACTTATTTTGCTCAGAAATAAATTCTGACTTTTTCGTTGTAATGCGCTCTATACTCACATAAACCAACTCACAGGGAGGTAAATCAAACTTAGGTAATTGTAAATTTAAATGTTTTAAACGTTGTACGATATGGAACGGCACTAAATCTTTCCAAGGAATTTCTCCACCGGTTAAATATTCTATTTGCAAAGCATATTCTAAAGGTATTTTACTTACGCCTTTAATCCAGGCGTAAACATGTTCACGATGAATACCTAATTTCTTTGCCAAATGCTTGATTGAACCTAAACTACAAATAGCTTTATCTAACATTACTTCTTGCATGAACTCACATCCTTATTTTTCGTTCTACAAAAAGTCTAAACAATACAAATTAAATTTTTTTACTTCATCATTGCGTATCTTACCCAAACAAAATTAGTACTAAGACTAAGAAAGCATGAGGAGCTGTTATGCAACCCCGTTTAATTCGTTTACGCGATGCACCGAACTATTTAGGTATGGATAGAAATCGATTCAACAATGAAGTGAGACCTTTTTTAGTGACCATAAAAATTGGCCAACAAGGCGTTGCTTTTGATCGTTTGGATCTTGATCAATGGGCTGAGGGATACAAAAAACAGCAAGGAAAACCTGCACAATGGGCGTACCATTGGCAAGGAAATGCAACTCCGCGGTTAATAAACAACAAAAAATCTTCAAAAGCGATTAAGAGTATGGTTGATGAAGAATTTCAACAGTTGGTTGATCAATTACTCAAGAAATCCAATGTTAACTTATAAAAAGCTTATTAATTAAAATGAGATGGAATTAACGAATGGCGAAAACACGGATACCGGGTCTGATTAAACGAGGAAAAATCTGGCATATTAATAAAAAAATTGATGGTCAACGCATTTGTGAAAGCACGCGCAGTCCGTCATTAGCAGAAGCCGAACGTTATTTAATTCATCGACTTGAAGAGCGACGTGCAGCGCGCATCTATGGTATAAGACCCATGCGCTGTTTTCGGCAAGCGGCAATTAAATTCTTAAATGAAAATCAACATAAAGCCAGCTTGCATACTGACGCACGCTTACTCAAACAATTGGATCCGTTTATCGGTGATTTGCCACTGACCGCAATCCACGCAGGTAATCTACAAACGTACATTCAAACCCGTAAAACCGCGGGAGTAAAAAATCGCACTATCAATTACGGATTACAAGTCATCCGTCGTATCTTAAATCTTGCCGCACAAGAATGGTTAGACGAAAACGGTCTCAATTGGCTAGCAAGTGCGCCCAAGATTCGCTTGTTAACTGAAAAAAATAAACGTTTACCTTATCCTTTATCCAATGAAGAACAACAACGCTTGTTAATACACTTGCCGTTTCATTTAAAACAAATGGCAATATTTGCCATGAATACCGGCTGTCGTGATCAAGAGATTTGTCGTTTACAATGGCAATGGCAAGTTGAAGTGCCCGAACTTAATACCTACGTATTTATCATCCCTGCACGCTTCGTTAAAAATCGGCAACATCGATTGGTTATTTTAAATCAATCCGCCCAACAAGTGATTGAAACCCAGCGCGGTCAACACCCGGTGTTTGTTTTTACTTATCGGAATAAGCCGTTAACGCGAATGTTAAATTCTGCTTGGCTGAATGCCCGAAACAAAGCCAAGCTACCACAGCTGCGTGTTCATGATTTAAAACATACATTTGGCCGTCGGTTACGCGCCGCCAACGTTAGTTTCGAAGATAGACAAGATCTGTTGGGTCACAAAAGTCAACGTGTCACCACCGACTATTCGAATGCGGAACTTACCAATCTCATTTCAGCAGCAAATTCAATTGTAAATCAACATAGTAGTAGGAATATCTTCAGCTTATTGACGACTCCAATACACCAAACGTACTGATTTAGATGCTTATTAATTTGCAATATTACGCCTCCAGCTTCTCTCATTTTTGGCCATGCATGCTAAGAATATTTTTTTAAAAGTGCTTCTACTTTTTTCGTTTAAATTGCTTATATACCTGATTATCATTACGCTTTCCGATAAAAGCGATGAGCACTATTTTCTTTTCTGAATCTATCCTATAGATAACTCGGTATTCACCGATATCAACACGATGATAATCCGTTGTTCCTTTTAGCTTTTTTGCATCTTGTGGAAATGGATTTTCTCGCAATGACTCAACCGTCATTGCTAACTGCCTTCCATGTTTTATAGGTACTTGCTTCAAAAATTTTAAAACATTTTTAGTAAGACTAATCTTTAACATGACGCAGTGACTTTAAAAAATCTGCACTTTCTTTTTCACTCACTAAGCCGTCTATTTCTGAAGTCTTGGCTAACATTTCCCATAATTTATCTTGAGCCGCTTCTAATGATTGATAATCTTTTATTGATAACACCACAGCAACCGGCCGCCCTTTTTTTTCAATTAGTACAGTTTCGCTTTGCGCGGCATCAAGCATCCGACCAAATTCATTTTTTGCTTCTCTTGCACCCAGTGTCAGCATACATCACCTATAAAGTTTATTATGGATATAATAGCTCTAATAGGTTAATTAAGCAATCATCTTAATTGTACTTAAATGCAAAACCGATACGGGTATCCTAGCGATTGGCTTAATTAGCACAATAAATTCTATTTTTTTAAATTAATAATTAGTGATAAATTAAATCTATCATAAATAGAAATATTTAATAAAAAATCTATTGTTTTAATTTAGTTGGCTATTTATGCATGCAACAACAATAACAAAATAAAACGTTTCACAAATCATTGAACACTCAAGTATCAATGAAAAAATTAATTATCATAAACATAAAGGAACATAAAGGAAAAGTTATGTCAGTTATCTCTACATTACTCACTACTGTTTTAGGAACACTCAATACCGTACTTGCTTTGTTAAGCGCCGTTCCAGGTGCTGGTGCCGCTATTGCGCCTATTAAAGCAGCAATTACTTCAGTCACTAGTGCCTTAAGTATTATAAATTCTCTACCCGGCATCCCATAAATTATTTGTCATTTAAAAAATGCATTATCATAAACTCTAGAAAAGGATAAATTATGTCAGTTGTCTCTACCTTACTCACTACCATTTTAGGAACACTCAATACTGTGATTGCTTTGTTGAGCGCTGTTCCAGGTGCTGGTGCCGCTATTGCGCCTCTTCAAGCAGCAATTGGTTCAATCACAAGTGCATTAAGCCTATTAAACAATTTACCGGGTGTACCCTAAGCTAATGTTGAAAATGAGTGAAGAAACTTTGCTTCACTCATTTTCAAATTATTAATTGGTTAGTAATTATTAGATTAAAAAAACCTAGAAATTACTAGTCTATGAAGGACAAACATATGAATATCATTGTTATAACAGGGATGTTATCAAGTGTATTAAGTATACTTACTGCCGTATTAGCGCTTGTGCAAACCATAACCGGCGCCGAAGCAGCTGCTTTAGCGATAAAAGCCGCTATTCTTTCGATCACTCAAGCCATCGGCATTTTAAATTCATTACCGCCAATAACGATCCCCTAGAAACTTAGTTGCCGCGCAAAAACAATTTGCGTGGCTTATTCTTTCGATAATTCATATTTGCATACCTAAGTTAGACACCATAGCACTTGGTCATGCCTAGATAAATTATTTAAGTCCAAAAAAATAATCTAAATTCAAATAATTAGATCATCCAGTGCATGACTGTTAATCATCCACTCGCTAGCTCTATTTAGGAAAAAAGAAAAAATTCTATTCATCAAATTCCAGCATTTTTTGTCAGTTTAATAACTACTAAGCCGTGTCTACTTTTCATACAATTGTCCTATCATTTGCCGATCAAGCCTGATAGAATGCGCACTTTTCGAGCTAAAGATGTTACTTGGCTCAAGCAGCTAGGAACTTTTTTAGTGAACTTTACAGAATTTAACTTAAACGCCCAAATCCTATCCGGTATTCAAGCCGAGGGTTATCAAACCGCCACGCCGATCCAGGCTAAAGCCATACCGGCGATCTTGCAAGGCCAAGATGTCGTCGGCTTAGCGCAAACCGGAACCGGTAAAACCGCCGCTTTTGCTTTACCGCTACTACAACACTTGATGGGCGGGCCTAAAGGCCAATTACGTGCCCTGATCCTTGCCCCGACGCGCGAATTAGCCGATCAAATCTGTATGTCCATCAATAAACTCGGTGCTAAAACCGGTTTACGCTGCGCTACCATTTATGGGGGTAAAGTCAATTATCGTGAACAATATCGGACTTTACGGGGTGGCATCGATATCGTCGTTGCTTGCCCAGGTCGTTTATTGGATCTACTCCAAGGCGGTAAAAACAAACTTGAACAAGCCAATCTACAGCAGGTTGAAATGTTAATCTTAGATGAAGCCGATCATATGTTTGATTTAGGTTTCCGTGAACCTATCTATCAAATTTTAAAATATTTACCTAAGCAACGCCAAAATTTACTGTTTTCAGCCACAATGTCTTCTGACATCCGCTTATTAGCCGACAAAGTACTGAATAATCCGGTGTCGATAAAAATCGGTGAATCTGCTCCGGCCGCTAGTGTGACCCAAACCTTATTCCCGGTTTCAGAAGCCTTGAAAACCGATTTATTAGAAACCATTTTACAAAACAATGCTGTCCAGTCCGCCATCATTTTCACGCGCACCAAACATCGTGCCAAACGCTTAGCCGAACATCTCGGTCAACTCGGTTATAAAGCCACCTCTTTTCAAGGGAACCTTTCACAAAGCAAACGCAAGATTGCACTCGGTAAATTCCGACATGGCGAATTGAAATTTTTAGTAGCCACTGATATTGCAGCGCGCGGAATTGATATTGATCATATCTCGCATGTGATTAATTTCGATATGCCCAATACCGCCATCGATTATACGCACCGCATTGGCCGTACCGGACGCGCCTCTAAATTAGGTGCTGCCTTTAGTTTGATTACTAAAGGCGATCGACGACAAATCCGTTCTATTGAACATCTACAAAAGAAACGTTTGCAAGAGTGTATTATCCCTGAATTTGATTACACCGCGAAAACTAAGGCGCCGACAGAACTGACTACCGCCGATCGACCCAGACCGTTTTCTTACGCGCAGGACAACGCTGGCTACAGAAAACCAAAACCCCATTCACATCACAAAAATTTTGCTGGGAATCGAAGAAGAAAAACCATCAACTAAATTTCAGTAGCTTACATTCGTTGTGGCATAAGCTCGCCAAAGAAATCTTGCTACTAAATAACGCTTTGCTGAAATTTATTGTACAATAGCCGACGGTTTCTGACGATCAGAATAAAACTTTTAGGGTGGTGAAGCTATGAATTTTCTTGATGATTCTCAACGTGTCAAAACCGGACTTGCTGAAATGCTCAAAGGTGGCGTGATTATGGACGTCACTAATGTTGAACAAGCATCGATTGCCGAAGCAGCAGGCGCTTGTGCGGTTATGGCGTTAGAACGGGTACCTGCTGACATTCGCAAAATGGGCGGCATCGCTCGAATGACCTCACCTAAAATTATTCAAGATATTATGCAAGCGGTCTCGATCCCGGTGATGGCCAAAGTACGTATTGGCCATTTTGTCGAAGCGCAGATATTACAAGCATTACATGTCGATTTTATTGACGAAAGCGAGGTACTCAGCATCGCCGACGATGAATCGCATATTGATAAACATGCTTTTGAAGTCCCTTTTGTCTGTGGTTGTCGCAATCTTGGCGAAGCATTAAGACGCATTGGCGAAGGCGCCGCGATGATCCGGACTAAAGGTGAAGCCGGTTCCGGAAATATTCTTGAAGCCGTGCGTCACATGCGCGCTATCACCCGCGAAATCCAACAGCTAACTATTTTGAAGAAAGAAGAACTGTACGCTCAAGCAAAGATCTTAGATGCTCCTTTAGAATTAGTACTTAAGGTCGCTGAAGAAGGTAAATTGCCAGTCCCACACTTTTCTGCGGGTGGGGTTGCCACTCCTGCAGACGCTGCTTTATTACGTCAATTGGGCGCAGAAAGTGTATTCGTCGGTTCAGGAATTTTTAAATCAGCGGATCCTGAAAAGCGCGCCTGTGCTATCGTTCAAGCCACCACGCATTATGATAATCCAGAAATGTTGCTCAATGTTTCAAATGATTTAGCCGAAGGAATGAGTGGCTTTAATCTGCAATCCGAACAAGAAGCAATCAACAACCTGGTTTAACTATGAATATCGGTGTTTTAGCGCTACAGGGTGCTTATCAAGCACATATTGAGTGTTTAAATAAGCTCGACGTATTCTGTTCATTGGTATGCGATCGCCGTGCATTAATGGCCAGTGATGCCTTAATATTACCGGGTGGAGAAAGCTCAGTGTTAATCAAACTGCTTAAACAACAGCAGCTGTGGACCAGTCTTCTGGATTATGACAAACCTATTTTAGGTATCTGCGCTGGCGCTATCCTCCTGGCGAAAACCGTGTTATCACCGACGCAAGAGAGTTTGGGCCGCATCAACATTTGCGCAACGCGCAACGCCTACGGTAGACAACTTGCTTCTAAAGTCGTTCATGGACACTGTCTCGTCAGAGATCTTGAAATGGAAATGGTTTTCATCCGCGCGCCTAAGTTAACACTACTAGAAAGCGCTGATACTAAGGTATTAGCAAAATATCACGATCAAGTGGTTGCCGTACAAGAAAATAATATTATCGCGGCTAGTTTTCATCCTGAACTCAGTCAAGATAATTATTTGCATCGCTATTTTATCAAGCAAGTCGGATGCAGTACGGTTAACGTTTAACAACTTGTTTTTTCAAATACTCATTCTACGGCTACTGACATAGGTTAATTGACTTGTTCGGGCCGATCGTTGTCGGTAAGGCCCGATTTGTAAAAACTTTGACTTCTTCTAAAGCATTCATGCCGATTATATTCGATTGGTTTTCTTATTTTATTTTCGTCAATAGCCGCTGTTTGTAGCTGCGCTTTTCTAAGTTGATCTTCTTTAAGTAAGGACACATTGACTATGTAGCCCATACTTTCATCATTCTTAGCTAATATTTCAGTTATTTTTTTAATCGCTGTAATCAAGCTTTCTAAGGTTTTAGCTATTATTTTTCCATCTAGTTTAACGCTGTTGTTTAAACTAGATGGTTTGTTATTTTTGGGTACGGCTTTAAAAGCAATTTTTTTACTCGCTCGATAAGTTTTTAATTGTTCTAAATTTTCCAAGAAATTTTTATAAAGATCTTTATGTTCTTCTTTTCTAAAAGCGGCGGCTAAATTCCATAGTCTATAAAACTCTTTATTCTCTATTTTTTGTCTTAAACAAGCAATCATCTCAAAAAGGGTTAATAAACATTCACAATCATTACTCGTCAGCATTAAATTTTCTAATGCAGGCTCCATAAAACCTTTTATTTTTTGGTAAGTCTTATGATCGGCTTTAGCAAAATCACGTTGACCATGCCTATCTGTCATCATTTTTAAAGAAGGTGCATAATGTTTTTTATAGGCTTTTAACACTATCAGTGAATTTTCATCAATTTTTTCTATCGGAGCTATCTTTAAACATCTACAAATTTCTTCTCTAGAAATTTTTTCTTTAATATTAAATTTTTCGTCTGTTGAGACATTCTGTTCTAACAAAGCTACTTTTCGCTGTAATTCGCTTTGTGCGTGATCGAGGGCTGACATAGGCGTTTCAGCTAATCTTTCTTGCATTTTCATCGCAGAGATGGCTGATTCTTGAAGCTGTTTTTGTTTTTTCTCGGCCAACATTCTAGCCGCATTTTGATTGGCTTGATCTTGAATAGTCTGAGCCTTTGCTTGTTGTTGTTGCTGAAAATGTTCAATTAATACTACGATCATATTCAAAGGCGAAGGCAATATCGCGATAATATCGGCTTCTTCTAAAGAATAATTCTTAAACATAAACTCTTTTAATCGATGCGGTTTTTGTATGATTTATCCACATCATCGCAGCACAAAGCACATAAACCTGCACCTGCTTTAAGAAAAAAAACTCAGGATTTGTAGATTCAAGCTGTTTAGATAAAAGAATGGTTAAATTTTCAAAAAAAGCCGAACGAATTTTTTCAAATTTAACAAATAATTGTTCTAGATCAAAACAACAACGTATTTCGTTAGAATAATAGGGAAGTGCCTGATTGAACAATACAAAAATTCGCTTAGTCGTATCAAGCGCGGTTTTTTCATCGTCTAAATCGGAAAACGATGACTTGAGATTAACGTCTATCTCTGACTTTTTGCAGCCGAGCTTGATTCTCTTCTTTTGATCCACAGGCTTCCGTCGTACAGAATTCATGAACTTTGCTTAGAAAACTCTTGAGCTCTTTTGCAAGCTTTGGGTCACTTTCTATTGCAGGTAACGCTTCATTATAATAAATTTTTTCTAAATAATAACGATCGGTATATTCTTTTAAAATGGCAATTTGTAAGTATATATCGACGTTAGCCTTCTTCAAAAGATGAAAATGTTCTATAGCGATGCCGGTTATTAATTGGGGAATATCATCTCGTATTTCCAATTGTTTAGTTAATAATGAAGTTTTTTTATTTTTTTTGCCATGCTTCTTTATTTTAATATTTTTGTCGTTAAAGTTAAATACCGGCAACATGCAGCCATCCCTTCCAAATTTTTTGATACATTTAGGTTATTCTGATTTTTCTGGGTTTACAACCAGATTTCCGGTAATAATACTTTCTTGTAATTGTGCTGCGAGATCTTTTAAACCGCCGGGTGAATGGGGTAATAAGATAGTCGTACTTTTACTATTAGCACCAATCTCTTTGAGAGTATCAAAATATTGGGTAATCAACGCCAAATTCATGGTATCTGCCGCGGTCACGCCAGGAATGGCTTTTTGAAATTCGCCTACCGATCGTTGTAAGCCACAAATGATTGCCTTGCGCTGATTAGCAATACCCTCGCCTTGTAAACGCTTACTTTCAGCTTCGGCTTCCGCTTGTTTTACCTTTAAAATCTTTTCGGCTTCACCTTTGGCTTGTGCAGCGACTTGTAAACGTTGTTGTTCATTGATTTCATTCATAGCATGTTTGACTTTTTCGTCCGGATCAATGTTGGTTACCAAGGCTTTCACAATCTCATAACCAAATTCTTGCATGGTGCCGGTTAATTCATTTTTAACCGCATTGGCAATACTATCCTTCTTTTCAAAAACCGCATCTAAACTCATCGTTGGAACTTCGGCACGCACCAAATCCAGTACGTAAGCAGTAATTTGTTCTCGGGCATTCTCTAATTTATAAAAGGCATCATAAACCCGATCTTCCTTAATTCGGTATTGAACCGAAACCTGAATTTTCACAATGACATTGTCTTGAGTTTTGGTATCTAGCGTAACGTCCAAAGGATAAATTCGCAGTGAGATAGCGCCGGCGATACGCTCAATGAAGGGAATTTTGAAATTTAGACCGGCGTGCGCACAACGTGCATATTTGCCAAAGCGCTCAATCACATCCACCGATTGTTGGCTGACAGTGAACAAGCTTTTAAATAAAACGATGACTATCGGTATAATAACAATAATTAGCAAGCTTAGGGACATAAAGGTGTCTCTCTGTTTAAAATTTAACCTATACTAGCATGAATCTTACTCCCATAGCTAAGTGTGTGCCGGTATTTTCCAAAGCCAAATGAGTTTCATCAGCACGCGGCTCATTAGTTTTTTTCTGTAATTCGTTAAAAACCTGACAAGCATCGAGAATATCTCCACAATCTGCTTTTTTTCTAAAAAAAGACTGCTGAAACGCTTGAGTTTTTACGAAAGGTTTTTCACGGGATCTATCATTAAAAATGAGTTTCCAAAGCTGGTGATTGCTATCATTGAATGCTAATTTGACTGAATATTCATCGTCATTGTTTATAAACTGCAATTGGCTTTTTAAGCCTTGAAGATAGTCTTGCAAGAGAGATGCGGTTACGATTGGCTTGTTGCCGTTGTCTTTTACTTCCTGTAAATCTACTTGTAAAGAAATTAATAGTTGGATAATTGTTTCTATTTTGTCGAGTTTAGTGTCTAAAAGTTCTTGAGCGGTTTGGATTAAACCGGTAATTTTCCGTTGTATTTTTTGGTTTTCTGAAAAAAAACTGAATCGTGACACTGAATTGTTCGCTAATTTTGCTTGCAAAGCTATAATCTTGACTACAATTTCTTTTAATAGATAAATTCGATTGCTTTCAAGATCGTCTGCTTTGAGTCTTCCGTTACGGCATTTTCGGTAATAATAATCCTTAATGGAAACATCGATCAATGGATTCTGTTGTGGCAATTTTTCCAATTCAGGTTCAGGTATTTTGCAACTATTGATATGGTAGTAGATCGCTTTTGCCATATCAAACAACAGCAAAATACTCGCCGCAACAATCATAACCCAAAGCCAAGGCCCGCTCACTAACCCCAAACTCATTAGTGTTAATGTTAAGGTGATTAATCCTCCCACCAACAATATCTCGACATGTTTTTTGAAATTGGCTTTATATTGCGCTTTTAACCAATCATGCTCGGGATTATTATCGCAGGTTTTTAATTGATAAAAACTGAAACTTAACGTAATAAAATTAAGCGCAAATTTTGAAAAAGTGTATACCCGAAAAAGGATTTTAATATGCTCGTAAGCGATCATGCTTAAGGGTGCAAAACCATGGGCGATCATCACAACCAGAAAAGCCAACATCAAGATTGAGATCATTACCTTGGAACCTGCATATAAAAATTTATAGATTTCAACTAAATTTTTATTATCCTGATCAGTAAAAAAATCAACTAACGTCAAAAATGCCCTAAAAAAATGTAGCGCATATAAAAAAATATATAAGCCTTCGAATACGATGAGGAAGGATCCATGTAAAATAGCTTTAAACCAGTCCTCTATTCTCGTTTCTTTAAGCCAATTTTTAATAATACCGATAGTTCTTTTCAGTAATTGCAGAATAAGTCGAGCAAGAGCGATCGAGACGGTTAAGGCATTAAACATTCGCAACCGCAATTCGTTTAAAATAGCAATAGATAACTCAATTTTTAAAAGAAGCCATTCGCTAAACATAGTGAGGCATTATCTACTCTAAGATTGTGTTTCTTGTCCATACCCGATGGCACTGAAATGGCTCATTATAGTTAAGTTTCCTTTTACTATCCTTAAGCCTCCTAGGATTGCCTAGATATTAGTTTACATAGGCAATCTCCGGAGAATTCGAATTTAAATGGGCTTCTATCTCACGAGAAGCTTGTAGTGCTTGCGAGATCGCTGTACAGACTCCGACTTTTTTCCAAAAAGATTGATAAAATAGCTTAGGTTTTACAACTTCTGTGCGTTGATTGCATTTTTCCTGCTCCGCTAGAAAAATTAAATGGCTTAAGATTTTTTGCAATTCAAAATCGCCTACAATCCTGACTCTTTTCGTCGATAGTAAATCGCTACTATCTAGAATCAGTTCAATTAAATCGCCGAGATTATCGGTATTTAAGCTCCAGGCTAATTCCAGCAGTAAATAATCTTCTTTGATTTTAAGTTTTTCTGCTGATGAAAAAAAACGACTCATTCCATTCGATTTTGCAATTTTTGCTCTTTGAACCCTTAATTCAAGTATTTTTAGCAAAGTAATTTTTAAAATAAATTTTTTATTGGCTTTAATGACATCATTAACTTGCGGAAGATTTTCCGAAATATCGGTAGCTAAATAGTAGGCGGGTGAAAAATTTTGATAATAATCGTAGTTAGGTTGACTTGATAGATCGAATTGTTCCTGATTCAGATTAGCCGGTGCTGGATTGGGTAAATCCACACTATTAAAATAATAATAAATCGTCAAAATAACATCTTGTGCGCAGAGCAATATCAGCGCAGCAATAATCGCAGAAACCCCCATACTGGGTGCAATAACCGTTACTAACAAAGCGATCCAGCTTAAACCAAACAACAATAAAAATTTTTTTATTTTTTCAATTTGCTGCTTTTGTTTTTCAAGAGAAATTCGCGTACTTTTGTTGATTTTATAGAACACATAGATGGCTGCAGCGAGTAAAGCAACCGCCATAAGTCCATCCGTTAATAACAACAGCGGATTAGACCAGATGAGAATACCTGTTCCTACATTAAACAAGCTGTTTAATAGCACAAACAATAAACCTGCACTCAATAAACAAGTATGTTTAGTGATGTTATCCCGATATTGCGCGCGCCTCCATTGCTGTTCGATACAGTTTTTATCAATTTTTCGATAAGCAATGCAACTTACTAGCAATACGATCGAGCTATGGATCAGCTTCAGAATAGAGTAAGCAAAAAATGAAGTTAATAAAAGGGTGGGCAATGAAACCAGACCCCAACTCAGTAAAATTAATGCGAGAACCGCTATCGATACTTTAAATACCGAAAATAAAAACTTACAAGTATCACCTAAATTTTTATTTTTGGTTTTCTTAAAAAAATTGTATATTCTTAAAGCCGCTCTAAAGAAATGCAGAAAATATAAAGTAAAGGTAAAAAAGGGGGGAAGCTTAGTCAGGAACTTTGCTATCGTTTCAAGGCGCTTCAAGACGAACGACAAGGCCCGCCAAAATTCGGTAATAGTGATATGTTTCTGTAGGCTAGAAACAATCATGCGCATTAAGCTGATTTACCCCCTAATAGGAAGGCCGGCATTATACTAAACTTTTTTAAAAATTTCTTGTTAAATTTTGCATTTTTTATTTATTGGATATTTTTTCAAAAAAGCTTGTTAAACTAGCCAAAATCTTATTAAAATACCTAGTTATGTCAATTATTTCACCGACTCCATTATTTGATAGTTTAAAATTTATTGATCCCAAAAAAGGCTTGCAGATCCTTTCAGAGCTGACTCTCGATAAACCTTACGCCGACCAAGATTATTCCCAAGCCGTACATTTTCTTTATAGCTATCGTGGCAGTGAAGCTACGTTTAATGCCTATCGACGCGAAATTGAACGTTTACTGCAATGGAGCTGGTTTATTTTGGGGAAATCGATCAAAGAATTGCGCCGCGACGATTTTGAAAGCTTTATAGAATTTTGCCAACAACCTCCCAAATATTGGATAGGTGTTAAAACCGTAGCCCGTTATTTTACACAGCAAGGTGAAAGAAAACCGCATCCTAATTGGCGACCCTTTGTCGCTACGATTAATAAAATGGCCAGCCAACAAGGCATCATGCCCGATATAAAAAAATATGCCTTATCCCAAAAAGCCTTACAAGCCATTTTTGCAGTCTGCGGAAGTTTTTATAATTATCTAATCCAAGAGGACTATATTCATTTCAACCCTGTCGCACAGATACGCCAAAAAAGTAAATTTATCCGGCAACAAAAAACTAATCATCAAGTCCGTCGCCTCAGTGAATTACAATGGTCCTATGTCATCGAAACCGCTGAGATTCTCTTCGAGCAAAAACCAGATCTACATAATAGAACCTTATTTATTATGAAAGCCCTCTATGGCATGTACTTACGCATCTCTGAACTCGCCGCCAGTCCACGCTGGGAACCGCAGATGGGTCATTTTCAAAAAGATGCGGATGGGAATTGGTGGTTTTTAACCGTCGGAAAGGGAAATAAAGAACGATTAATTAGCGTCAGTGATGATATGTTAGCTGCATTAAAACGTTACCGCGAAAGTTTAGGCCTGATGAGCTTGCCGAGTCGTGGTGAAACCACCCCTTTAATCAGTAAAGCGAATGGACAAGCGGCCATCCAAAGCACTCGACAAATTCGTTGTATCGTCCAAGCGTGTTTTGATGCGGCTTTTAAGCGTATGGCCAAAGATGGACTTCAAGAGGAGGCAATTGAATTAAAAACCGCAACCGTACATTGGTTGCGTCACACAGGAATCTCCGAAGATGTCAAACATCGACCACGCGAACATGTCCGTGATGATGCCGGTCATAGCTCGAGCGCGATTACTGATCAATATATCGATGTCGAACTGCGTGCGCGTCATGCTTCAGCAAAAAAGAAAAAACTCGATCCTCTCGCTTAATCCACTTCACATTTGGCATTGTCTTTGCTACTCGCTAGTATCTAACAACGCCTTGCCAAAAATCCAAGTCTGTTAAACTTCAGCCAACCAATTTTTAGGAATCAAAAATTTTTCTGTTAATTCAGCTTCTTTAGAACCTACCTGCGGCAGCCAATTATATTGCCATTGTGCTTGCGGTGGTAGTGAAGTTAATATCGATTCAACTCGACCACCACTTTGCAAACCAAATAATGTACCGCGATCGTAAATCAAATTAAATTCTACATAACGACTACGTCGATAAGCTTGAAATTGCCGTTCACGTTCACCATAGGCATGGTTTTTTCGTCGTTGCAGTATCGGAAGATAGGCGAGTAAAAAATGATCGCCCACACTTTTAATAAACTCAAAGCATTGCTGAAAATCCCATTGATTCAAATCATCAAAAAACAATCCACCTATACCCCGAGGCTCTTGCCGATGCTTTAAATAAAAGTAGTCATCACAATTTTTTTTGTACTGGGGATAAAGTTCTAAACCAAAAGGATCACAGCTTTGTTTGGCGGTTAGATGCCAATGCCGACAATCTTCTAAAAAAGCATAATAGGGGGTTAAATCAAACCCGCCACCAAACCACCAACGGGCTGGGTGCGCGTCCGTTTCTGACACCACAATAAAACGCAAATTCATATGCACCGTAGGCACATAAGGATTACGAGGATGAATTATTAAAGAAATTCCGGTGGCTTGAAATGCAGTGCTAGCTAGAGAAGGATGACGTTGACTTGCACTCGCGGGTAACGTCTCACCAAAGATATGTGAAAAATTAACCGCGCCCCGTTCTATCAGCAAGCCATCACTCAAAACACAGGTTTTTCCACCCCCCCCTTCTGCGCGCACCCAATCATCAATTAAAAATTGTTGTTGTTGCTCTTCATTTTCTAAATCTAAACAAATCTTATTCTGTAAGTTAAGTAAATAATCTTTGATTGTCGGAATAATTACGTCATAATTCATAGTAAGCATTGTTACATTAAAATTAAATCATTAATAAAAAACAGGAGCAGGATATGTCCTGGATTAAAGCATTTCATATTATCGCCATGGTCGCTTGGTTTGCCGGTTTATTTTATTTACCTCGTTTATTTGTTTACCATGCCGATGCCAAGGATCAAATCAGTATTGAACGCTTTAAGATCATGGAGCATCGGCTTTATTATTACATTATGCTGCCATCCGCTATATTGACCTTACTTTTTGGCTTTATTTTATTTAGCTTTTCTGCCCACTATTATGCTCAAGCGACATGGATGCACTTAAAATTAGGCTTAGTGGCGGTATTAATCTTGTTTCACCTCTATTGTGGAAAATGTTTAGCTGATTTCAAATTTGATAAAAACCAACACACAAGTTTATTTTATCGTTGGCTGAATGAACTTCCGACTTTATTGCTCATCGCCATCGTCATTGTCGCTGAGGTACAGCCGTTTTAATTTAAATTTCTACCATCTCAAAATCTTCTTTCATCGCTCCACATTCAGGACAACGCCAGTTGATAGGCACATCTTCCCAAGGCGTTCCTGGCAAAATATTATCTTCTGGCCAACCTTTTTCCTCATCGTAGATATACCCACAAAGTAAACACATATATTTTCTAAACACTTTTACATCTGTTGTCATTTTTTCACTCTTAGTCAATTAACTTTTATGATCTTTATTGTTTGAATGATCTGGGTTTAAAATAGTTTAATGAAATAAACGCTAGCTAGTGTATTTTTATCTCGGTTATTTTTCAATCGTAAATAAAGCACGAACAAATTCTTGTGATGAAAAAACCTCAAGATCGTCAATTCCTTCACCTAAACCAACAAATCGTATCGGCAATGCTAATTTTTTAGCGATGGCAAAAATTATTCCGCCTTTAGCGGTACCATCTAATTTAGTCAGCATCAGACCGGTTAAGGACAGTGCTTCATTAAAGGCTTCGGCTTGCAATAAAGCATTCTGACCAGTGCCAGCATCCAGTATTAACATAATTTCATGCGGTGCCGTCGCATCCAATTTACTGATGACTTTTTTTACTTTTTGCAACTCCTGCATTAAATTATTCTTGGTATGCAAACGTCCGGCAGTATCAGCAATTAACACATCCATATTTCTCGCTTTCGCCGCTTGAAAAGCATCGTAAATAACTGAAGCACTGTCTGCGCCCTGATGTTGTGCAATGATCGAAATATGATTACGTTCGGCCCAAATGGTTAATTGTTCAGTCGCTGCGGCTCGAAAAGTATCACCTGCAGCTAACATCACTTGCTTCCCTTGTTTCTGCAAATAATGGGCTAGCTTGCCAATACTGGTGGTTTTACCAACACCATTCACACCGACGACTAAAATCACGGTGGGTTTATGCGCCGAATTAATCACTAAGGCAGATTCACAAGGTTGCAGCAATTCACCTAATTGCTGCTGTAATACTTCCCAGACTGCCTGACCATCTGCTAATTGATTACGTGTCAGCTTCAAGCTTAAAAGCTGAATAATGTCTTGGGTCACGCTGGGGCCGACATCTGCGCTTAAAAGCAAATCTTCCACTTCTTCAATTAAGGCAGCATCTACCTGTTTTTTGCCTAAAACTAAACTGGCAAGACTTTCGGTTAGCTGATGACGTGTTTTTTGTAAACTTTTTTTTATGCGATTAAAAAAATTATTTTTACCTTTACGTGACACTTCTTCATTTGGAATCTCGATTTCAAATTCTTTACGTTTTAAAAATTTAAACATAATCTAGGCAGAGTCAATTGAAAGCGCTTATAATAAATGACTTTTCTAATATTACGCAATCAATAAGGATCCATTTCATTGCAAGCGCATAGGATGCGCCAATATTGAATATTCTATGAAAAAAGGCGAAGTAAGGATCATCGGTGGACAATGGCGCGGCAGAAAACTGCATTTTCCTGCTACGCCAGGTCTACGTCCGACACCTAATCGCACCCGCGAAACCTTGTTTAATTGGTTAGCCCCCTATCTGGTCGGCGCTGATTGTTTAGATTTATTTGCCGGAAGTGGCGCTTTAGGCTTTGAAGCGCTTTCTCGTCATGCTAAATCAGTTATTTTTATTGAGCAATCGAAGCTATTAGTTTCCTATTTAAAAACCCAGCTTAAACAGCTGAACGCTGAAGACCAGGCTCAAGTTTATCAGGCCCAATTTCCTTTTAAAACAATCCCCTTATTTAAAACCAACAAACCTTTATTCAATATCGTCTTTTTAGACCCTCCTTTTCAACAGAATTGGCTGGGCTTGGCCTGCGCTTGGCTAGTCAAAGAACAGTTATTAGCACCTAACTGTCTGATTTATATAGAAGCTGAAGCTTCCCTTACCCACCTTCTATTGCCTGAAAATTGGGAAATTCAGCAGTTTAAAACCGCTGGCCAAGTGCATTATGGCTTAGTCAAAGCTAAACCCTAAAACCATATCTTGACTTTATATTACCTTCTTGTTTCAATGCATCTGTAGGTTACAGAATTTTATCTAAAATAAGATAAGCATGAAAAAAATAACAGTCGCGCTTTTTGTGAGTCTACTATCAGGGTGTGCTTCACAAAATTTACCTAACTCCATCACCCCTTCACTTAATGGTTCAGACGATGCCTCGGTTAAGCTCGCTGAAGCCGCACGTTCAGTGAGTCAATCATTAAATGAATTAAAAGAATTAGAAAAAGCTTCTAGCCCTCCGATTAGCAAGCCATTGCCCTATCCGAGTTCTTCCGGATTAGAAAAAACCATTGCTTCGGTAGATTGGTCAGGTCCTATAGAGCCGCTATTACAGCGTATCGCTAAACTGGTTCATTTCTATTTAGAAATTATTGGAAAACATCCAGCCGTTCCGGTTTTAGTGACTATTTCCTCACAAAATACGCCACTCAATTATATCATCCGCAACGCCAATCTACAGGCAGGAAAAAAAGCCAATATCATTGTTTATCCGGGTATTAAGACTATTGAATTACGTTATGCAAAATATTAAAAAATATTTCAATTCTTTTTTGCAAACTGCAACACTTAGCAATGCACAGAAGAAGCGTGTACATTTATTCGTTAATTTAAGTCTTTGTGCAATATTGAGCGCTTGCAGTACGACTCAACCCAATTACAGAACCGTTGGCAGTTTAGATAATTTACCCCAATTACAAGATTTACATGCCCAGGTTACCAAAGATAAAAAACAGATGACGGCTTTGCGTTCACAAGCCCTACAAGATATTGCGATGAGTATCGGTGCCCAAGCCGGTTTAGCTTGGCGCTCTGAACATATTAATCAAGTATTAACAAAAAATTCATCACAGTTAGATCGTATTTTTAATTTTAATTTAATTTTACTTGATCACAATGTCATCCCTCCCGTATTAGTCCAAGGAAATAACTCACTCAAACTCGCCGATGGACAAACCCTACGTATCGACGATCGTACTTACCAAATTATTAGTCAAGCCCGTTTTACGACCGCGCCACCGCAATGGCGTAATTATATTTGGATGAATTATCAACGTCCAGAATTACCTTTACCCGCTTTTTTACCGAAAACACCCGAAGAACGTATCGTTTGGAAAAAATATGCGGCATTGGGCTGGCAGGATGGTATTAATCAAGCCAATGCTATTTTTAGTGATAATCTAGCGCGTTTAACCCGTGATTATACCGGAATGGCTCTCTATCGAAATTTATTGTTGAAAGGGATGGTTAGCAAACCTTTTGTTGCACATACCGATCTCGGCGTTACCGGTGATAGTTCCGATTTACATATTAATGATCAAATACTGCGTATTACTTCATTACCAAAATTACAAGTTAATCCGGGTCGATGGAAATCCATCGT